>ENA-OSEO01002995-OSEO01002995.1-sediment-metagenome-genome-assembly--contig:-NODE-2995-length-21439-cov-4.667400_pt1 | contig 21439 bp, 19 predicted proteins | sample MGYA00237883_ERZ534232 | MGnify/ENA metagenome assembly ERZ534232
GTATGATTCGGCTAAAGCCAAAAACAAAAAACCCGCCTATTCACCCGCCCTGAAGGGCGGTGACTTGCGGACGGGTTTTAAAGTCGGTCAATGGACGCTCATATACAAAATGTAATCTGAGGAAAATATGTTTAAAAAAACTTTCAAAGAGCAACATTATTCATCCTGCTGGTTGTCGGTTATCTGGTTCGCGATGCTGAAAATCTCGCCACTCCGTATATACGCGGTATCAACTTCGATGCAGTTAGAACAGCTCGTCGGCGAGGCTGTACAAAACATCCGGGATGATTATTGATAATTTGAACTCGACTGTACTTGGGACTGATTTTCGGATGTTAGCAATTAATGAATCAAGACGTGAACGCCACAATCAATTTTGATATGATCCTAATTAAGTATGGAGTGGCACACGGATTTTGCACTCGTATTGTTTGCTAATTCACACTTGTATGGCGAGAGGGATAAATAAGGTAAAATAACCTGAGAAAGAAGATGAGTTTATCCAGATATGGGCAGTGAAGGAACAATTCAATTATTACTTGTAGATGATTACCCGGTGGTTTTAAGCGGGTTGGTTTCAATGTTTAAAAACCACGAGGATATTGAAGTTGTCGGCGTGGCGAATAACGGGGTGAAAGCCATCCAGCTTGCCAAGCAGCTTTCTCCGAAAGTTGTATTAATGAACCTGAATATGCCTGAAATGGATGGAATCGAAGCAACACGCGAAATCCGCAAGGCGAATCCGGCCATTCAGGTGCTCATTTTTTCCGGGATCAACACCAGCGACCGGGTCATGCCGGCTCTGAACGCGGGTGCAATTGGGTTCATCTTGAAGGATGCCGCGGAACCAGAGATCCTGCAGGCCATCCGATCGGTTGCCAAAGGAGAAGCCTGGCTGCATCCGTCTGTGGTCGGTCACGTACTCAAACAGATCAACAGCACAGAAGAGCAGGACGGGCTGATCGATAAACTCACCGAACGTGAGCTGGACGTGCTGCGATACATGGCAAAAGGATACACCAATCAGGAAATTGCCAAACTGATGGTACTCAGTGCAGCGACCGTTCACACTCACGTTAGCAGGATCCTGGCAAAACTGGATGTCTCCAGTCGTACCCAGGCGGTCATCTATGCCATGAAGGCAGGGGTTGTCTCTCAATTCCAGGATTCTGACCCGGAAAACGGGTAATTTCCACAATCAAAACCATTGCATCAACAAAATTATTGAAGGACATCATCATTAATGATGATGTCCTTTTCAACGTTTTGGGTCAATGGAATTCAACCGTACTCCCGATGTGTATTGAGATTCACGATACTATACTCATTACGTAAGCTTTTATGCAATTAATCGTAACTGCTGATGGAGGTACGAAATGGAAAATCGATTAGTCAAAGCCTGGATGTCTTCTCCGGTTGTTACTGTGACCCCTGACACCAATCTGACAGACGCACGCAGTCTGATCTCTGAAAAGAAAATTCGCGCGCTGCCTGTTATGAAGGATGATCAGCTTGTCGGCATCATCACCAAACGCGGGCTGCTGCGGCTTGACCTCTCCATCCTGGGCAGCGGTTCGTGGCACACCAACGCAGACCTGGAAGATGAAAAGGTTGGCGACGTAATGACTCGCAAGCCCCTGACCATCCTTGCTGAATTCTCTGTCCCGAAAGCGGCCAGGGTCATGCTTGAAAACAAGATCACTGCTTTGCCTGTCATGGAAAAAGGCAAGCTGGTAGGGATTTTAACGAACACAGACGTACTGAGATTCCTCATCTCCGCCTATCCCGAACTCAAGAAACCTGTATTGGTACAAAACTGTATGACGGATGAAGTGGTGACCGTCGAACGCTATACAAGCCTGCTTGAAGCCCATCGGTTGATGGGTACAAAAAGGATCCGCAGTTTGCCTGTAATGGAAAACAATAAGCTGATCGGTTTGGTCACCCGCACGGACCTGATGAGCAGCGATCCCTCCCGCTTGGCTTCACGCAACAATCAGGAACTCTCACTCAAGATCCTGACTCAGGATGTTGAGAAAGTTATGACAAAACCGGTCTCGACCATCGGCAAGGATAACGAAGTAATTGAAGCCGCCAAATTAATGGTGGAGAACAAGATCCACGTATTACCCGTATTGGATGAGAAGAAAGAATTGATCGGGATCATCACCGAAAGTGATCTTTTCCTGATGGTTATCCAAAAATTCTTCTAGTGCTGTGTCGAACATAAAAAACAGGTTTCACAATGACGATTTTTCATTCAAACCATCATTGTGAAACCTAAGAAATAAGGTAGACACAGTATTAAGTCTTCAACGGATATAAAAATTCGATCCGGACGATCAAACCTTTCCCTCAAAAGGTTGGTTTGGGCTGCTTCAACGCGGCTTTAACAAGAAGGAACAAAGTAATGAGAAAAACATTTTTAACGATCACAATTCTTGGAATGCTTCTCAGTCTGCTCACGGCATGCAGCACGGCCGCAGAGACTGATCTATCGAACATTGAATCATCTGACCTCCAATCGTCGGACAGTGCCAGGATCACCATTTATTCACCGATGTCAACTTCATCCATACCGGTGATCCTGGCTGCTGCCCAATTCGCTGAAGTCGATCTGGTGCTCTATACCAACCAGTCGCAGGCGAACACCGAGTTTCTGCGCGGCGACGCCGATCTTCTGGTCAGCGGATTGTCGGTTGGTGTTGATCTCTTTCGCAATGGTGCGCCGGTTCAGACAGTTAATTCTCTGGTTTCAGGTCTGTCATACCTGGTTACAACCGGCAGTCCTGTAACATCGATAAGTGACTTGGCTGGCAAATCAGTCTACGTTCCTTTTGAAGGATCACCGATCGACGAGATCATGGCCTACCTGGCGAAAGAGAACGGTTTGGAATGGAAGAACGATATCCAGCCTGTGTATTCTCCTTTTGATTCTTCCATTGAACTGCTCAAGCAAGGTGAAGCAGAAGCAGTAGTTCTGCCGGAACCTTCAGTGACTTTGGTGGAAGACCAACCTGACGTTTTCATTTCTCTGGATCTGTTCGACGAATGGAACCTGGCCACAGGCAGCGAGGATGGATATCCACAGGTGGTCACACTGGTGAATCCCGATTGGGCGGCGGAAAACAGCGCGTTTCTGGCCGAATACAACCAGGCGTTGGTTGATGCGATCCAGTCCATCCAGGAAGACCCTGAAGCAGTCATTGAACAGGTCAAGGATAACCATAAACTGACTCCTGAGAAACTGCTCAAATCCATGAACCGTACGCGTTATTCACTGCTCAGCGGCGCTGACATGCGCGACGCAGTCGAAACCTATTATCAAACGATTGGCAAACCACTCGATGAAAACTTCACGGATTTTTATTTCATCATTGCTTACTGAAGCAGTCGGGATCCTTGTAATCCTGGCGGTTTGGGGGGGGGTATCCCTACTATACCCCCCCTATATTATCCCTTCACCGGCGGACGTGATCGCCGGCGTTTCGGATTATCTGCCGGTAGACCTGGCACATCACCTTATTGTCACGCTTGGCAGAATAATTACAGGTTTTCTGATCGCATTCGTTATCGGAACAGCAGGTGGGATCGTCACCGTTTTAACCAGGGCTGATAAGCCGGTCAATTCACTGATGGTGGCTCTTCAGGTTGTACCCGGCACGATCCTGGGTGTAATTTTCCTGTTGATGTTCGGCATTGGTAACGCCACCCCGATCCTGCTGGTCGCATTTTTAACCCTGCCCACTCTGGCGATCAACACGGTGAATGGCCTTTCTAAACGCAAGTCCACCACCGAAGGATATCTACGTTCCATTCATGCCACGAACTGGCAGTTGATCCGTTACAGCTATCTTCCGGCGCTTGTGCCCGTATTGCAGAGCAACCTGAGCCTGGGGATGAGCATGGCCGTCAAGGTGGTTGTGTTGGGTGAGTTCATCGGTTCTCAAGACGGGATCGGATATCTGCTCAACAACGCTCGCATCCTTTTCAATATGAGAGAAGTGTTCTTTTATCTGTTGGTGTTGATGGCCTTCTCACTGGGATTTCAGGCTTTGCATACACTGGTGTTCACCGTCTCACTGAAAAAATATGCCTATCCGGAGGCGGTATGAACGCCGACTGGATGATCCAAACGCAAGATTTATCCAAGTGCTATGGTGATCACGAGGTGATCCATCACATCTCGCTGGAGGTCAGGTGTGGAGAGCGCATGGCATTATTCGCTCCGTCCGGAGCAGGCAAGACCACGCTCATCCGAATCTTGGCCGGCCTGGAACAACCCACCAGCGGCACAGTCCAATTGAATGAAGAATACCCGGCGCTCATTTTCCAGGAACCGCGCCTGTTCCCCTACATGACGGTGGAAGAGAATGTCAGGCTGCCCTGGAAGGTCCGCGGCATGGAATGGACCGGGCAGGTTCAATGTGAATTTGAAGAGTGGCTGGATGTCGCTGAGCTAAGCAGCTGGAAGCGATATTACCCGTATCAGCTTTCAGGCGGAATGAGGCAGAAGGTCGCCCTGATTCGCGGATTATTGTCTCACCCCGCGCTGGCGCTTTTGGATGAGCCCTTTCAATCCATTAATCGTGACTCGCGAACTGCCATCATCGAACACATTCGATCCAGGAATCCGGAATTGACCCTTCTTTTGGTCACGCATGATCCTGAAGAGGTTCCCATGCTGGCGGATTCAGTGTGTTATTTCACCTCAAATCGTCTGGTTTCACCGGCAAAACTGGAGGCACACCGTTTTCTGGACATTTTTTCTCAATATATAAACCCGGCTGGCATTCTGACGGCGGGTTATTAAAGGCCAAAAGGAGTATTAATGACTTCAAACCAAAATTCGACCCCATGTAGTATCGAAAAAAACCATCCTCAATTCAAGGAATTGCAGGAGTATATCGACGGGCTTCACATTAACCCTGATGACCCCAGACGTAAAGACACACTTATCATGACCCTGCATCGGGCGCAAAAAATCTTTGGATATCTGGCTGAAGTGGTGCAGGTATTTATAGCCAATCAGTATTCCATCCCGCATGCTGAAGTCTCGGGCGTGATCAGTTTCTATAACTTCTTCACCACCACGCCAAAAGGCAAGATCCAGGTAAACGTGTGTCTGGGCACGGCTTGTTACGTCAACGGCGCCGATAAGGTGCTGCAGGAGTTTGAGCAGGTTTTAGGCGTGAAATCAGGCCAGGTGACCCCGGATGGAAAATTCTCCATAGAAAGTCTGCGCTGTGTGGGCGCCTGCGGACTGGCTCCGGTGGTGACCATCAACCAGAAAGTATACGGCAAGGTTAAACCGGGAGACGTCAGGGAAATACTCGAAAAATTCTTTATTGAGGATGAAGCGGAAGTGAAGGAGGCTGCCAATGTCTGAGATCCATACCAGTGAACAACTGACAAGCGCTTACGAGCAATATAAACAATTATTAGCCACCAGGCTGGGTGTTGTTGTGGATGATGATACCAAAATGATCCTGGTGTGTGGCGGCACAGGCTGCCATGCCTCTGAAAGCGACAAGATCGTCAAGAACTTCCAGGACTTGATCGAGAAGAACGGTTTGAACGAAAAAGTCTTTGCTTCCATCTCCGGCTGCTTCGGATTTTGTGAAAAAGGTCCCATCGTTAAGATTTTCCCTGAGAACGTGTTCTACGTGCAGGTAAAACCAGAAGATGCAGATGAGATCTTTGAGCAGCACATTCTGAATGGGAAAAAGGTCACCCGGCTGCTGTATGAAGAACCTAATTTGAATGAAAAGATGGAAACCTCTGACGAGATTCCTTTCTATAAATTGCAGCGGCGTGTGGCGCTGCGGAACTGCGGCTTGATCAATCCGGAAAAGATCGAGGAATACATTGCCACCGGCGGATACCAGGCGCTGTCGAAAGTACTGACGCAAATGACATCCCAGCAGGCCATCACCGAGATGATAGCTTCGGGACTGCGCGGCAGGGGTGGGGCAGGCTTTTCGACCGGCAAGAAATGGGAATTCGCCAGCAAATATCAGAGTGAGGAAAAGTTCATCATCTGTAATGCCGATGAAGGCGATCCAGGCGCGTTCATGGATCGTTCCATCATGGAAGGTGATTCACATAGCGTGATCGAAGGCATGGCGATCGCCGGATATGCGATCGGCGCGCACCAGGGCTACGTCTACATCCGCGCGGAATATCCTCTGGCTGTACACCGCCTGGAAATTGCCATCGCCCAGGCGCGTGAGACCGGATTGCTCGGCAAAAATATTCTGGGAACCGGATTTGATTTCGATATTGCCATCCGCTTGGGTGCGGGTGCTTTTGTCTGCGGTGAAGAAACGGCTTTGATCCATTCGCTGCAGGGGCAAAGAGGGGAACCGGGTACCAAACCCCCGTTCCCGGCCGAGAGCGGTTTGTGGGCCAAACCTACTATTGTAAACAACGTCGAAACGCTCGCGAACGTTCCGGTGGTATTCACGCGCGGGGCTGAATGGTTCCAATCCATCGGCACCGAGACTTCAAAAGGTACGAAGGTCTTTGCGCTGGCCGGCAAGGTCAATAACGTTGGTCTTGTGGAGGTCCCCATGGGAACCACTCTGCGCGAGATCGTTTACGGCGTGGGCGGCGGCATCAAGGCCGGCGCGGAATTCAAGGCTGCCCAGACTGGAGGCCCTTCGGGAGGCTGCATCCCCAGGCAATATCTCGATACTCCCATTGATTATGAATCTCTGACGTCCATCGGTTCGATGATGGGATCGGGCGGCATGATCATCATGAGCGACCATGACTGCATGGTCAACATCGCTCGTTTCTATATGGAATTCATCGTTGAGGAATCCTGCGGACGCTGTGTGCCTTGCCGCATCGGCAATAAACGCATGCTTGAAATCCTGACCGATATCACCGAAGGCAGGGGTACCGAAGAGAGTCTTCAGGAACTGCGGGAACTATCTCAAACCATCATTGATACCTCGCTGTGCGGATTGGGACAGTCGGCTCCGAATCCGGTGCTGAGCACGCTGAAGTACTTCATGGATGAATATGAAGCGCACGTAAAAGAAAAACGGTGCCCGGCGGGTGTGTGTCAGAAGCTAATGAAATACGAGATCCTTCCGGAGAAATGTATCGGTTGTACGTCATGTGCGCGCAACTGTCCGGTGGGTTGTATTTCCGGATCGGTGAAACAGGTACACGTGATCGACCAATCCAAGTGTATAAAATGCGGCGCTTGTATGACCCGCTGTAAATTCGGTGCCGTGGTGCGCAATTAAGGAGCAGAAAATGATAAATCTAACCATTGACGGACAACAAGTCAGCGTTCCTGAAGGGACCACCATTCTAGATGCCGCGCGAAAACTCAAACTAGAGATACCGACACTCTGCTATCTTAACCTTGAGAAGATCCGCTACCTGAACAAAGTAGCTTCCTGCCGTATCTGCGTGGTCGAGGTGGAAGGCCGTCGTAACCTGGCTCCTTCTTGTGCCACGCCGGTAAGCGAAGGTATGAAAGTGATCACCAATTCCAGGCGTGTGCTTTCATCCCGCCGCAAGAACCTTGAATTGATCATTTCAAACCATCCCTTTGATTGTCTGATTTGCGCTAAATCGACTGATTGCGAGCTGCAGAAGCTCGTACGGGAGTTTGGCATCAACACACAGCGTTACAATGGCGAAAAATCAGAGTATCCCATTGACAAGTCAAGCGGCGCGCTGAAACGCGATCCCAACAAATGCATCATGTGCAGACGCTGCGAAACCATGTGTAATGAAGTCCAAACCGTTGGCGCGTTAACTGCCTTTGGACGTGGTTTTGATGCGGTGGTGGCTCCGGCGGAGTTGAACCCGATCGTCACTTCATCTTGTGTCTACTGCGGACAGTGTGTCAGCGTTTGTCCGACCGCGGCGCTGACCGGTGTTGGATACATTCATGAAACTTGGTCGGCCCTTTTCAATCCAAAGAAGCATGTCATCGTTCAGGTAGCACCTGCGGTACGAGTCGCCATTGGAGAAGAATTCGGCATGCCGCCCGGTCAGGCAGTCACCGGCAAGCTGGTGGCCGGTTTAAGAAAACTGGGATTCAATGCTGTCTTTGATACCAACTTCGGCGCCGACCTGACCATTATCGAGGAATCCAAAGAGATCATTGATCGTCTTGATCATAACAAGGATGGATTGCCTATCCTTACTTCCTGCTGTCCCGGTTGGATCAATTTCCTCGAGCACCAGTTCCCGGAATTGAAGTATATTGCCTCCTCATGCAAGTCCCCACAGCAGATGACTGGAGCGATTGCCAAGACCTACTACGCTCAAAAAATGGGTATTGATCCCAATGATATTGTCATGGTGTCCGTGATGCCCTGTATTGCCAAGAAATATGAAGCCAATCTGCCTTATGAAGAAACCTATGGCATCAAAGACGTTGATATTGTGATAACAACTCGTGAATTGGCTAAAATGCTCAAAGAAGGTTCCGTAAACCTGAACTACATTCAGGAAGAAGAGTTTGACTCACCTTTGGGTGTCTCTTCTGGAGCGGCGGCCATTTTCGGCGGTTCGGGCGGTGTGCTTGAAGCGGCATTGAGAACAGTGTACGCCAAGGTAACCGGGCATGAGTTGGAAGATGTGAACTTCACCGCAGTGCGCGGCATGGCCGGAATCAGAGAGGCGGAAGTGGTTGTAGGGGATAGGGCGATCAAAGTGGCGGCTGTGTCAGGTCTTGGGAACGCACGCAAGGTGCTTGAAAAGATTAAGAGACATGAAGAACATTATGACGTGATCGAGATCATGGCGTGCCCCGGAGGCTGTGTGAACGGCGGAGGCCAGCCATACGCCCAGGAGCGCGAGGAGATCATTGAGAAACGTTTACATGGTCTCTACCAAATTGACCGCAATTCAAAGGTACGCAAGTCGCATTTGAATCCAGCCATTCAGGGTCTCTATGAGGAATTCCTGGGAGAGGCCGGAAGTCAAAAGGCGCATGAGATTTTGCACGTGGAAGAAATGTTTACCGAAAAAGAATAAATTCATCGTAATGATGTGAAAGGACCTCCTCATGCTTGAAAAGTGGAGGTCCTTTTTTTTCAGCCGGTTCAATTTGTGAGAGTCTTTTTCAATTGAGCCAACAAGTATTCGATCTGCTTGCTGTTTGTATATTGGTCCACAGGAAGGGTAATGATACTACTGGCCATTTCAGCGGTCTGCGGGTTGGTTTTGGTACGAGGGTCTGTTAATAAAGCATCCCAGTGGACGGTCAGACTGATGCTATCGTCGGCCAACGTTTCAAGTAACTGGTCGCGATCAGGCCCGTTGAGATAGACTGGTAAGCCCATAGGCATATTATCCTCTTGCAGGGAGGGGTAGACCGGCGCGAGTGCGGGAAGTTGAGAAATCCCTTCCAGGAGGCGGTTGTAATTCTCACGCCTAATCTTGCGAATGGCTGTCCAATCCATGTGTTCGATTTTTTGCCTTTCCAGTGGATCACCAATTACCACGCCGTCGCTTTCGTAGAAGGATTCAGCCTGATAGAAGAGACGTTCAAGGTCCTCACGGCAACCCCGTTCTTTAAAAAGGTAAGAGGGCAGCAGACTGCGGTATTCACGAATAAGAGGCAAGCGGTGATTGAGGTAGCCTTGATATTCATCAACGAAAGTAGATAAATTAATGCGCGTAGCCATATAACTACTATCACACGCACATATCTTCCTCATACTATTAAAAACAAAATCCCCAATGGTCTTATTGGCAAACCCTGACTGGCAGTTATCTTCAATGACCAAAACGCCCGATTGCTGTTTGCTTCTAATGAAGTCTAGTATCTCAGGGGAGTGCTGGAAACCAAAATAATTAATGAAGTACATGGCTTTCACAGTTTTTATTTGAACTTCAAGGTTTCTAAGATCAATGGAAAAATCACTGTTAACTTGATAAAAGGAATATCCAAGTCCTTTTTGATCCAACACATCCAGGATGGAAGGGCAGAGGTAGGATGGAAGCAAAATACTCGTTATACCAATAGACAACAAGTAATCAGCAATTACGATCAAACTCGCCCGTCCGCCATTGAGAAAATACAATCCGTCGGTGTTAAGCGCGGAAGATCGAAGTGTCCAGCGAGAGTCGTCGTAGAATTCTCCACCTACAAACATGATTCAATCCTTAAGAACTGACACTCCCCCTGCCACAAAAGGGAAGGGAGTTTTCGTTTTATGATATATCTTAAATATAGCCGTGATCAGGTGCGTTTATCTTCGTTTTGTTCCAGAGAATTCACCAGATAATAACTGGCAATATAGATACCTGTGTTTGTTGTAAGCAGGGTTCGATAGACAGATTGATGGAGATGCCATTCCAGATCATACGGCGTGATCAAGTAAACAGCCATGATCCCCAGGCAATAGACGGTCGCGCCGATGATCACAGGTAAGATTTCTTTGGGTAATCTGATTTTTAAGGCAAATGCAGCAGCTACCAGAATTCCCAGCAGCATTAATCCGTTCTGCAATTCGTAGCTTGTATTATCCAGAATTAATTTATATGACCCGTCATTGAGACGATCTACTAATCGCACAAAGGTTGAACTCGATCTCAGTTCCAGATCGTTTGTTAATCCCCATTGACGTTTGTAGTAATTCCATAATAAAAACGGTATCACCAGTACAAGCATAAACAACAACAATTTCCAATACGTACGGAAAAAGTGTTGCAGGTTTGATTTATTTTTGTTGAACAGCAATACAAATAAAACTGCACAAATTCCAGCGATTACTGCCAACGATCCCTCATTCTTTAAATACAAAAGAGGGGATAAACAGAAAACACTTACGATGAGATCGATCGGTTTGTTTTCCTTAAAGTATTTTCCAAGAAAGAGCATGGAGAGAGCAAAAAACATGGCGAGATAACCATCCATATAGCCATCCGAAAGCCTGGATGCAAAACTGAATGGGATGAAGAGGACCAAAAACAAGAAACTGAATGAACGCCGGAAAAATGAAAACAATAAACTAATCGCGGGGATTAAGACAAAGAATAAGGAGAGTTTGGGCAAGTACTCGTTCCAATAACCCATTAAATAAGTGATTTGTGCGGCCAGCGCAGGAACCAGATTCGGATAATCAACATGAGAGAAAAGCACCGAAGGATGTTGCCATCCCGTAAATTGACTGAAAGTGCCTGCAGCGTAAATCATTTTTGCATGGAGAAACCAAATAGAAAGTGCATCCCAATCTTTCAGTGGAATAGTCATGATTGGCACCAAGATCAGACCGCAAACTAAAACGATTCCACCGCTTTTATAAAATGAATTCATTGATAAGGATTTTTGTTTGAACGATGGGATGACTGCCGCAAGAAAACAGATAATGCCGAGCGCTGCAAGAATGCCTCCCACAATCATGCTGGTTTTCAAAGAATGAAGGGTGATCGTAATTCCATAATTGATGATCAATCCGCTGATCATCATCAGCGAAATCTCTTGAAAACGTGGAATTTCTTTTTTTCTATTGATCAAACTTCCGTGAAGCAAGGGCCCTATGATCAGCCAACCCAGGCCAGCAAGATACAAGGCTCCCAAGGTAATCAATAGAATCAGTTTGATGGCATTAATGGCAGTTAACAAGGATTACATCCTCTTTTTGGTCGATGATCGCACAATTCTGGTACATCTGAAATTCATCGGTCCCTATCAAATAATAAGGCGATGAGCTCTCTAATCTTATTGGCCAAACCTCTCCAATGATGCGTTGAAGAATTTCAGTATCCTGTGATAGCTCATCTGATAATTGGTATGTCTCGAGTCCATTTGAATGGATCAGAGAAGACATGGTTAAAATTTTGGCTGGAAAAAACAATTTTCCGGTATCAGGAGAAAAAAGATTAATGAGATATTGTTTTGGATGTTGAATAAAGGGAAGATCTATTTTTTTTATATTAGCCAGATTTTCAAACGTGAGCGTATTAAAGGTTATAAATACGAGAATGGTTGTAATTATTAGGACAAAATAACGCCTGCGGTCAAAAAATAAGGTAGCTATAAAAAAAACAATAATGAAAATGGAAAAGAATCGATTTTCTAATTGCCATGCGATAAGACTGATCAGGCAAATCAGCAATATTTTTGAGGCAGTTATGATTTTGTTCTTGTGAAGCAAAAGGATTTGTTTAAGAGAATTCATTGTTTTTGTATTAATTGATTTTTCAAGAATTTCGATTAAAACAAATTATATTTCAATATACAATACAGGGTTCGAAACCCGTCTTTCCAACCGATTTTCTTGCCGTCCTCGTATTTTCGACCATTATACGAAATTCCGACCTCAAAAATTCTGCAATCCAATTTGGCTACTTTGGCAGTGATTTCCGGTTCAAATCCAAACCTGTTTTCCTGGATTTTGATGGATTGAATGATGTCTCGCCTGAACACTTTATAACAAGTTTCCATATCCGTCAGGTTCAGATTGGTAAAGACATTTGAAGTCAATGTCAGGAATTTATTACCCAGGCTGTGCCAAAAATACAAAACCCGGTGGGGTCTTCCACCCATGAACCGTGATCCAAAAACAACGTCCGCAACATTATTTATGATTGGATTAACAAGGATGGGATATTCCCTGGGATCGTATTCAAGATCAGCATCCTGAATAATCACAATATCGCCGGTCGCATGACTGATCCCGGTCCGAAGAGCGGCACCTTTTCCCTTATTCTTTTCATGATAAATAATAAGATCAACAGAATCAGAAATTTCATTTTGCAGAATCTCTCGAGTCCCATCAGTTGAACAATCATCAACAATAATGATCTCTTTGTCCATGAAGTTGGATTCTCGAACAGCGTTTACAATATTTACAATTGTATTTTTCTCATTAAAACATGGAATAATCACTGAAAGTTTCATAATATTATTGCGTTTTCTCAATGACGTTACTGTTGAAAAAGGATTTATATAAAGTAATGAACTTTATAACCATAATCTAAATAAACATGTAACGAAGAAAACTTTTTTCTTTGTCCATAGATTCTAGTTTTTGGTAATATTGCAATTATACACGCTTCCAGTTTGATAATTAAATTTCATGATTGTTTATAATCATTATTGCTCATAAATAAAAACAACTTGGGAAAAATAGAAATGCAAAGTCAGAAAAAATATAAAATATCCATGCCTAATCCTATTGGGGGGGGATATTAATGGCCTCTTTCCTGCGTCGTAATTTTCAATCCATTAGATTTGCTGATCTCCTCGCGATTTTATTCGTCGTAATTTTTTGTTTGAGCGGCATTTTTACCCTATCAGAATACGGTATGACTTGGGATGAAGGGTTGGGGAACTTCTTTTTTGGTGAAAGATATTTACATTATGTTTCGAGTCTGAATGCAAACTATCTCAATTTCAATGAATATCTCTCCATGCACAAAGAGCATTCGCTTGACCTTTACAAATCACCCATGCGAGGTACCCCCCAGGAATTTCCGGCTTTAGCGGATATTGCATCAGCCGCAACAATGTATATTTTCAGTTACAAGTTGGGATGGATGGATCCGATTGATGGGTTCCATCTTTTCACCGTTTTGCTTGTCAGTGCATTTCTGATCATTTTTTATTTCTTTGCTTCAAAGCGTCTCGGAAAATATGCTGCTTTGTTTTCACTTTTCTTTTTGGGAGTATTTCCCCGTTTATGGGGAGATATGCATTTCAACGAAAAAGATGTGCCGGAAATGGTATTCTTTGGGCTCGCGCTCATAGCATATTGGGGATGGTTTGAAAAACCAACATGGATACGCACCATAATTGTCGGCATCGTTGGCGGGGCTGCTTTGGGTGTAAAAGCAAATGCTTTGTTCCTTCCTGTTTTTTTCGTCCTGGGTTCATGGCCGATCAATCTAAAAGAGTTATGGGTTCACATTAAGAACCAGATTCATAAATATATTCTTATGCTAATCACAGGAATCATCACTTTTTTCCTCTCCTGGCCATATTTATATTCAAATCCGTCCAATGCAATCAAGTATTTTTCTTATATTTTTTCGCAGGGAGGAAGAACCGGCTCGCCAACGTGGAATTGGCAGCCTCTGTCAATATCCGCCTCTGTAATTCCTGAGTTCATGCTTTTTTGCTTGATGATCGGTATTGTTTTTTCGGCTTTCCAAATTATCAGGAATAAAAAGACTATTTATCGTTATGCTCTTGTATGGTTATTTCTCCCAATTCTCAGGATCTCACTTCCGCCCTCGTTGAATTTTGATGGAATTCGACATTTTCTCGAATTTGTTCCCGGTGCGGCTTTGGTTGCAGGAATTGGGGCTGCTTCCATTATTACGTTCATTGGCAAACAAAATAAAAAACGAACGATATTAATTGCAGTTTTCCTTTTCCTGCTAATTTCAATAAACACAGGAATCGCGATCAAAACTTTTGGATCCTATCAATATCTCTACTATAACAATATCGTTGGAGGGTTACCCGGAGGAGAAAGGATATTTGGTCCAGATGAGGCAACTGATTATTGGGGGAGCAGTTACCGAAAAGGGATCAAATGGATGAATGAAAACGCGGAAATTGATTCAAAACTCTATGTTCCCGTTGCAGGGCACATTGTAAATCTGGTTGAATCCATTTGGCTCAGAGATGATATTCAAGTGATCAATAAGGAAGAATATACGGAACTTGTGGGTGATGAACAACCGGTTTATGTAATGTTCATCACGCGTCCCAGCTTCTACAATGAAATCACTCGCGACTGCATATCAACACTTGACCCGGTCTATGAAATCAATGTGGATGGAGTCTCTATTCTACAGATATATAAAAAATAAGTGGTTTTTTTTGAATTAGTACTAATTATTCTGATTGACCTGACGGGCAATCCTTCTTCCCAGACCAATGCTTTCAGATGTTCCACGATCCTCAGGATAATAATACGAGGTATCTGCGATCCATAGATTCTTTACCGGCAAAGTGATTGGTGGAAGTATATTTAAAAATCCAGGAGTGCATATTGGTTGGGCATTATGATAACGCCAAATTTTAAATTCGATGAAATCCTCATCGACTATATCCTGGTTTATTTTTTTAAAGTAATTGATGATCTTTTTTTCAAAAAACTGATCTGATTCATTGAAATCAGGATGGTCATGAGGCAAATAATAAGGAACATACACAACATTATGATCTAGTTGTCGTATGTTACTAAATTCAACAAGACCAGGGGTATCCATATTTGGATCATTGATATTTAACCAAAAATACTTGGTTAAAGGTTTTTTTAACTTCACAATTACACAAACAACCCCAATATAATGGATTGAATTGTAGGCTTTCAGTAATTCTTCAGGTAGATCAGGAATGATCTTTGGGATTTCGGCAAGAGGTACTGTACAGATTACACCATCAAAGTCTTCTGCCTTATCTTGCACTTGGATTCCTTTCGCTTCACCATTTGTCAACTGAATTTTTGTAACTGGTGAATTTAGATGGATCTGACCGCCTTTGTTCTCAATTTCGGTTTGCATCGCTTGCAAGAGAGTTTCTGACCCTCCTTCAAGATAACCGAGTTTTTCTCTAAAGAGGTTATAACGCGATAGACCAATTCTGCGGATGCGGCTCCAAAACCAGGCAGCTGAAAGGTCATAGGCAAACTGGTGAAATTTGTATTCCAGTAAAGGCTGCCATAGCTTCTCAAATGCTTCGTGGCCAATCCAGTTTTTTAACCAGGAACTCGATTCTTTACGATCAAGCCGGCTCCAGTCTTTTCGGTTTGTAGATAAAAACACATGAATTCCGTATCTGAATTTTGAGATCAAAGATAGACCTTTGAATGTCAATAATGAAAATGGATTTCCCCAAGGCTGCAGTCGATCCAGATACCAGTACCCCATTTTTGTCTCTACCCAACGTAGCTTATCAGTTAAACCCAATTCCTCTATGATCTGTAACAGATCGTGGTCTGGAGTACAGTAATAGTGATAATATCGCTCGATTTTGATCCCATGAAAATCGAACATGGCTGACGTTCCGCCAATTCGATCATCGGCTTCATATAGAACAGGTTGAAAACCGTCCAAAGCCAATTGATAAGCTACTCCCAATCCCATTGGACCGGCTCCGATTACTGCTATCTTTTTTTTCATCAAAACTCCAGGAGAATTTTGCTATAGGTTGGGTCAGCAAAAGTCGTTTGGATAGCTGTTTCAAAAGGAGTAGGTTTTACATGGAATATTCCAGGCCAATCAATAACTTCAAAAATATCATGAGCTGTTAAGGCAGCAAGCTGCTGAGTCGTGAAAGGGGGATTCTTATCAAAAAGCCCCCAAATAAATAATAAACTATTGAACAGCCAATACGGGATTTTGATAATGGGAACTATTGATTTTGTAGATTTTTTGATCGCGCGGATGATATCTATATAATCCACTTTCTGTAGTCCTGTAATATTAAAAACTCCCATTATACGATTCTCAATACAACTTACAATAATGTTGCAAAAATCACCAACGAACATGGGTTGCCTTAGATATTTTCCGTTTCCCGGTATTGGAAAGACCGGTGAGCGTTTCATAAATCGTGAAAGCCAACCTAGATGTTTACGGTCAAACCAACCGAACATCAGAGTAGGGCGCATAACCGCACAATCAATGCCACTCTGTAAAACCAGTTCTTCCTGTTCTTTTTTCGTGTTTTTATAAAAATCATTGGCAACTGACTCGATCACTGAAGAACTCAGGTGAACCAGAAAAGGAACCTTATTCGTTTTCATTTCCTTTATGATTAATTCTGTGGAAGTAATGTTATTCCTGACAAATTCCTGATAGTCATTACCGCCGATTTGTGCCTGAAGCATGACCACTACCTGTGCGTCTGAGAAGTGATCCTGCCAGGAACCCGGTTCTGCGAGATCGGCAAATTCTGCATGAATACCGGGATGAAGCCGTTTCATCACTTCCAGGTTTTTTTTGTGTTTATCTAGAATAACAAGATTTTTATATCCTTTATCCAATAAAGAAAAAACAAGATTTTGCCCGACCAGTCCTGCTCCACCGGGAATAATAATTTTTTGACCTTTATCCATACTTAAGCACGACCTTCTTGTTTATTAAAATGGCATTGGAGCCAAAATTTCATCATTAATCGTAATAATATCGCCTTCCACGTCAGGCATCCACAAATAACATTTTCCAATCTGATACACGAATGGATGAGCCTGAATTTCCGGCCTTTGCAAAAAATCATCCAGACTGGGGGGATGAGGTTCATTTAAACAATTGATCATGGCTCCAAGTTCCATATCACCCAGGAAATTACTTGGATGTGGCCAAATCTTTTCGAAGAATTCATCCGGAACAGTAAGAGATTTTCGTTCGGAGTAATAACCTATCTCACCACTCCAATCCTTTCCAAAAATGGCAATAGCGCTGTCTTTGGGTGTATATTGCTCAACTAAATCCGTCAATATAAGGAGAGGTTGTGTGGATGGGTTTATGACTCGTGTCATGACTTTTTCATAATTTTTAGAGAAAGAAACAAGATTGGATGTGATAAAGAGAATTGTCATGCCAATTAGTAATATTGTTTTTCTTGTCGTTTTTTCAGTAATAGCAAAAATTGAAATCGCCAAGCCACCTATCAGGAATAACGTAGAAGAGGTTTGATAATAATCGTGGATATAATGAACATTCGTCAGAAGAGCCAATGGAAAAACCATCAGGATCAAGCATATTGTGATGATCTTTCGAATACGTTTTTCGCCCCAAACATAAGCAGCCACCAGTAAGGTAATTCCAAAAAGTCCAGATCCATTAGGTATAAATATACGGTCCCAAAATATTGTTTTCAATACTTTCGGGTCAAATCTCTGTTGAAGTGTTCCTGGCATCCAGCCCGTAACAGATTGAGAAGTTAAATCGTTACCTATCAGGTTAAATGATTTAATGACATCTGTGTAATGCGTCCATAACAAACCAATCAAGACCGGAACCAGGAAAGCAACCAGTACACATGTAATCTTTTTAAATGATGGCATTTTTAACTTATGCTTCACAAGATGATCTATCAATACCAAAACAGCCATGACGAATAAAGCTGGCAGAGCTGTCGTTGATTTTTGAAGAGCGCCAAGCGTTCCCCATAAAGAAAATAGAATAACGTTCTTCCATCCTGGATTATCAGAAAATAGATCAAATAAATAGGGAACTGCTGCAAAGGTAAAGAATAAAGCAGCTGTTTCGATCATAAATGCTCGGCCCCAAAACAGGTAAAGTGGACTTGACCATAACAAGGCAATAAATAACCAGGCAGTTTTAGCAGGCAACTCCAGACGTTTGACAATCTTGAAAGCTGGCCAGGCACAGGCAAGTAAAAAAGCAAAGCTAACTAATCGACCAACAGGATCCAAAGTAAATTTTCCAGCCCAGGCAATCAAAGCAACCAACGATTGATAGAGTGGGAATTCAAACGGTACAGACCATGGATATCCGATTACGGGTGTCTCATATGCCAGTTTCCATCCATCCTTAATCATCCAATATGAGGCCAGCGCAGTTTGAGTTTGCCTGAATCCATGAGCTTCAAGGAGTGGTTGTCCAGAGTACCTTACGGCATAATAAATCGAAAAAAAAGCCACAAAGATGGCAATAATTGGCATCCCGTATCGATCAAACCAACTACTCAGTTTTTCAATTTTAGGTATTTTTGATAGTAGAAAAACAATAAAAACCAATAAAAGATATATGAGTATTGACAAAGAAACAATCAGAAAACCCAGTATGAGAAATTTATAAATAATATTCCGGCCAGCAAAACCCTTTCCACCCATTAAAAATTGGGTAAATGGGTTACGTATCATCCAAGCAATGATTAAACCCATTATCAGAGAAAAGACCATTTTTTTTCGATCGATCAAATTGAAAAAATTTCTTTTCATCTTTGTACTAAAGTCGCTCCATAAGAAAAAAAATAAATCCTTTAATGACCCTTCAATAAAAGAATCCCCCAGTTTCGATTCAATGTTCGGTCATTATCACGCAGGAATTTCAGACAATTATACTTGTCTTCAAAGTCATCGTAAAGAAAGGCTGATTTTATATCTTTTCGCAAATAATTAATGCCTGTTTTCCAAAAATCCTCCAAATCAATGGCATGAGTAAATATAATTTAATGAGTAATAATGATTTTGGTAATGCACTTTTAGTAGAGTAGGGGAGGAACTGAGGAAGAACTTTTATCATCTTAAATTTTGTTATCTCTAAAATTTCCACTAACGCACGATCATCGATCGGCGTGATATGATCAAAAAACATCCAGTAATCTTTATAACAGAATCGAATATTTGGCTGAAGTATGATCAGTTTTCCATTCGGAATGAGAATCCGGTAAATTTCTTTAAGAGTAGCATCAATTGAAGGTTTTGAAATATGCTCAAAAAAGTTGCTTACAAATACCACGTCAATCGAATTGTTTTTTATAGTGTTGATTTTTTCCGATGTACCAATAATCACTTCAACATCAGGATCAGCAAACTCTTTGACATCTGGATTCACATCCAGCGCAAATTTCTTCCCGGCCTGGATATGGTTGATAAATTCGCAATAACCGGCTGCGACTTCCAAAATCTTTGAATCCTTTGACACCCATTTCTGGAAATAGTCACGACACAAAATTGACCACATGGCATTACGAAATTCAATATCTGTTGAAAAACGTCTTTTATAAACTTCTTTAATATCCATGGTTTTGATCACTCCCTTACGATGTTATTACTTTTTTTTTCCAGCACTGAACTTCTAACCCATTCTGTTACCACCATAAAAAGACAACCAACAGAATTTTACAAATGAAAAAGATGATATTAAACAGAAAACTGGCAATGGATACGATCGGATTTTTGCCAACCTGTTGCAGGTCCAGGCGGTGGGTCTCGATCAAGATCAACTCTCTATCCCTCTTTCTGCGTAACCCTTGAACAGTTTTTCGCAGCGTTTGAATTGAAGGCCAATTTTTAAATATCCATCCATAGGCTTCAATCTTGTTTTTCCACCTTTTACGGTCCTGCAGAATTACAAATCCCCAGGTGACGATCTCTGCAAACAATAAAGTTGGCAATAAAAAGAGCAAGGTCAAGGCTCGATAATTTTTGAGCAGCAGTAAATATCGATTTCGTTCCTGATAGAAAACTTTCTTTGGTCCAAAGGTCAACACATAATCATGGTAGACAATCGAGTCGGGGACGGTGACACATTTCCAGCCGGCCAGAGACGTCCTCAAAGACAGATCGGCATCTTCCATGTACATGAAGAAAGACTCGTCGAATCCGCCTAAAGCCAAATAAAGATCTTTGCGAACGATAAAGGCCGCCCCTGAAATGGCGCTGACGTGTTCACTTTTTGTGTAAATGTCCTTACTTTTTCCCATCCCGCGGCAAAGTGTGAGTCCGCTGATGTGCATATCGTTCCCACAGGTATTGATCTGGTTCTTGGCACTCATTAACAAGATCTTTGAAGTTGCCAATCCAACCTTGTTGTCCAACTCTAGAGCGGAAACAAGTGCATCCAACCAGCCCGCCTCAACGGTTGTGTCGGGATTCAAGAACGCAAGATATTCTCCCTTGGCTTCCCGGGCGCCTAAATTATTCCCACCGCCGTATCCAAGATTCTCTTCACTCCGGATCAGCCTTACCCATGGAAAGCCTTTTTCAATTTTAGAAAAGTCATCTGACGGGGAACAGTTTTCAACCACGATCACTTCATCATTCGATTTAACCGTACCAGGCAGCGATTCCAGGCAAATTTTTATATCATCCCAGGAATTGTAATTTACAATAATTACTGAAGCTCTGATCTTATCTTCCATATTTTGTTAATTAGCTTTATTCCTTATTAGAATTTTTCAAACAATTCCCAACTCGCGACTCCCTTGATAAAATGAAGTGCTCAATTTAATGTTTGACTCATTTCAATTTTTTGACCATGGAATCAAAAGTCATCGTTAATACTTGTTTTTATCAAGTTATTATAATAGATTAGATGATAATGAAACCAAGCGGGAAAAATTACCCGGAGACTACCAAAAAATGGACTTTTTCAAAACAAACACTGACGATGTGATCATTATTTTTCCTAAGATCTTTGGCGATAAAAGAGGCTATTTTCTTGAAACCTTTCGTGAAGAGGAATTTATAAGCCATGATATTGGTCCAAAATTCGTTCAAGATAATCATTCCGGCTCACAAAAAGGCGTATTGCGGGGACTGCACTATCAGATACGGCAAGCCCAGGGAAAATTGATCAGAGTAGTCGCAGGAGAGATATACGATGTCGTTCTGGACATCCGCAAGAATTCAAACACTTTTGGGCAATGGACAGGGGTCTTTCTATCGTCAGAATACAAGCAGCAGTTATGGGTACCGCCTGGTTTCGCGCATGGTTTCCTGGTAGTCAGTGAATGGGCTGAAGTCACGTA
>ENA-OSEO01002996-OSEO01002996.1-sediment-metagenome-genome-assembly--contig:-NODE-2996-length-21433-cov-11.832038_pt1 | contig 21433 bp, 17 predicted proteins | sample MGYA00237883_ERZ534232 | MGnify/ENA metagenome assembly ERZ534232
CTCCCGTGCCGATCGAAACAGCCTGTGGTGCAAGGGATGATCAGGTTTCTTTTCCGGCCTTCTCGATCTTGGCCCAGGTATCGCGAAGCGGGACCGTCTGGTTGAAAACGAGCTTGCCTTCCCTGGACTCGACCGGGTCCGCGCAGAAGTAGCCCAGTCTTTCAAACTGGTGGCGACTCTCCGGAAGCGCATGGGCCAGGCTCGGCTCAAGTCGGCATGATCGGAGCACTACCAGCGATCCCGGATTGAGATGGGCCTTGAAATCCATCCCCTCCTTTTCATCCCCCGGGGTCTCTTTCAGGAACAACCGATCATAGAGCCTTACCTCCGCCTCCACGGCATGGGCGGCGGAGACCCAGTGCAGGGTCGCCTTGACCTTGCGGCCGTCCGGCGCGTCCCCGCCCCGGGTCGCAGGGTCGTAGGTGCAGTGGATTTCGATCACTTCGCCTGACGCCGGGTCTTTGACCATATCCACGCATTTGACAAAATAGGCGTAGCGCAGTCTCACCTCGCGGCCCGGCCCGAGCCGGTAGAATTTTTTCGGCGGGTCCTCTCTGAAGTCATCCCGCTCGATATAAAGCACGCGTGAAAAGGGCACTTTTCGGGTCCCCATGGCGGGGTCTTCCGGGTTGTTCACGGCCTCGAGCTCCTCCACCCGATCCTCCGGGTAATTGTCGATGACCACCTTGAGAGGTCTCAAAACGGCCATGACACGAGGCGCCCTTTTGTTCAGGTCCTCCCGGAGGCAGTGTTCGAGGAGCGCCACATCCACCGTACTGTCCCGCTTGGCAAGTCCTATGCGTTCGCAGAAGATGCGGATGGACTCCGGGGTGTAGCCACGCCTTCGGAGGCCCGAAATGGTGGGCATCCTTGGATCGTCCCACCCGCTCACATGACCCTCCGCCACCAACTGAAGGAGCTTTCGCTTGCTCATCACGGTGTAGGTGAGGTTGAGCCGGGCAAATTCGATCTGCTGGGGGTGATAGACCCCGAGCTGATCCAGGAACCAGTCGTAGAGCGGGCGGTGATCCTCGAACTCCAGCGTGCAGATCGAGTGCGTGATCCGCTCGATCGAGTCGGAGAGGCAGTGGGCGAAATCGTACATGGGATAGATGCACCAGCTCTCCCCGGTCCGATGGTGAGGCGCATGGAGGATGCGGTAAATGACCGGGTCGCGCAGGTTGATGTTGGGTGAGGCCATGTCGATCTTGGCCCGGAGCACATGGCTTCCATCCGGGAAGTCCCCCGCACGCATGCGCGTGAACAGGTCCAGATTCTCGTCGACCGTCCGCTCCCGGTAAGGGCTGTCCGTACCCGGCTCGGTCAGGGTTCCGCGGGTGTGGCGGATCTCCTCCGCGCTCCGGCTGTCCACGTAAGCCTTTCCTTTGCGGATGAGCGCCACCGCGTAGTCGAACAGGGCCTCGAAATAGTCCGAGGCATAGAACTTCCGGCCGCCCCATTCGAAGCCCAGCCACCGCACATCCTCCTGGATCGATGCCACGTATTCGGTCTCTTCCTTGGTCGGGTTGGTGTCATCGAAGCGCAGGTTGCACAGGCCGCCGTATTCGGCGGCAATCCCGAAGTTGAGGCAGATGGACTTGGCGTGTCCGATGTGCAAATACCCGTTCGGCTCGGGCGGAAAGCGCGTATGGACGCGGCCCTCGAACCTGCCGTTCCTGTTGTGCTCGTTGATCACGCGGCGAATGAAATCCTGCCCCTGAGCAGTCGGCTCCGTGGTCATGGTTTGAAGACTCCTCCTCTTTCCATCGGATTCAAATCTTGTAATTTCGCCGTTTGCAGGCCGGCTGTCAATAGACTTTTCCTCTCGGCGACGCATCACCGCTCGATCGCGGAGCGAAGCGATCCATAAACCCCGCCCCAGTCGAAACGCTCGCGCGCATGCCGGCGCGATGCATCCCGCATGCGCTCCCAAGCACCGGCGTCCTTCAGGAGGTGGTCGGCATCCCTGAGCATCTTCGCCGCATCGCTCGAAATCGAGAGATGCCGTCTATCCATCACCTCGAGGCCCTCGGCACCCACCGGGGTTGTCAGCACTGGAATGCCGCGGTACATCGCATTGATGATCTTGACCTTCATACCGCCACCGAAGCGCACGGGAGCGACGAAGAGCCTGCAGCGCCGATGGTACGGTTCCAGGTCCGGCACGAATCCTGGCATCAGGACCCCCGGCCGACCGCGGGCCGCTTCACTCAGGCGCCTGCCTCCGCCTCGCCCCAGGATGTAGAAGCGCAGTTGGGGATGCCTCTCCTTCAGCCCGTCCCAGACCTCTCTCAGAAACCACACCAGGCCGTCCAGATTGGGTTCCCAATCGAGGGAACCCACGTGCAGGAGGGCTGGTTCCGTCCCCCGGAAAGCGATGTCGGGCAAATCCAGCAGCGTTTCATCCCCCAGGTGGGATGTATCCACCCATTTCGCCGGATTCACCCCGAGTCGGCGCAGGAAAACCTGGTCGTTCGGGGCGGCCAGGATCCGATCGGCCCTCCGGCAGGCGAGGGCCTCGTAGCGCCGCATGCGGCCCGCTTCGAGCAGCACCGCCGCCCTGCGGAGCGGGTTTTTCTCCCTCGCGGCATAGCGTTTCCAGATGACATATTCGGCATTGTGGGCATGCAGAACGATTTTCCCCCGGAACGCCTCCGGCAGGGCTGGCAGAACAAGAAGCGAATCCAGGTATAGGACGTCGGCAGAGCGCGACGCCTTCTCGACCTCGGCCCTGAAAACGGGAGAGTCGTTGCGGTAAACGGCAAGCGGCAGTCCCGTCAGCCAACTGCGGAAGAGGTTCAGCGCGTTCCTCGGGCGGTGGATGAGCGTAGCGGAAAAATGAACAGGGTTGACGAGGCGCAGAAAAGCCTCTCTGTGCGGCAGATCCTCCGGTGCACTGAGCACCGCGACGGAAAGATCGTAGTTACCGGCAAGATACACGGCTACCTTCCAGCGTTTGATCGCCCCGCCGCTCAAGGGCGGGTAAGGCAGCCGGTGGGACAAGAAAAGGATCCGGAGCCTTTCGCGTCGCGCCTTCCCTTCTCCCCAAAAATCCCGGCTTGTCTCCATCTCGCCTGCCGTGTTAATAAGGATGTCCTGCATACGTTGTGGGGACCTCTTTCCAAAGCGAAACCGCTCCCTCACCGAAACCGCATCCGGCGGGCCAAAGCGGAGACCTCTTCACATGACGAGAAAACGCATCCTCATGATCCAGCCGAGCCTTCAGCCGCCAGGCGGAGGGAACGGCGTCTGCTGCTGGATGCTCCAGGCGCTGCGGGATGATTACGCCCTGGGCGTCCTTTCCTGGCGGCCCGTGGAACTCGCTCCCATCAATGAACACTTTGGCACGACCCTCCGGCCCTCAGATCTCCGATGCCTTCTTTATCCGCCTCTCCTGCGCAGGTTCACGGACAGGCTCCCAGGTGCGTGGAGCCTTTTGAAGACCTTTATGCTGCTCAAATGGTCACGAACCATTCAGCCCTGCTTCAATCTCCTGATCTCGGCCCACAACGAGGCGGATTTAGGGCGGCCCGGCATCCAATACATTCACTACCCTTGGAACTACTTCCCGCGGCCTTCGGCAGACCAGCGCTGGTATGCCAACCGCGTAACGAGTGCCTTGTATTACCGCCTGCTTCCCGGGTTCCTCGACTATTCCAGGGATCGCGTGAAACAGAACCTCACCCTGGTCAATTCCGACTGGACCGGAAAGCTGGTGAAAGACCTTTATCCCGGCATCGAAACCCGAACGCTCTATCCGCCCGTGCTCGGTGATTTCCCTTCCATTCCGTGGGAACGACGTGAAGAGGGATTCATCTGCCTCGGGCGCATTTCCCCCGAAAAGGAGATCGAGAAGGTCATTCGCATCCTCAATCTAGTGCGGAACAAAGGCCGTCCGGTCCACCTTCACATCGTAGGACCGGAGGACAATCTGGAATATGCTTCCCTGATCCGCACCATCGCTCAGAAGCACGCCGCCTGGGTGGAGTTGACCGGCACCCTGCCCCGTGCCGAACTTTCCAGGCTCATTGCCGCTCACCGTTATGGAATCCACGGCATGTCCGAAGAACATTACGGGATGGCAGTTGCCGAGATGGTGCAGGCGGGCTGCATTGTCTTCGTGCCGAACGGAGGCGGCCAGGTGGAAATCGTCGGCCGGCATGAACCGCTCCTTTACCAGACCGAAGCGGAGGCGGCCGAAAAGATTGTCCGCGTACTGAAATCGACGCAAGAACAAGACCGCCTCCGGGCGTATCTCGTCTCCCTGCAGCCCCGTTGCTCGAGGGACCGATTTATCGCTGAATTCAGAGAGATCGTCGAGCACATGATCGCCTGTCCATCTCGATAGAACAGAGGCCTCTGCATCACGGGATCTCACTCTTCGGCGGCGATCGTCCTTCTGAACGCGGCGTTTTCCTTCAGAAGCGTCTCGAGCGGGCCCACCGCTTCGATCCTCCCGCGTTGAACGAAAAGGACCCGGTCGCAGTGCTGCAGCGCACTCAGGCGATGCGCGACCACAAGCATCGTCATCCGCCCGTGAAACTCATGCAGCGCGTCGGTAACGACCTTTTCGGTGAACCCGTCCAGCGCCGATGTAGCCTCATCGAAGACCAGCACTTCCGGATCACGATAGAGGGCACGGGCAATGGCCACCCTCTGCTTCTCGCCTCCGGAGATCGTGACCCCCCGTTCCCCCAGACGCGTGTCAAGCCCCTGAGGCAGCCTTTTTACGAACCCGTCCAGCTGAGCAGCGTCAAGACAGTCCGCTACGCGCCCGGCGTCGATGGCATCATCGGGCACGCCGAAGGCGATATTCCGTCGCAGGGTATTATCCATGAGGTAAATTTGCTGCGGGACATAGCCGAGCAGACGATGCCATTCCGGGAGGCAGCCCCGGACATCCCTGCCGTCGATCGTAATTCGCCCGCTGGAGGGTTCGAGCAGACCAAGGATGAGATCGAGGAGGGTGCTCTTCCCCGAGCCGGTCACACCGGCGATCCCGATCGCCTCACCCTTTCGCACCGACAAATCGATGTCCTCGAGGACCGGCTGCTCATGCGTTTTGTAAAAGAATGAAACGCCTTCGAGCCTGAGTTCACGCTCAAACCGAAGGGCAGGGACGTTCGACGGGCCTTTCTCGGGGTGAACAGGGGGTTCGTCGAGCATCCGGAGATCCCGATATAAGAGATCCACTTCAGCTCCTGAATAGCGCATGTTGGTCATGTTGAGGGAAAGACGGTTGAAGGACGGAATCGCACGGAACCCGGCATAGGCAAAGAGCCCCAGAAGCGGCAGAATGCCACCGCCGATCTTGTCCAGCCGATCGGCGGAAAGCAGCACCATCACCAACGGAATGCAGATAAAAACGGTCTCGACGATGGCGCGCGGCATGTGGTTGAGTGTGTTGTGCCAGCGTCTGATTCGGGCTATCCCCCTCTGTTTGTCTGCGAATTGTCCTTCCCAGTAGAATTCTCTTCCCATGACTTTGATTTCTTTGATCCCGCCTAGACTCTGATCGATGATTGAAAGAGATTCCTGACGAAGCTTTTGATGCCGTGAACCGATTCTAAAAAATATCTTATGCGTCAGGGCGAGCATCACGCCCAAAATAGCGGCAAGCATTCCTATCGAAAGCAATGTCATCACAGGCGAAACCATTATGAGAACAACGGCTATGCCAATTAGAATCAGTATCTCTGAAACCAATGCGACAGCAGACTCGAGTGTCATACGCACTGCGAGATCAACACTTTGAGAAATTCTATCGACAAGCTCGGCATGGTTTCGCTCGAGATAGAGGGTATAAGGTGCAGACAAATACTTTTTCATCAGCCTGACGCTTATTTTTTCAACCGCAGAGGATGTCATGGACGAACGAATATAAATGGAAGCGATTAAAAAGACATTCTTCCCGATGTAATAGGCGGCAACCAAAAAAGTGAACGAAAGAATGATAACCTTGCCGCTTCCCCACCCCAGATAGCGATAGGCAGACCCCAGGACAGGGAGGTCGAGGATCATGAGAGGCTGTTCGATCACCCGGATCAGCGTGAAGACACCGGCAGCCCCGACACTTTCAACGATGCCTTCCAGGAATGCGAGCGGCACGAGCCAGAACCATTGTCGGCGGCTTCGCCGATCGAGCAGAAGATAGGCCTTTTTGATGCCGTCAATCACGGGTATACCTGTTCACCACGGACCTGAGGATCACGTCGAGGCGTCGGCCGAAGACTTCCCGGGAAAACAATTGCTGGGCACGCAGGCGGCCGGCCGCCCCCATTCTATCGGCCAAGCCTGGCTCAGTGACGAGCAAGGCGAGCGCTCGAGCGAAGGCCTCGGGTTCGTTTTCCCTCAGAAAGCCTGTCTCCCCATCGACGATCGTTTCCAGAGGGCCGCCCCGATTCACCGCCACCACCGGCCGGCCTGCCGCCATCCCCTCGACGATGCCGATCCCGAAGTGTTCGTCCGGACTCGTGTAAACAAGGCAGCGGCATCCTTCGAGCAGGCCGGCACGCTGTTCATCGGTCACCGATTTCAAAAAGACCACGCGATCCGGCAACCCGAGTCTTTGAGCGAGGCTGCGAAGGTCTGCTAAAACATCGCGGTTTTCGGGCAGGCTTTCCTCATACCCGCCTGCCATAACGAGCCGCACATGGGAAAAGGATTCAGGGCTTATTTGCAGCCTCAAGCAGTTGAGACTCTCGATGGCGAGGCCGAGATTCTTCCGCGGGTCGAAACGATTGAGCGACAAGATGAACAGGTCATCCGGTTCGAGTTGGATCGAAGCCTCCAGGCCGGAGGGACTGCCGGATGCGAATCGTTCGACGGGAACGCCGGGATACACCACCGATGGCTCCGGGAATTTGGAACCTTGAAAGGTATCACGAAAGATTTTCGCTGTAAATTCGCTGTTGACGAGGATTTGATCCGCATGAAGCATCATGGCCCGTTTCTCCAGCCGGTCGAAGAATACCCGGTACCACGTGTAGGCACCCTGCCTGACAGGAGTAAGCAGGAGATCGGGGTAGTGGCAGTAAAAGACTACCGGTTTGGCGGTGATCCATTGAAGCAACGGTAGCACGTGGGGGACGAGATCGCAAAGGAAGACATCCGGTTTGAACTGGCCCACCCGTGTGGCAAGGGACAAAAGCAGCATGCGGAGGATTGAAAAGACGGCGCGGAAACGATTGAGGACGGCGCCGGGCACTGAACGGCCTCGGACCGCGATGGAAAAACGGCCGGTAAACGTCTCGGGAAAAGATCGACCTGGATCGTGTCGAGCGGTGAAAATGCGAACATCATGCCCCAGGGCGCTCAGTTCCACAGCCGCATCGACCATCAACCGCTCAGCGCCGCCGATGCCCAGTTCCGGGTGCAAGATAGCGATCTTGAGCCTTCTCGGGGCTGATCCACCCTTTCCCGTGCCGTCCGCCCCCACGCCATGCGAGCTGCGCTCCATACACCACCCCTAATGCTTTAAATCCGCCCGGAAGCGGCGTCGGCCAGTCTGCCTGGACAGGTGCAAGTCCTAAACTCTATCATTGCCATTCCGCCGCAACTGTAGTAGCTTGCCGATGCCAAGCCCCATAGCTCCCGTTCGGCACTGTGCCCGTCCGAGGAAAACCTTTTTCTGTGCACCTCATTTCGACCCGGACCGATTCCCATGAATCTACGCCTTTTTCTCCCGGGTTTCATCGCTTTTCTCATCAGCCTGGTCCTGATGCCTGTCATGATCCGCCTTGCAGCCAGCATCGGCTTCACGGACGACCCTTCTGAGCGTGACGCCCATCGGCGCATGCACGACGCCCCGGTCGCAAGAGGCGGAGGGCTCGTGGTCAGCATCGGCTTCATCGTGCCGCTTTGCCTCTTCTTTCCTTTGGACGGACCTTACGGGGCTGTCTTGATCGGTGTCTGCATCCTCGCGATTTCGGGGACCCTCGACGATCGACTCGATCTGTCCCCGGCCCTTCAGCTCTTGGCCCCGCTCACCGCTGCGCTCGTCGTCTCTTTGACAGGTTCTCACATCCGCGCCGTGACGAACCCTTTCAACGGATATTTCAATCTGGAATCCGCCCTTTGGTTCGCCCACCTCTTGACCGTCTGCTGGATCGTGGCCATGGTCCTATCCGTTAAAATTCTGGACGGCATCGATGGATTGTCGGCTGGGATCGGGGTCATCGCATCCGCAACCATCGGGGCCGTCGCCCTCTTGGTTCCCGGCGACGAGCGGACCGCTTCCCTTGCCTTTCTGCTCGGAGGGGTGCTCCTCGGCTACCTCCCCTGGAACTGGCATCCGGCCCGGATCTACTACGGAGAGGCCGGGGCCATGCTGGTCGGCTTCGTCCTGGCGGTGACCGCCATCCTGTCAACCGGAAAATGGGTGGTCACATTGATGGTCATGGCCATTCCACTGCTCGACATGGGGCGCGTGATCGTTCTGCGCCTCATGAGAGGCCGTAAACCATGGATCGGCGGCCGCGATCATCTTCACCACCTCCTCTCCGATTCCGGTCTGGGTGTCCGCGGCACAACCTTCGTCCTTTGCCTATTGTCCGGCCTGATGGGCCTCGCTGCGTTCTTGATCCAGTAAATCGAAAAAGGGTTCGGTACACCATGAAGCCGGAAGCAAGCCCCTTCATTTGTCGACACCGCGATTGGATCCTGCCGCTTATCCTGGTTTTTCTGCTGTGCACCGGCATCAGGCTCATCGACCTCATCCACTGGGACAGCCCGGACCTATTCATCGACGGACAAAGGGTCATGGCCACGCACGATGCCTACGCGTGGCTGGCGGGGGCCGAAAGGGTCAACCAATACAGCTGCCATCCTATGGCCATCCTGCTGCGATTCCTTCACGCCGCCACGGGTTTGGGCGTCGCCAACCTTGCCTTCTGGCTCCCGGTTTTCATGGCTCCCATGGCGGCCCTCCCAATCGTCCTTCTCGGCCTCTGGTGGAGACTCCCCGTCGGAACGGTCCTTGCAGGCACACTCTGCACCGTCTCCAGCGGCTATCTGATCCGAAGCCGGCTCGGATTTTACGACACCGACCCTTTGGCCCTCTTTTTCGCGGTCGGTCTGGGGACCGCTCTCGTCTGCTGGCTGGAGCCCGTTCTCCGCCTGCCCCGCAAAAGCGATGCAGCACCTTCGCCCCGGAGATTCTTCGGATTCGCCTTCCTGATCGGAATCTGGGGCAGACTTTATCTTTTCACGTATCCCAGCGGTGAACCCATCAGCTTGACCATTTTCGCAGTCGCCGCTTTCGTCGGATGCATATTCGGCATGACCGGCATGCGCGTTTTGATTCTGACAGGGCTTCTCATTGCCTTTCTTGCCGGGAACGCGGGCTGGATAAGCTTTGTTCTGGCAGGAGGGGCAACCCTCCTGGCTTTCCTTCACCCGGGCATTTACCAGCAAGGCAAACGCGCGATCTTGCCTTTCCTGATCCTTCTGACCGCCCTGCTCCTCTTTTCCGGCTTAAGCGAAAGGATAGGCACGGCTATCTGGCATCTCGTGCGCTACGGCGACAGATCGGCCACAGGCGCTTCCATCAACTACCCGGCCACCCTATCGACCGTGATAGAAGCCCGGACCATCGAATGGCACTCGTTGCAGCGCGCTCTGGCAGGAAACGGCGTGCTGTTCTTCCTCGGCATCATCGCCTATGCCTATCTCTGCGTGCGACGCCCCGCCGCGCTCGTTTTTGCACCGATGCTTTTCCTGGCCGTGGCCGCCACAAAACTGGGGGCCAGGTTTTCCATGTACGGCAGCGTGGCCATCGGGCTCGGACTGGGTTTCGGCCTCACGCTCCTCTCTTCCTCGAGGCGCTGGGCCACGCGCCTCAATCTCCCTCTACAGCTCCTGCTCCTCGCAGCGGCTCTGTGGCACCCCGCCCATTTGATCCACAATCAAAAGCCGTTCTTCTTCATTTCGAAGGCCTTTGGCGAGGCCTTGGTGGAAATGCGATCCCGAGTGTCGTCCGACGCCCAGTTCTGGGTCTGGTGGGACTTTGGATACGCCTGCCAATTCTACAGCCGCGTAAGCACCTTCGCAGACGGCTCCCGCAACAGCGGCGAGTACGTCCTGCCGCTTGCCCGCGTGCATGCCACTCATTCCCCTGAGGAGGCCGGTGCGCTGATCCGCTTCATTGCTCAGGAGCAGTCGCTGATGGGGAATCCCCGCCATCCATGCGCCGATCGGCCCGTCTACCCGAACCCCACAGCCGAGATTCTGGACAAGATGCGCCCTGGAGAAGCAAAGATCTTTTTCGATGGCATCCAAGACCTGGCTTTTTCGGGCAAGGCTTCCATCCCGGAGCAGTACCTGGTTCTTGCCTGGGAGAACATCAGGATCTCTCTTGCGATCAGAAGGTTCGGAACATGGGACATCGTTACAGGCCAAACAGAAAACCCAAACCTGATGGTGCCCACTGGCCGAATCGCCCTTCGCACCTCAGAGGGCACCATCGATGCATCCGGCAAGCGATTTAAAACCCGGACGCTCGACGTGCTCTCGAAGGAAAACAACCGGCATTACGAGTACCCCTGGAACAGGGGCGGCTGGCACGTCCTCAGCGACTTGAACACTCAAACCATAGCACTGATGGATGACGGTATTTACCACTCGATGATGGTCCAGATGCTGATCGGCAAGCCGGAAAGCTTCGCCCCTTATTTCGATCTGGTTCTGGACCGCTCTCCGTCCGTAAGGATCTACAGATTGAACCCATGGCCGAGTTCGTGAAAACCGTCTCCACCTCTCTTTCCCTGCCGGCAGACACCTCCCGGAGCCGACCCCTCCCCGCCGGCCGGCCGATCAGGATCATGATCGGTGCCGGAGACACAGCAGGTCACATCCACATGGGGGTCGCCATCGCAGAGGAGGCTGAGGCCCGCTTCCCTGCGGCCGAGATCGTGCTTGTCGGCGCGGCCGGCAGATTTCCATCCGAACGTATGCGCGATTTCGGGTACGACATCCTCTTCCTTGATATCGGACCATACGACAGGGGAAATCCTGGAAAAAACGTTCGGCTCCCATTCGATTTCCTTCGCAGTCTCCGCCAGTCCCTGCGCATCCTGGCGCAGCGCCGCCCCCATGTCGTCGTGGGCCTCGGGGGTTACCCCACAGGCCCTCTCGTTCTGGCGGCGCGACTGAGACACATTCCCACCCTTCTTGTAGAGCCGAATCTCCACCCCGGCCTGGCCAACCGCTTTCTCGCCGCAGCGGCGGACCGGATCTGCATCGCTTTCAAGGACACAGCAGGATTCTTCCCGCGCCGCAAGATGGTTTTGACCGGCACGCCGTTGCGCCAGGCTGCCCTCCCCTCGAGCATCACCCGTGAAGAGGCGTGTATCCGCTTCAATCTGAACCCGGGGTTGAAAACCGTCCTGATCGTGGGAGGCAGCCTGGGGCTTGACAGCCTCAACCAGGCGCTGTCTCTCGAAGTGCACCGCCTGATCGCGAGCGGCCTCCAAGTGATCTGGCAGACTGGTGACCAGCATTTTAAACCTATTCTGGCCGGCATTCCTCCTGAATACCTCGAACGCTGCAGGATATTCCCTTTCATTTCCTCCATCGGCCCGGCCTATGCCGCCGCCGATCTGGTGGTAAGCGCCGCAGGTGCGATCACCATGGCGGAGCTCGCCCTGTGGAGAAAACCGGCTATCGTCGTTCCCTCCTCCAGGGCCACCGAAGGGCATCAGATCGCCAACGCCCGAAAATATGCCGCCGCCGGCGCATGCATCCTCGTCAGGGAAGAGACCTCCGCTTCGTGCCTCAGCGAGACGATTCTCGCTGCCGTAGCAAACGCCGAGGATCTCAACCGGGTTTCAACCGGGCTCGAAGCTTTCGCCCAGCCGGAGGCGGGGGCGTTGGTCCTGCAGGAGATCGAAAAACTGGCTGGAATGCCTCGATTCAGACAACCTCAAGCCCCCTCTCGCTGAAGGCTCCTTCCGCGTTAGCGTCCTCTCACCTGGCGATAAACCGAGACCGCCAGGGTGACGGCCGTGACCGGCAAGACGAAGACACCCACGACCCACTCCAGGGTGAGAAGGCCGCCCCTGTCCCTGATGACAAGGATGAGATAGAGGATATACACTCCATAATAGATCAGGAAAAAGAAACCCTCCCACCGATTGATCCGATGGCCGGTGAAAAAAACAGGCAGACAGGCCACCGCCGCCAGGATCATCACCGGCAGATCGAGCTTCAGAGAGGCCTCGGCGACGCTCAGAGGCGTCGAAGCGGCAAGTGCGCTCATCCCGAGCACACCGAGGATATTGAACAGATTGCTCCCGATAACGTTTCCTACCGCGATATCGCGTTCTTTTCGGAATGCGGCGATCACCGAGGTGGCCAGTTCAGGCAGGGAGGTGCCCGCCGCCACGATTGTCAGGCCGATCACCAGTTCGCTCACCCCCACGACCCTGGCGATAAATACTGCGCTCTGGACAAGCAGATGGGAGCCCGCGAGGAGAAGGCCAAGCCCGGCGGCCACAAGGAGGACGTTGACCACAGGGCGGCTGGCCCCCTCCGCACTCGGTGGCGGTTCGAACTCTTTTCGGTAGGCCGCCTCTACCTCCTTCGTTTCCCTGCGGCTTTTGCGGATCGCCCAAACGGTGTACAGAACCAGAATCGTAAACAGCAGCGCGCCATCCCACCTCCCGAGCGCCCCATCGAGGACCAGGATATAAAGGAGAATCGAGGCTCCGATCATCAGCGGCACATCGAGCCTGACCACCTGCTGGGCGACTACCAGGGGGCATACGACGGCCGACATGCCCAGCACCACCAGGATGTTGAAGATATTGCTACCGATGACGTTGCCCATGGCGATCCCGGATTGGCCCCCGATGGAGGCCCAGACGCTCACAGCCGCCTCGGGCGAACTCGTGCCGAAAGCGACGACCGTCAGACCGATGACCAAAGGCGAAACGCCCCAGGCCGAAGCGAGCCTGGAGGATCCACGCACCAGAATCTCCGCCCCCAGAACGAGGCAGCCGAACCCTATCGTCAGAAGCAACAACTGCAGCAGCATAGGACATCCCTCGAGAGCCGGTCTCCACGATGTTCCATTCAGGTTGACATTATCAACGGGAAGCGCTGCGGAATAAAGGAGAAAATAGGTTCGGAGCGCGAAGGGCGCCACATCGCTGCCTCGCTCTCCTTCAAGGCTGCGCAGCACGGCTTACGGCCGTTTAAAAAAAGGTCTTCCTTGACAGCCGTCTTCAATCGCGCTTCAATAGTCCCTGGCAAAGCAGAAAGCGGAGGCGGGGCGCGCATCTCAAGAAACTGAACGGTTCGGATGCGCCGGATCTCCAGCCCAGGAAGCTTGAACTTGTCCCGATTCATTCCAGCTCGGAGGCAGAACGATGTATGGAAAACCCTCGTCCGTGAGAAGACCACTCGTCCTTTTGATGCTCGCATGGGTGGGCCTCGGCCTGGTGAGCCTCGGCTGTGCAGGCGTGGCCGTCTCCGCCGGAGAAGGCGGCGGCGTATACCGCACTGAACCCGAAGGCCAGGGCCCGCCGCCCTGGGCCCCGGCCCATGGATACCGCGCCAAGTACCGCTACCGTTATTATCCTGACGACTATGTCTACTATGACGGGTCCCGGCGCCTCTACTTCTATGATGCGGGTGGCGGCTGGAGCGCGTCGGTCTCTCTGCCCTCTTCCATCCGTATCCACCTGGACCGGTACACTGTCATCGAAATGGATACAGACCGGCCCTATGTCTACCACTCGGACGTGGTCAAACGATATCCGCCGGGGCAGGATAAAAACCAGGGCAGAGGAAAGGGCAGGGATAAACACCCGGAAAAGCGTTAGGACGCTTTCCCGGGTGTCAAACCGCGGCGATCGAAGCGCATTTTTGTCCTGCGAAGTCCTGTGGAGAATTCACCATGGAAACCCGGATTCCATCCTCAGAAACGGATGACGAACGCCTGAAATTCCACCGATTCGTCATCAACAGCCTGCCCACCGCCGTGGTGACGGTGGATTCCGACATGCGCATAACGGCTCTCAATCCCTGGGCCGAACGGATGCTGGGCTACACCTTGGAAGAGGTGAAAGGCCGGTTCTGCGGGGATATCATGAGAAGCTCCATGTGCCGCGGACGCTGCCCCCTGCAGGCGGCCATCAACGGCATGAAGCCCGTTTCGCTGGTCGAGAGCACCATCACGAACCGACACGGAGAGATCATCCCCGTCAGGATGAGCGCAGCCGCGCTGCTCGATGACCAGGGGGCGCTCATCGGCGGCGTCGAATCCTTCCAGGACATCTCCCGTATCAAGACCCTGGAGCGTGAACGGAACAACATCGTCTCCATGTTCGCCCACGACCTCAAATCCAGCATCAGCATCATCGGCGGGTTTGTGCTGCGGCTGCTCAAGCATCGCAAAAACCTCTCCGATGAGAAGCAGGAAGAGTATCTGAACATCATCCGCAAGGAGGTCTCCCAGGTCGACTCGCTCATCTCGAGTTTCCTGGACTTCTCCCGCCTGATGTCCGGCAGGCTGAAGCTCGACTTGGCCTTGATCTCGATCGACCGCGAGATCCTGGACCTCCTGGAAAGCTATCAAGTCCAGGCGGCCGCCTCCGGAATCGATCTCGAACTCGTCTCGGAAGAGCCGCTTTCCCCGGTAGAAGCCGACAGTCAGCACCTGCGAAGGGTCTTCAGGAATCTGCTCGACAATGCCCTGAAGTTCTCGAAGCCAAGCACGAAGATCACGGTGACCCTCTCCGAGACTGCGGATGAGATCCGTGTGACCGTGCAGGACCAGGGGACCGGCATCCGCTCAGAAGACCTGCCGTTCATCTTCGACGCCTTCGGACGTGGACGCACCTCTGCCACGAAGGAGGGCTTCGGTTTGGGGCTTGCCGGGGCAAAGCGCATTGTCAAAGCGCATGGCGGCCGCATCGAGGTCCGAAGCCTCTGGGGGCAAGGGTCGACCTTCAGCGTTGTGCTGCCGAAGCCGAAACGCCAGAAGGGCCTCCTTCCGATGGAAGTCCGTTCGGAATCATGAGAGAAAAAGGAGGGGTTTAAATCCGGTCGGCCTTTTTCCTTCTTCCTCTCGATGCAACCTCATCGATGATCTCGTCCAACCGTTCAGAGGCAGTCATTCCGACCTCCACTCCCGCGTTGCCGAAGACATACCCCGGCCCCTTGTGGGAGATATCCTCCGTCACATAGACCTTGTCCACTTTACGCTCCACCAGCCACTCGGCCACGCGCAGCCCTTTGCCCGTACCCACCTGCGAATGGGGATTTTCGACCAGGTCCTGCGCCTGAATCTCCCCGTCGGAGGTCCTCAGCGTCACAATGCCGAAATACGGCGCCTCCCCAAAGTGCCGGCTGACCGTCCCCTCCCGGTCCGCCAGGGGGACCGCTATCCGCACGTTTTCCCGGGGCTCCGGCTCGCAGTAGATCATCGCCCGCTCGACGTGGGGGATCTTGTCCCGGATCGCTGCTTCAAGCTCCCCACTGATCCGGTGGGCCGCCTCGAGGTTGCCTGTCCTCACGGCCACGCTTGCCTGCAAAAAGCGGAACCGTCCGGCGTTGCGGCCTGTCAGGGAACGGACCTCCGTCACGAGCGGGTGGCCCAGCAGAATCTCGCGCACCTCGGTCAGGGTTTCGAAATCAGCCGACGCGTCCAACAGCACGCGCATTCCGTCTGAGAGCAATTCCCATCCCGCCCTCGCGATAAACAGCAGGACGACGCCCGCGGCGACCTGATCGATCGAAACACCCCGGACCTCGATATCCAATCCTAGAAAAGGAGGCAACACCGCTGCCAGAACGACAATAGACGATAGAACATCCACCTGCCGGTGCTTCCCCTCGGCGATCAGCGTCGGTGAACCTGTCCGACGTCCGACCCGCAGCGCATAGAGTCCGAAGAGGTAGGTCACCACCGTGCCTGCGAGGAGCAGGAGCAATACGTCAAGCGAGATCTCGGGCGGCACGAGGGATTCCTGCAGAATCCTTCTCGCGATTTCGTACCCCGCAAAAAATATCGAAATGGCGACGAAGACCGAGAGGAGGTTCTCGATCTTGTAGAGTCCTAGAGGAAAGGATGCGGACTTCCGGGTCGAAAGTTTCACGCCCGCAAAAAGGACGAGTGAGGCGACGGCATCGGTTCCCGAATCGATCGCCCCGGCTGTCACCGCCAGGCTGTTCGAGAAAAAAGCCAGGGCCGCTTTCATGCCCGCGAGACCCACGTTCACCAGAAAGGCATAAAGGGCGACGCGCCCGATCAACTGCGTCTCGCGATCGGATGTGGAGCCTTCGTCCGGGGATCCGCGCTCGATGGAATGATTAAGCGCCATCTGTCACCCTCTGTCTCGATCCGGTCAGGCCCTCCGGGAACAGGAAGAATACCCCGCGCCTTCGGTGCAAGACCCTCTCACTGAACCGCATGGCCACCTGCCCGCGCCGATGATCATCTCCCGCCCCTTGCAGAGATTCTCTCGAGGACGGCCGTAGTAAACGCCCTGCTCAAATCGACCGGCGAGGCCAGAACCCCTTCCTCCACCAGCACCGCCTGCATTTCCTGCCAGTCTTTCTCCTTCATCCACCCGAGCCTGTCTTCGCCCGTGTCGATCAGGGGCGCCTGTGCTTCCATCATCGCCGACTGGTACTCCCTGTCTTTGATCCGGGCATACTTCATCACGGCATCAAGGGCGGCATCACGGTCCGCCAGGGCGATGCGCCACCCTTCCAGGGTCGCACGCGAAAACCGCTCGACCAACCCCGGATCCCGTTCCAGCATATCTTCAGTCGTCACGAGGAGATCGGAATAAAATCGTATGCCGTAATCCCCTGGCCGGAAGAGATCGAGTTCGAATCCCTCGCGGTTCAGTTTGACAACCCCTGCCGTAACATACGCGGCGGTGATGTCGGCTTTGCCCTCGATGAACTCTTTATAAGAGGCGTCGTAAGGCAGAAAGTCGACCTCGGATTCCGGCAGGCCGGCCCTTTTGAGCAATGCGCGAAACTGGTACTCGAATTCGCAGACCGAATCCTTCCTCCCGCTCACCGCTGCGGCCCTTCCCCTGAAATCAGAGAGTCTCCCAATCCCCGACCCTTTTTTGACAGCATATACCACCGCGCTGCGCCTGAACAATGCCGCAACAGCCACGAGCGGTGCCCCGGCACTCCGCCTCACCAACACATCTTCAGGACTCAAGACCGCAAACTGCGCCTTCCCCGAAAGAAGGGAACCCACCACATCGACCTCCTCTCCGCCCTCGAGGAAGTCCACCTGCAGATTCTCCCGCGTGTACAACCCATTTTCCTGGGCCGCATAAAACCCCGCAAACTGCGCCTGATGAACCCATTTCAATTGCACGGTCGCGCGCTCGCGCAGATTGAGCCCTGCCCTCTCGCCGCACCCGGCCAGACACATGAATACCGCTGGAACCATCGTCAAAAGCCATCTGAACAGATCCATCGCTGTCTCCTGTCTAAATTGTTTCCAATACGGAAAGGGTCTTCTTGGGCAAACTCGGCGCAGAATCCATCCAGGCCGCGGCCCAACAAGCAATCGACTGTGCGCCGGACCCCCATCAAAGGGTGGATAGCGGAAGCGTCGCTGGTATTGTCGGAAGGAGGATGGCTGCCTTCTCCCGGAAAGAGGCTGGAATCTCCGCTGGAGTTGGAAATAGGGTTGGAATTTTTTCCAACCAAAAAGAAAGGGGCTACGTTTTTGACGTAACCCCTTGTTTTTGCTTGGTGGTCCCAACGGGACTCGAACCCGTGTCCCCGGCGTGAGAGGCCGATATCCTGGACCGCTAGACGATGGGACCTTCAACATACGTACGCGCGCAGTGTGCTGCAACGCCTCTTCTTTAACCACAAGCCCGAAAAAAAGTGGCTGGGGGACGAGGATTCGAACCTCGGTTAACGGGGCCAGAACCCGTCGTCCTGCCGCTGGACGATCCCCCAGTCGAAAGTTGCAGTTTGCCCGAACGAAGTCACCATGTCAAGCGAAAACCGGCGTGTCAAACTCAATTCACAGCACTTTCCAGCAACGCACCAGGTGATCGGGTGCGACCGCTTCGAGTGTGACGGGCGCCTCGCGGCAGCGGTCTTCCACAAGCGGACAGCGCCCCTGGAACCGGCAGCCCGGCGGAGGATCCATAGGGCTGGGGACATCTCCTCCCAAGGGGCGTACAAAGCCTTCCCGCCCTTTTTCGATCGTGGGGACAGCCGCCAGGAGCGCCTTCGAATACGGATGCCGCGGGGCGGCATAGAGGGCCTCGGCCGGCGCATATTCCACGATCTGCCCTAGGTACATCACCGCCACATCGTGGCTCAGATAGCCCACCACGTTCAGGTCGTGCGAAATGAAGAGATAGGCCAGCCCCAGGCTTTCCTGGAGATCGTTCAGCAGGTTGATGATCTGGGCCTGGATCGAGACGTCCAGGGCCGATATCGGTTCGTCGCATATGACCAGAGACGGCCCTACACTCAGGGCGCGGGCAATCCCGACGCGCTGCCGCTGCCCCCCGCTGAACTCGTGAGGGTAGCGGTCCTCGTTGACTGCGGCGAGCCCCACCTGTTCGAGCAGTTCCCCCACCCGCGCCTTGCGCTCACGCCGTTCCATCCCGACCGTCCGCAGCCCCTCTTCGATGGATTGCCCGATCGTCATGCGCGGGTTCAGGGAGCCATAGGGATCCTGAAAGATCATCTGGAGCTCCCGGCGGTATGGCCGCATTTCCTTTTCCGAGAGGCCGGTCATGTCCCGGCCGCGGTAGACCACGCTCCCGCCGCTCGCAGACAGGAGTCCGAGAACGGCGCGGGCCAGGGTGGACTTGCCACAGCCCGACTCGCCGACCAGCCCGAGGGTCCTGCCCCGGCAAACCTCGAAATCAACCCCGTCCACGGCCTTGATCCAACCGCGAACCCGCTGCAGAAAACCGCGCCGGACGGGGAAATGCACTCTCAGGTCATTGACTTTCAGGATCGGCGCTGTCTCGGTGGCCGGAGTCCGGATCATCCCTTCACCCGCCGATCCCCGTCAGCCGGCCGTTGTCCGGGTTCTGCCGGATTCAGCGCGCTCTCGTGAGCTCTCAGGCAGCGCGCCTGGTGTCCGTCGCCCAAATCGATCATCGTCGGAACCGATGCCGTGCAGGGGTCCATCGCCTTCGGGCAGCGGGGGTGAAAGGGGCAGCCCACGGGTTTGCAGGCCGGATCGGGCACGTGTCCGGCGATGCTGCTCAATCTTCGCCCCCTCTTCCCGCGGCTGGGGAGCGAGGCCAGCAGCCCCTGGGTGTAAGGGTGCCTCGGGTCCTCGAAAAGCGTCGGCGTCCGCCCCTCCTCGACGATCATCCCTGCGTACATGACATAGACCCGCTCCGCCACCTGGGATACGACCCCCAGGTCATGCGTGATGTACAGGATCGACATCCGCCGCTCCTCCTGAAGCGAGCGCATCAGCGCAAGGATCTGGGCCTGCACGGTCACGTCGAGGGCCGTCGTCGGTTCGTCCGCGATCATCAACTCCGGGTTGCACGACAGCGCCATCGCGATCATGACCCGCTGGCGCTGTCCTCCGCTCAGCTGATGCGGGTAGTCGTCCAGGCGCTCCTCCGGGTTCGGAATGCCGACGTCCCTCAAGAGCGTGACCACGCGCCTTCTGATTTCATCTTCATCGACTGCCTCGTGCACCCGAATGGCTTCCCCGATCTGATCCCCGACCTTGAATACCGGGTTCAATGAAGTCAGCGGTTCCTGGAAGACCATCGAGATCCGCCTTCCCCGGATCTTGCGGAGCTCCTCTTCATCCAGCCCGAGCAGTTCGACCCCCCCGAGGCTCGCACTCCCCTGTTCGATCACGGCCGCCCGCGGCAGCAGGCCGAGGAAGGAAAGCGCCGTGACGCTCTTTCCGCAGCCCGACTCCCCCACCAGCGCAACGGTCTCCCCCCGGCAAACGCCAAGGGACACCCCTTCCACCGCCCTCGCAGGGCCCGCCAGAGTCCTGAACGTGATGTGAAGATCCGCCACACTCAGCAGGGTCTCGGTTTTCAGCTCCATCACCTCTCCCGCAGTTTTGGGTTCAAGGCCTCCCGCAGCCCTTCGCCAAACAGATTGAAACACAACACGACGATGAGGATCGCCACCCCTGGCACGAAGGTGAGCCACGGGGCGTCGAAGATGAAGTTCTTGCCGTCGGAGAGGATGTTTCCCCATGTGGCGTGCGGCGGGGGGACGCCGAAGCCGAGGAAGCTCAAGCCGGCCTCCGTCAGGATGGCCGTCGCGATGCCGATCGTGGCCGAGACCAGCACGGGGGCGATGGCATTCGGCATCATGTGCCGGAAGATGATCCGCCAGGTCCCGATCCCCAGGGCCCTGGCCGCCGTCACGAAATCCTGCTCCCGGAGCGAGAGGAACTCCGCCCGCACGAAGCGCGCCGTCCCCATCCAACTGGTCAGGCCGATGACGATCATGATGTTGTACATGCTTGCGGGGAGAAGCGCCACCACGGTCAGGATGAGGAAGAAGCTCGGGAAGCAGAGCATGATGTCGACCAGCCGCATGACGAGGGTGTCGACCGAAAAGGTCCCCCGTTCCAGGAAGCGCAGGGGTCCGCGCAGAAACCTCAACCGTCGAAGGAGAAGGATGACGGGACCGGCAAAGAAGAGGCCGAGCGCCAAACGCCCGGCACCCTGCGCAAAAGCAAGCAGCGCCCCCGCCCAGGCGCACGCCCAGAGCACCTCCCCGACCTGCACCCGGTTCGACCCGAAATACCCCGCGATCCCGCCCAGCAGGATCCCCACCGCCACGGCGATCCCCACCGCCACGAAGCCGACGGTCAGGGAGACCCACGCCCCCTGCAGCATGCGTGCGAAGACGTCCCTTCCCAGATCGTCGGTTCCAAGCAGGAAGACCCCGAAAGGCGGCCGCGCGTCCTCCTCCAGGGTCCCGGCGAAGGGGACGCTCAACGGCGGACGGAGTTTGTTCTCGAGCCGCACCTGCGCCGGGTCGAAAACCGGGTCGGACCCCGAGGTCAGGAACAGCCCCGCAAACGCGGTCAGGAAGAAGGCGAGGAACACCACCAGCCCCGCGAACGCCATCCGGTTGCCCTGGAACATCCGCCGGAAGGCCTCGATCCGCCCCTCTCCTGCTGGCACCGCAGCCGGGGGGTCCGCCTGACAGGTGTTTTGCGCCTCGCTCACAGCCGAATCCTCGGGTCCACCACCACGTACAGGATGTCCGAAACGAGCGTCCCGGCCAGCACCAGGACGGCTGAGATGAAATTCACGGTCAGAATGACCGGATAGTCCCGCGCAAGGATCGCCTCGTAGGCCATGCGGCCCATGCCCGGCCAGGAAAAGATGGATTCGATGATCACCGACCCCCCGATCAGGCCGGGCAGGATCAGCCCGAACATGGTGACGAAAGGCAGGAGGGCGTTCCTGAGGGCGTGCTTGTA
>ENA-OSEO01002999-OSEO01002999.1-sediment-metagenome-genome-assembly--contig:-NODE-2999-length-21415-cov-4.505671_pt1 | contig 21415 bp, 16 predicted proteins | sample MGYA00237883_ERZ534232 | MGnify/ENA metagenome assembly ERZ534232
GTGGTAAACATCGGGCGATCATCCGTGGTAAACACCGGGCGACTATGACTGGTAAAGTCTAACCCGGTCAGTGACACCTCCATAATGTCATTATTGCAAAATGGGATAAGGATATGAAATTAGCAATCGAAAAAGGCATAAGCGTCCAGTCTTTTTTTCCGGATAAAATTTCATCAGTAATTATCAAAAAAATGACGCCGGCAGATGCACGACTTGCGTTGCTTTGGAATTGGAGCATTGATTCCAGGAATAAGCAGACTTCAAAAGGGTCCCTGACCAAAATTATGAAATCCTTAGGCTTAGAAATCAAGGGAAATGAAGTTATTGATGTGATCGAGAAGAAAAGTTTAGGTCAAATAGTGAAAACAAAAAAGGAAGAAGTAATTGGGAATTGGATATTGAAACAAATCAAAGAAAGTTTTAAATTTCCTGGTTTCATGGGGACTTTTGTACAATACGCTTGTAGAACCCAGACATTTACAAATGTAAATTGTACAACCCGAATCATTTCGGACCGTATGGTCGCCGAAGTCGACGGCCCGAAGTTTTATGCGCATACATATAATCGAAATGCGACAGTAGCATATGCTGTAGATTTTTCGTACATTTGGTTTTGGGAAAGTGACAATTGCGATGCATATTCCTTTGCTCGAATCGATGATCAAACAAAATCAATGACAAGAGCGTTTTAGATTGGAAAAAGGATATTTAAAATCTTTTTTCTCATTTCCGATCATGAGGTTATGTTTTTTTAATCCTCTTACAAAACAAGGGTTTAAACCTGACAAATGAGCGAAGCGAATACATTTGGTTCGTTATAGCGGGCTGAAAGATTGCCCGCAAAACACTTGTTTTACTAAACAAAGGGATCTTAAAACCTAAATGTAGATTGACCTTTTTTTTTCACGTGCTCATACGCACTCCGACAGAGAACACGAATTCTTGTTTGGGTATCTACCGCTCATTTTTTTATTATTCAAACCTGATTAGCTTTCCTTCAGGAATCAAGATACTGAATAATATGTTTATTTCGTTCACGGCCATTTCAAGCGGGATCAAGCCTGTTTGACGGTAGTGTGGTTTGAAATGACAGGTCAGGCTTTTGGCTTGCAGGTCGGCCAGCACGATCTGTCCGGTTTCGCCATTAAGCAGCGGAACAAAATAGCGGTTCAGCGCAATCTGCCGGGTTTCTTCATCAAAGCCGTGTTCCGACACCGCCACCAGGGCAAGGTTCGGCAGGGTCAGGCGGAATCCGTGCGGGACCTTGTAGCTTGAATTCACGAATCTGGAAAACCATTGTTGAGCATCCAGCAGCCTTTCAGATTGGCTAAACAGATCATTGTCCCAATCTAGAAAAAGATAATGGTTGAAATACTTCGAGAAAACGGCCCCGCGAGGTTTTTCGAGTACCGCATATAAGCGCGCCCTCACTCCCGGGATGACCGGCTCGGTTGAGACCTGGTAGCCGGCAATGCGCAGGGGGTGAGCAAGTTCATTAATGAATGTATCCACTTTTTCGCTCATGTCTTTCTCCGGTTGGACTCGATTTGGCCATATAAATGTGACCGTTCTTTCTATTTCAACAATTCTACAAATTATATTGTTTTTCAACCGAATTATGAATGTCACCATTCATGCAAAACCTGATTTCTATCAATGGGATTCAGGCAGTCCAATTTAATGTTCGATTTTTCTGGTTTGCTATAATGAAAACGAGTTTATTGGTTAAACCGTTTATCAGTAGAAGGGAGTGTTGAGTATGGCATCTCAATCTTATTATCCTTCGCCAACCCCAACCAGCCAAAACCGTCAAAAGAAGAATACATTGATCATCATTCTCGCCAGCGCGGGGGCGATCGTGGTAGTGATCACGATCATCTTGATCTCCATCAATGCTGCGTACCAGAACAGCGCCAAGCTGGCCGAGGGGATCGTGACCAACCCGGACGCCGTGCAATATTATGAATTATCTGCCGAGCAGTCCGCGGTCGTGGCGCAATACGGTCATCCCGACTCATTTACCATCACCTTTTACACGGAGGAGTTCGACCCGTATTACACCGGCGAGGTGCGGGATGAGGCGTGGCGTTATTACGACGAAGGAGTGGAATATGATTTTTACAACGGCAGTCTGATGTACACGCTGCCGATCACAGATCCTCCCGCGGATTGGATCGCGCTGCCCTACCAGCCGGAACAATTCACCGCCTATGCCGGCCTTGACACGATCCTGGCTTCGGCTGCCATCAGCGACCTGTTTGAACTTCCGCTTGAGAAGGAATTGATCCAAAAAGGGAAACTATATTACGCGCCCGGTTTGACCTTCGGGACGGTGAGAGACCGCCTGATCTACGTTGAAACGATCATGATGGCAGAGGGAGGAGGGTGAGATGAACAAGGATCGGTCCATCCATTTCATCCTCGCGGCCATATTTATCGCTTCCACTCTTCTGGTCAGCTGCAATTTTCCGGTTTATTTCCAACCCAGGAATTCAAGTTTTGATGAAGCGGCTTTGATGATGATCGCTTCACGGGCGAATCTTGACCTCTATACGGCACCTGATGAAGTCGCGGCGGCGTCCACCTCAAGCGGGGTCGTGATGGCTTCAATGTTCATTGAATTACAAACGGGCAGCAAAGAGCAATTGAATGAACAAAGGGCATTAACGGCCGAGTTTGAGCGCTTGGCAGCTGCTGCCGAAGAAAAAGGCAATCAATTTTTGGTTAATTTTTATACCGGCAAAGCGGAAGAACATCGATTGATGGCCGAACAGGTGGAGAAGCGCAGGGCGGATTGGCGCAGGAACCGGCGCTTCTTTTATCAAATTAAACGCGGCGTGAGAGCTTTTGGGCATGCCATCGGCAATATTATTGATTTTGCCGCCAACGCTTTGATCTCAAATATCAAGAATCAAATTGATTTCTATGTCAGCGAGATCAGGTCCTTTTTGGCCAATCCGATCCGATATACTTTTGACCTTTCACTGCAAAGGCAATTGGAGATCATCAAAAACCAGTTGACCAGCAGGCTGGGTCCGTTTTTTGGACAGCGCGCCTATGATCTGCTCAACGTAGAGCAGGCCGCCTGGAATCTTGAGAGGCATTTGTTTGTCAGAAAAACACAGCAAAGTCAGGGGGCAGGGCAAACGGTAGCGGAGGAACCGTCCACCGGAGGTGAAACGACGGCCGGAGGAACCTGGCATGGAGCGGAATGTGACGAGATCGAAGATGAAGATTATCGCTACCGCTGGACTGTTGTGCTGGACCAGGATCCTGAAACGGGACAGTATATCGGCAGCATACGATTCCATGCCTGCCCGGGAGGAGGCAGGGCATTTTACAAGGTAATTGGCCAACCTACAAAGAAGAGTATTATTACGCTTAGAGGTGTTTTAGAGGGCGGCCGGGGAGACCTGTTTGGTAATTCTCCAGAGACACAAACTTTTCAGTTCAATACAAAAAAGGAAACCATTTCTCCTGATCTGTCACGATAATGATCGATCTATTAAAAAACAGGGCGTGGCCTAAAACCACGCCCTGTTTGGTGTAATTATTGATCTTTTTTCTTTCTGAAGGCTTGCAGCACCAGGCCGATGCCGATAAATCCAAATCCGAAATTCATCATGAACTTTGAGGTCTTGTTGAGACCGTTTGCGGTAAGGTCCATGCCGGTAACGGGGATGAGCATTTGATTATCACCGCCAGTGACCGGGATCGGCAAGGTCGGCACCACGGTCGGGGTGGGTGTGTCGGTTGGGGCTACCGTATCCGTGACAGTGGGGGTCAGCGTTTCAGTAGGAGTCGCCGTGGGAGAACTGGTAGAAGTTGCCGGAACGGTGTTGGTCGCGGTTGGCGTGGACGTTTCAGTGGGGGTATTGGACGGTGTGAACGTACTGGTTGGCGTATTTGTTGCTGTCGGCGTAAGTGTATCTGTTGGGGTGGCCGTTGGCGTCAGTGTTCCCGTTGGGGTCACGGTTGGAGTATCCGTAATGGTGGGGGTTGACGTTTCGGTCGGGGTGAGCGTGGCTGTTTCGGTGGGCGTGTCAGTTATGGTCGGGGTGGCTGTATTGGTGGGTGTATTGGTCGCCGTCGGTGTATCCGTTGGCGTATTCGTTGTGGTGGGGGTATTCGTCTGTGTTTGAGTACCGGTTGAAGTTGCAGTCGGTGTGTTTGTTATTGTTGATGTCGCAGTATTTGTGGGCGTATTGGTGTTGGTCGGAGTCGCCGTTGAGGTGGATGTTGGGGTCAGAGTTGGTGTGTTGGTGACGGACGGGGTCAACGTCAGCGTCTCGGTTGGTGTATTCGTGATGGTAGGTGTGGCGGTATCGGTGGGTGTATTGGTCTCCGTCGGGGTATTGGTAGGCGTATATGTAGCCGTATTGGAGGGCGTATTTGTGATCGTAGGTGTCGATGACGCGGTACTTGTCGGCGTATTGGTCGAGGTCGGTGTTAAGGAAGGTGTCAAGGTACTGGTAGCCGTTGAAGTGTTCGTAGGTGTTGCGGTCGACGTGGAGGTGGAAGTAGGTGTCTGCGTTGGACAAACGTTGCCCAGGTTTACCGATCCACTGTTCCAACGTTCGTATCCGTCGTTGGTCCATTTTGAGTAGATAGATAATGTAATGGTCCCCGTGACCGATCCATCGACGGTCTCCGTTCCATTGACAGATCCGTAGTTGGAAATCACTGTGTTTGCAGGTATACCTGAAACGGTACGGTTTATTGATAAAATGGTCACGGGTGAGTTGTAGTCATTGTTGATCGTCCAGGTCACGAGCCTGGTACCGTTTGCCAAACAAACCGATGACCCGGAGATATTATTGGAATGTGCTGATACGACTGCAGGAGGGATCAAGTTGATCACCAGCGAAGCAACGACCAGGGCTATCCCAAATATGTAAAAAAACCTTGATAAGATACCTGATTGAATGAAGTTTCTTTTTATCATCGTTACATCCTTCATAAAGAACAATATGATAGTAATAATATAAATAAGATAAAATATGTCTTAATATAATTATAGCACCTATATTGTTTTTAGCAATACCATTGTTATTTTTGGGACATATAAAAGTCATTTTGATTAAATGGATTACCCATTCGGGGGATAACAAGCTATATTCTTTCAATTTAAGGATTTAAATACGGGGAAAACGAGTACCCGTTTGGGGAATTATCCTCGTTGGATGATGGGTGTATGCTTACATCATCATAAGAAAAGGGAGGTCTGTAAAAATAAAGCCGGGAGATCGTTCAGAAGAAAGGATGTGAAAAAATCGAATCAAGGGGAGCATTTAATGCTCCAAAGTGGAATAAGTATATTAATTAATATTACCTTTGTTCCTTTTTTTTATGATTAAAAACTCGCTATAATAAATAAACCAATGTGTCTTGAACCCTCTGTTCAAGCCTTGGTTTTTTGTCTCTCTGGACGTTTTTTTCTACAGATAATGGTGTTATTAAACTGAATCAGGAGGTGAGCGTTAGAAATTTGCCAAATTAGTTTTTTTGAGCAACTATCTTATTAACCCTTTTTGGAGGAGAACGATGTCAAAGAAATTCCTGTTTGTAGTAACAATTCTTGTTTTGCTGTCAGTTGTAATGGCTGCCTGTGCACCTGCCGCCGAACCGACTGCAGCACCTGCTGCTGCCGAAGAATCCGGCAATGTCAAAGTATTTGGCGCATTCGCCACCCCGATTGAAGAGCCCTGGGATGGTGTGATCCATGCTGCACTTCAAAAAGCAGCGGACGCCGGTACGATTGATTATACGTATCAGGAAAACATCGGTTACTCTGGAGATATGGAACGTGTCTTGCGCGAAGTCTGCGAACAAGACGCCCCCGATCTCATCATGGGTGATGCATTTGGCAATGAAGAAGCTGTCCGCCGTGTGGCTGCCGATTTCCCCGAAATCGCATTCGCCTTTGGTTCCGGCTCCGGCCCAAGCGAACCCAATGTTGCAGTTTTTGACAACTGGATCCACGAACCTGCTTACCTGATGGGTATGCTGGCCGGTGGAATGACCGAATCCAATAAAGTCGGTGTTGTTGGCGCCATGCCCGTTCCCGAAGTGAACCGCCTGGTTAATGCCTTCATCGCCGGTGCAAAATCACAGAATCCAGATGTTGTCGTTATGGTCTCCTTTATCAACAGCTGGTTCGATCCTGCTGCTGCCAAAGAAGCCGCCATCGCCATGATCGATAACGGCGCCGACGTTCTCTATGCAGAACGCTTTGGTGTAATCGAAGCCGCTGCCGAGAATAGCCTCTTCGCATTCGGCAACATGAGCGACCAGAACGAACTCGCTCCTGAATACGTTCTGACCAGCGCTGTCTGGAACATGGACCCGACTGTTGAATACCTTGTCAAACAGGTTTCCGCCGGAACATTCACTGCTCAGGATCTGAAAGACTTCTCAATGATGGGTAAGGGCGGCGCTTCACTGGCTTCCTTCCACGATACTGAGAGCAAGATCCCCGCTGATCTCCTTGCAGCTGTCATGGCCAAAGAAGAAGAGATCAAAACCGGTATGTTCCGCGTTGACGTTGACGAAGCCCAACCAGAAGGCTCCAATTAATTTGCCAGGCCTTTTATAAGCCTTAAGATATTTCCACTATAAAAGGCTTGAAAGATGACGAATATGGGAAGCGAAGTTCTTTCCGCAGGGAGAGGGCTTCGCTTTCCCGCCCTAATCGTCATGATGAAAATATCAAAATAATCTTCGAGGTGCTAAATGCACGCTGTTCAAATGAAGGGAATTGTCAAGAGGTTTGCTGATCTTGTAGCGAGTGATCATGTAGATCTCGAGTTGGAAAAGGGTGAGATTCATGCATTATTGGGGGAAAACGGGGCAGGCAAAACGACTTTAATGCGTATTCTATATGGATTATATTCTGCCGATGAAGGTCAGGTTTTTGTAAATGAAGAGCCTGTTGTAATCCGTTCACCCAAAGATGCCATTCAAAACGGAATTGGCATGGTTACGCAGCATTTCACATTGGTTCCAACACTTACAGTAGCAGAGAATATAGTTCTTGGTGAGTCAGGCAGCATCACGCTGAATCTCCGGGAAGTTGAGAAAAAGGTTGCCGAGGCTTCAGAGCGGTTTGGAATTCCCGTGAACCCGCAATCTTTAGTAAAGCATTTATCCGTTGGCGAACGTCAACGAGTTGAAATTCTGAAAGCGCTCTATCATGACGCAAAAGTCTTGATTCTTGACGAACCAACCGCAGTACTCGTCCCACAAGAAGTGGAAGTACTGTTTGAGGCACTCGTACGTTTACAGAAGGAAGGACTCTCGGTAATCTTCATCAGTCACCATTTGAACGAGGTTATGCAGATATGCAACCGGGTGACGGTATTACGCGACGGAAAATTAGCTGGCACTGTAAAGGTGGCAGATACAAATCTCAAGGAACTGGCCAACATGATGGTTGGCCGCGAGAACTTTGGCGTTACACGCCAGGGCGTTCGTGAACGCGGCAAATTGGAATTGAGGATCGAGTCCATCAATGCCGTGGATAAAAAAGGCTTGCCCGCTTTAAGAGATGTTTCTCTTGAAGTTCACCAGGGAGAAATCCTTGGCCTGGCCGGGGTATCAGGTAATGGGCAGGCAGAATTATCCGCGGTTTTATGCGGAACACAAAAGATCACCAGCGGCAAAATCTTTGCCGGTGATGTTGATCTTTCACACGCAGATACCAATGACGTTTGTGATGCTTGTGTCGGCAGAATTCCGGAAGACCGCCATGCAAACATGGTCGGAGAACTTTCGGTGGCCGAAAATCTCATCCTCGATCAGATGAATAAATTTGTCAAAAACGGCATTATGGATAAAGAAAGAATCCAGAAGAACGCTGTGGAACTGATCAAACAGTTCAACATCAAGGCGAATCCAAATGACCGTGTGCGTACTCTTTCCGGCGGCAATATGCAGAAGGTAATGCTGGCACGTACGCTCAGCCAGAATCCGCGGATCGTGATCGCAAGTCAACCCACGCGCGGACTTGACGTAGGTGCAACAGATTACGTAAGAACCACATTATTGGAGCAGAGGGATCGCGGAGCGGCAGTTTTGCTGCTTTCAGAAGATCTCGAAGAGATCATGGCGCTTTCCGACCGTATTGCAGTAATCTACAGCGGACGCATCATGGGAATTCTTTCTGCACAAGAAGCCACAGCTGAAAAGCTGGGGTTAATGATGGCCGGTTCACCAGCATAGGAGAGGAAAGGTAGACACTATGAAGAAATTTAGAATTGAACGTGCACCTGCTCCCGGCTGGATGCGGACGTTAATCCCCATCATTGCTATCCCGGTAACTTTCATCATTACATCCATTGTGATCATGTTGGATGGAGCAAATCCCTTTACGGCTTACTATCACTTTCTGATCGCTCCATTGGCAACCAAGTCAAGTGCAATCGAAGTATTGGTGAAATCAACGCCGCTCTTGCTGACTGGTGCTGCGGTTGCATTTGCTTTCAAAGGCGGCTACTGGAATATCGGGGCCGAGGGACAACTTTATGCCGGCGCCATAGCGGCGACTTTCGTAGGTACAACACTTGTAAATGTTCCCCCCATCCTTGGCATTCCAGCCATGATCATCGGTGGTTTTGCCGGAGGTTTACTCTGGGCATTACCGTCGGCGCTTTTGAAGGTGAAGCTTGGCGTGGATGAGGTCGTGACCACGCTTTTGATGAACTCCATTGTGCTGAACGTTACAAGTTATCTGCTCAATGGACCCTGGCGCAATCCGGTTTCCATGTGGCCTCAAAGCCCTGAAATCGATCCCGGAACGGTGTTTCCTCAATTGCTCCCGCGAACGCGTCTGCATTTTGGAATTATCGTTGCCCTGGCAGTGATCCTGATCTCATGGTTTGTGATCAATCGCACTTCCTTCGGGTTGAAGATGCGGGCAATTGGACTAAGCAAGGAAGGGGCGCGATTCGCCGGGATCAAGGTTGACAAGACAATGTTGACAGTTGCTCTGGTGAGCGGCGGTATTGCCGGTCTGGCCGGTGCAGGCGAAGTAGCCGGTATTCACTTCCATCTGATCGATGCAATTTCAGATGGACTTGGATACAGCGGCATCATCATCGCCACGCTGGGTGGACTGCATCCGTTTGGTGTGTCACTGGCAGCTTTGTTCATCGGATTGATCGATACCGGCGCCCAGACTGTTTCAAGGGCGATGGGTCTGCCGATCTATCTGGGCGACGTGGTCCAATCAACACTGCTTTTGGTCACCTTGGGCCTGTTTGTGCTGCAGAACTTCCGTTTTCGGAGGGTTGAATAATGGAAATTGGACTCTTTATCGTTGGGTTGATCGCTGCCACACTGCGTGTAGCAACCCCTCTTATCTACGGTACGCTGGGAGAACTTTTCTCAGAACGTTCCGGTGTCTTGAACCTGGGTATTGAAGGAACGATGTTCCTGGGAGCATTTGCCGGATTTGCGGTGGCTGCCAAAACCGGTTCTCTCTGGCTGGGCCTTTTGGGTGCAATCGTAGCCGGTGTACTCGCCGGTCTGCTGATGTCACTTTTATCTGTAAGATTAGGCGTCAACCAACACGTATCCGGCCTTGGGATCACTTTACTGGCAACCGGTATCTCTCTGTATTTGTTCAGGGTCATATTCGGTGAATCCAACGTTCCTCCCGCCATTGAACCTTTCCCGATGCTTCAAATCCTGCCGGAATCTAATGTTCTGGCTCCCATCACGAACCAGTATTTGCTGACATATATCGGAATCCTGATCATCCCGCTAGTATGGTGGATCATTGGAAAAACCCGTTTTGGCCTGAAGATCCGTGCTGTGGGTGAGAACCCAGAAGCGGCAGATGCAGCCGGTCTTAACGTCTATGCTCTGCGTACTTACGCGCTGATGATCGCTGGTGGTTTAATGGCCGTTGGCGGCGCATTCCTCACTCTGGCACAGCTTGGTTCCTTTACCTTTGGTATTGTCGCTGGACGTGGCTGGGTGTGTATCGCCTTGATCATTTTTGCCAACTGGCAATCTGTAAACGTGTTATGGGGAGCTCTCATCTTTGGTGGCGTCCAGGCTTTGCAGCTTCGCCTTCAAACACTTGGATTCAAACTTCCCTACGAGTTGTTCCTTTCCTTACCGTATGTGGTCACGATCATCGCGCTAACCATAGCTGGACGGAACGCTTCAGCACCTTCCGCACTATTAAAGGCTTATCGCCGCGAATAAGCGGCAGGAGGTTAATTAATGAATTATAAATATGTAGGCCAACCTTACAACCGCCCGGACGCGATTAGCAAGGTAACGGGCAAAGCGGTTTATCTGGACGACGTTCGCCTTCCGGATATGCTGCATGCGGCCGTGCTTCGGCCTGAATTCGCTCACGCCCGCGTCTTAAACGTGGATACAAGCGAAGCAGAAAAATGCGAAGGCGTCGTAAAAGTTGTTACCGGTAAAGGCTGCGAATTCAGATATGGCGACAATATCAAAGACCTGCAACCCATGGCTGTTGATAAAGTACGTTACATCGGTGAACCGGTTGCCGCAGTAATTGCCGATACACTGGCACATGCTCGCGCGGCCATGGAAAAGATCAAAGTAGACTATGAACCATTGCCTGTTTACATCGATGCAGTAGACGCTATGGCAAAAGATGCCGTCCTGATCCATAAAGATTTGGATAAATACTGGCGGCTGCCAACGCTCAAGGAAACCCCCGGAACCAACATCGCCAATACCTATCATCTCAAGAAGGGTAGAGGAGAAGAAGGTTTTGATGAAGCCGAAGTGATCATTGAAGAAGAATTCAATTATCCTTTGGGCTCCTGTTCAGCCATTGAACCTCATGGAACCATCGTGTGGTTCAAGGAAGACAAGACCATCGAATGCTGGTCGACCACCATCTGCCCGTTCATTATCCGCGAGGATCTTGCGCACTCCTACGGTGTGCCTGTGAGCGATGTACGCGTACATACTCCAGATCTGGGTGGATGTTTCGGCTATAAATCAGACGTGACCACCGAACAGACCATTGCCTGGATCGCCAGCTTTGTACCCGGCTATCCCGTCAAGTGGGTTGGAACACGCCAGGAAGATTACACCAGCACTTTGTTGGCGCATGGTATGCGTACAAAGATGAAAATCGGCGCCAAGAAAGACGGCACCCTGGTAGCGATGAAAACCACCATTTACCACACCGGCGGCGCCTATGCCGATACGGCTGTCAATGTGACCATCGCATCCACGCACAACTCCACCGGACCATATGAGTTCAAGCACTGCGACCTGACCGGATATACCGTTTATACCAATACACCGGCAGTAGGCGCATATCGCGGTTACGGTCACCAGGAATCACAGATCGCCACCGAGCGTATGATGGACCTGCTGGCCCGCAAACTTGGCATGGATCCGATCGAACTGAGGAAGAAGAATTTCCTTTCCGAAGGCAAAGTGAACGCAGTCGGCGAAACCATGTGGAAGCACAACGGCAACATTCAGGAATGTGCCGATCGTGTTCAAAAGATGCTTTACAGCAAACCGAAACCGGCTGAAGATGATCAGTATTACTACGGTCGTGCCATGGTTACGGTAATGAAATCTCCCAAGGGCGCATCGTTTTCTACTAAAGGCTGCTACATGAAAATGAACGTTGACGGTTCCGTCAACATCAACATGGGCGGCGCTGAAGTGGGACAGGGTCTGCGCACCGTTGTAAAACAGGTGGCGGCGGAAGCCCTTAAGATCGATCCGAGCCGCATCAGAGTTTACAACGAGATCGATACGCAATTTTCACCCTACGAGTGGCAAACCATCGGTTCGATGTTCACCACGCAGGGCGGACGAGCGGTCATCAGAGCAGCAAACAAGCTGATCGCTCAACTACGCAAGACTGCCGCGCAAGTACTAAAAACTGATGAAGACTACCTTGAATATGACGGCGACTTCTTCTATCTTGGTAACGATCCTTCAGTCCGCGTGGCTGTAACCGAACTGGCACGGGGTTACATCACCAGTGACGGTATCACCATTGGTGAGATCGCCCAGGCGGTTTCTGACGCACGTCTTCCGCGTTACTCGAATCCCGATGAAAACGGTCAGGGAAGCATCGGCGTAAGCTACACGATGGGCTCTCAAGCCGTGGAACTCAGAATTGAAAAGAAAACCGGCAAGATCATCGTGGATCATTACTACTCGGTGTTCGATGTCGGACAGGTGATCAATCCATTACAGATCAGAGGATCGGTATTGGGCGGCGCGATGATGTCCATCGGAGCGGCGTTGTATGAGGAAGTGGTATTTGACAAAGACGGCAAGATCACAAATCCGCATTTCTTCAAGTATCACCTGCCTACCTACAAAGAAGCTCCTGAACAAACGATCGAATTTGTCGAGACTCCTGATCCTGTTGGACCCTTCGGCGCCAGAGGTATCGGAGAACATTCAGTTATCGGTGCTGCTCCCGCCATTCTAAACGCTGTCTACGATGCCATCGGTGTGGACTTTTTCGAAATTCCACTTACACCCGATAAGATCAAGAAAGCGTTAGAGGCCAGAAAGGAGTCGAAATAATGACAGAGACAATGACTTTTACGATCAACGGCAAGGAACGTACCGTTGACTATGAACCGGAAATGATGCTCATTGATGTGATCCGCGAGGTTCTTAATCTGACCGGAACAAAACATGGTTGTGATAACTCCACATGTGGAACCTGCACCGTGGTGATGAACGGCAAAGCGATCAAGAGCTGCAATACTCCTGCAGCCAAAGCGGCCGGTGCTGAGATCCTGACAGTGGAAGGTCTGGCAAACGGAACAGCGTTACATCCTGTTCAAAAAGCGCTCTCAGAATCCGGGGCAGTGCAATGCGGTTTCTGCACTCCCGGCATCATCATGGAACTATACGGATTGTTGGAATCAAATCCGGATGCAAGCGAGACAGAAATGACAAATGCACTTAACAAACATTTATGTCGCTGTACCGGGTACGAGCCCATCCGTAATGGAGCAGAAATCGCTCAAAAAGTAATGCAGGAAAAAAGCAAGTAAAAAATAATTTGGAGATAAACCATGGCTTATGATATTTTGATCAAGAATGCAAAAACTCGTGAGACCGGCAATCAGTTGATGGAAATTGCCATTGAAAAGGGCAAAATCGTCAAAATCGCCGAGAAGGTTGGCGGAGACGCCAAACAAACCATCGATGCCGGAAGCAACCTGGTAACCGGTTCCTTTATCAACGGGCATTTGCATCTCTGCAAGGTATACACGCTGGCGATGATGGATGATGAAGCCATCAATGCATACGTCGACGGGGGCATGGGCGGCGCCATGACAGCCATTGAACTGGCTGCCAAGGTAAAAGAAAAATACGACGAAAAATGGATCATCGAGAATGTGCGCAAGGCGCTGGATCTGGCCGTCCGCTATGGCAATACGCACATCCGCGCTTTCGCAGACACCGATACCACCGGCAAGCTGGAAGGCGTCAAAGCTTTGATCAAGGCTCGTGAAGAATATAAAGGCCGCGTTGAAGTACAGGTTGTAGCGTTCCCGCAGGACGGCGTTGTGCGCGACCCGGGCGCTGAAGACTACGTAGAAGAAGCGCTCAAACTGGGCGCCGACGTGGTTGGCGGCATTCCCTGGATCGAATACACGGATGCCGATGCCCAGGAACATATCGACCGCATGTTTAAACTGGCCAAGAAGTATAACAAAGACGTCTCGATGCTGATCGACGATGCCGGCGACGCAACCCTGCGTACGCTTGAAATGCTGGCTGTCACCACCCTGCGCGAAGGCTGGGAAGGCCGCGTTACCGTGCAGCACGCCCGCGCGATGGCCCTGTATCCCGAACCTTACTATCGCAAGATCGAGGCTTTGTTGAAGAAGGCCAATATGGGCCTGGTCTCCGATCCGCAAACCGGACCGTTGTATGCCCGTGTGAAATCGCTCTACAAAGCCGGCGTCAACGTTGCCCTCGGTCAGGATGACATTGCCGATGCTTACTATCCATTCGGACGCAACAACATGCAGGAAGTTGCCTTCCTGGCTGCCCACTTGATGAACATGGTCAGCAGACCCGAGATGGAAATCCTCTTCGATCTGATCACCACCAACGCAGCCAAAGCCCTTGGCATCAAGGACTACGGTATCAAAGAAGGCTGCAACGCTGACCTGGTCGTTTTGGATGCCGGTTCGGTATGGGAAGCTCTCTGGTCTCACGAAGCTCCGCTTTACGTCGTTAAAGACGGTGTGGATATCACCGTTCGCAAATAATCTGTTTACCCAAAGAAATAGAAAAGACTGGCGATTCGATCATCGCCAGTCTTTATTTAAGCAAATGTCATCAGGGGAGGTAAATTGTGCAGTTATGCTGATGGTCACAAGCCCCGAAGTATTGAATGTCAGATATCACTCCCATACATTCATACTCCCCCCAATCATCGCATAACTGGTTGCCAATTTTTACGTTTGAATAGGTATTATCTCCTTGCGGTTCCACAAATATTGTGCCGCGATCAATCGTTTCAAATTCAACAAAGGCGTGCCCTGTTGGTTGTCCGACGAAATCCACGCCAACCAGGCGGACTTTGATGTTCTCGTTTCTGGCGTTTTCGGCCAGATCGATGGCATAATCCACACAGTTGTAGGTTTCGAGATCATAGTCATTCCAATTGGTGTGGTCGTCCGACAGGAATTTAACCAGTTGCGACCATGAAAGATTTCGGTATTCAGGTAAAGCAGTCGGTTCTGGGCTGACAGGTGTATTGGGACTGCCAGGGTTGTAACGATAGACGCTCAAGTCATCAAAGGCAACTTTGACCGGGCTGGATTTATCAGGAGATGCGCCCAGGCCGATATTTCCACTTTTCAGTGAGGGATCGTTAAACTGATAGGCGAATTGGTCGTTAAAATAGATCTCCGACGTATCGCCGTGGAAGGCGATGGTAACCTTGTTCGTTTTATCTTCCGTGTTTAAGAAGGGGGAATATTCCGAAAGCGAGATAAGATCGTATTTTCCATTTAAAAACCGATGGATGGAGTATTCTCCATTAGGCGACATAGTTAAGGCATAGAAATTGTCGTTATCCAGGTACCTCCAGAAAACCATGCCGCCGGTGAGTTCCTGGTCGCCGGAGAGCATGCGTAAATTCACGGAAAATACGCCGTCATCAAAGCTGTCTTCGTTGATGATGAAATAATAAGAAACATCATTGTTCGCTTCAATGAAGTATTCTCCATCAGAGTAATAATAACGGCTGGAATCATCATCAGAGGCTTCCCAGCCGCTGTACATGTCTGAAAAATCATCGGAATATAGCAAATCCGAATTTTCTTCTTCATTTTCCGAAGTAACGATTTCCGGTGTCGCTTCAGCCGGCGCCGTTGAGGTAACGATCAGATATTCAACCGGAGGTTCAGTTGACGATCCGGCAAATAATCCGGTTGTTGAACAGGAGATCAAAAAAACAGCAAATCCTGTCAAAGTAAGCAGTTTTAATTTACGATATTGATGTGTTTTCATTGCGCCCATTGTAAATTATTATTCCCCTTTAATAAATAAATTTTATGCAAATTTTTCTTAAGGTTTCTTTAATCTCTACAATTCTCGTCCCTCAGGATATGGGTTGTTTCGTTTGAATAAATCTGAAAAAACGAGTTCAATAATTCATCGGCATCTTTGTCATCGAGAGAATCGGCAAGTCGTTCATATCTTTGAGCGGTATTTGGATCAAAGAGAATAATGACCGCGCATTCATTTTGCAACATGGATTCTAATCTTTGTTTGTCATGAATGGAAACGTCAGTACCACTTGCAATTGGATTTGCAGAAAGGTAGTATGCCGGGCGGTTCAGATAAAACATGATGATATCAGGCGCGTTGGAGATAAGCGTCTGATCCTCAGGCAGGGAGTGTTCACCATTTAATATGGGGTTTTCTTTCCAAACCGAGGAAGTATATCCGTTGGGATATATCCCGATCTCTGAAGGATGTGTGCGCATGAAATGGTAATTGAAGACAAAGAAGAGCAAGGTGATCAGCAGCGACAGGACGGGAAGGTTGATCCTGGGGTGGATTTTCAGGCTGACCAACAATCCGCATGCCAGCAAAAGACCGTAGAAAACCGGCAGCAACGGGGAGAGCATGCGCTCGTCAATGGAGATCAATTCGGTGGAGACGGAAAAAGTAACCAGAAGCATGAGCAGGTAGGCAGCGGCGAGAATGAACAAACCTGAAATGAGCAGCCAGATCGCGTGAATTTGTTGATATGACTTGCGATTTTTTATTGAAAGAATGATTCCTGCTATCAGGACGATCATGAAGAGCAGCAGTATTATCGGACTGAACAATTCAGCACGAAGGCCGGGGATCAAATCGGTTCGATAGGGGAGCCAATATTTCACAACGTCATAGGCCATCGTGAAGAACTGTTTCAGTTTTTCGATGATCGAGAATTCCATTGAGTAGTGTCTGGAACCGATGCTGCGCGTTCCCAGGAACTGGATCAGGAACCAGATCGCCAGCGGAAGTACGCTGATCAGGCTAAATAGCAATGCATTAACAATCCGTTTACGCCAGGTGGCGGAGGAAAGCAGCAAGAGGCATATAAGCCCGGCCGCGGCATAGGCGGCGAAGGCGTAACGCGAGAGCAGAGCCAGCCCGATCAACAGGGCGGAGCCGACAAGTCCCCTGGTGGAATTCATGGTCATGGAAACCAGGAGGACGAGAAAACCGACCGTCCCCAGGGTGATCGCCAGCGGTTCAGACATGATGCTGGTGTAATCATTGATCAGGGCGGGCGAAAAGACGATCAAAGCCGCAAAACAAAGGGCACTGATGGCTGACCGGCTGAGCTTCCAGAAGAACCAGCCTCCGGCGGCAATGAGGGACATGAAAAGGAACACATCCAATATGGCGGAGGCGAGGACAAGATCAACTTTGAAAATCGCGAAAACGCTCAACACTATAGAGAAAAGCGGGGCAAAGATTTGTAGGGATGAAAAACTTCCGTCGGCCTGAAAAGTGCCCAACCCGGAGCCGTTCGCCAGGTTGCGGGCTGAGGCGATGTAAGTCGCGGAATCACTGAATCCCCAAGGGGCGTATTTTGTACATTTATATATGTAGAACCCACCTGCAATGGTGACCAGAGCCAGGAGAATATAAAACAGGAGATTTTGATGTTTCTTTAGTTTGAAGATCATACGTTCTTATCTATTTCCCAAGGAACAAAAATCTTCTTTCGTTGAGAGCGTTGAAAAACTACGGTGTTGAAAAAGTATACACCGACTGACCCTCCAAATCGGTCAATTGGGTCAAGCCAAGAGACAGAAGTTGTTGGTTCAAAGTACTTATGTCATCGTATGCAGCATTATCCACCACGACGTATTCGACTTTCAATTCTTTCAGGATCGCAACGGAGTCTTGATCAGGAAACTGGTCGAGGATGGGAGAAATGTCTCTATATTGAACCGGTTGGTTGGCATTAAAGAATCCGCCGGTAAAGGGTTTGTTATGGAAAAGTGAATAGTAGATCTGTGATTGATCGATCGATTCGGCAAAGGGCATTTGCACGACAGCGCCGTTTCCGGGTTGGTCTGCCAGCCATAAATCCACAGGCCTTGGCTGCGGGGTATAGATGGCGGTCGCATAGGAACCCGGATAAAAATCGAAAATGATCAGCGCGAAAGCTGCCGTCGCAAAGAAGACGGACCTTTTTCCCGACAGTCTGTTTTGAATATTACTGAATCCAATGGCTGCCAGCACGGACATGAAGAAGGGCACGAAGAATCCAAAACGCATGACGGCGCGCATTTTGTCGAAGAAGGGCAGGTGATCGAACAGCCAGGCAGCCGGCAGCATGATCAGCTTTTCAGCTCCTCCGATCGACCAGGTGACATCCTGATTATTCCAATGTAAATTAATTCCGAGCCCTAAAACGAAGGAAACGAGGATCACGATCAGAGCGCTTGTGATAAAAGGTCGAATTGAGGATTTTTTGGTTTTCCAGAAAGCAAAAACAGCCAGGATCGAAGCGAAAAAGCCGGCATAGAGCGAGGATTCATTCCATAAGGAATGGTCGAACCACTTGCTGACAACTTGTCCGAAAAGGAAATGGTCCGACGCGGGCAGGAAGAAATCTGTCGGACTGGCCGAGTATACGGCCGCATATTCGATGGCACGACTTTCAAGAACGCCGGAACTGGATAAGGCAATAAAAGGTTTAAGCGCGAAATACAGGAAGGGCAGGCTGATCAGCCCGGCTGAAAGTAGGCGCAGCCAGAAGAATCTGCTGCGCAATATTTTGAACCGTGTAAAACAGACGTAGGCAATTCCAAAGATGGCCGCGAATAATAAAGTCATATAGAGGTAATACATGGACGTAAAGGCGATCAATCCAAGCGACAGGCCGGTCAGAAGGATGAACTTCAAATCCAGTTTACGGGTGGAACTGAGCAGACGGTGGAACCCCCAAAAGAAAAGCGGAAACCATTGGATACCGCAAAGGTTCAGGTGTCCGACGACAAAGTGCGCCATGTGATACGGCGTGAAAGAAAACAGAATTCCTGCCAGCAAACCGGCCAGATTTGATTTGGTCAGATCGCGCATCCAAAGATACATAAAAAAACCGGCCAGGACGAATGTTAATAAGATGGCGATGTTGTAACCCGCAATCGGCCCGAAAAGATAACTGAATGGTACACCGGGCAGGGCGTCCGCCAGGGTGGTTTCGGTGGTTGAGAGGTCCCAGCCCTGGGGGTAGTTCATCCAGGGATTGAAAAGCAAATGACCCTGGGCTTCCAGTAAAACCCTTTGATACCAACGGATCAACCAGACGAAATAAATATTGTCGCCCATCCCGCCGATCACCGAGGTTTTCAGGTGCAGCGAAAGAGGCCAGGTCATCAAGACTGTAGCAGCACAGAAAAAAAAGAAAACCCATAACGGGTTGGTCAGTTTAAGAAGTTTTTTCATACTGTGTTTGAGGTCGGCACAAGGTCATGTGACTAAGTATTGATTTCACTCTTTTTTTGGAAGTTCGAACTACGAAAATTATTATATCAGATTCATTTTTTCGAGCCCGGGGTTGGATATCTGTAATGGAATTCAAACTTTGATTAACCAACTGTTAACAAACATTGAACAATCGTTAACCTGTTCTACGTCAATCCTTAATTATTGACGACTAAACTCAAGGAGTAAATATAAACCTAAGGAGAAAAAATGCGTAAAAGTTTGTTCGTTACTATCTTGGTTGTACTTGTTGCTGGATTGGCATTGAGCGCCTGCGGGGCTGCCGCCACTCCAACTGCCGCAGTTGAAGAACCTGCTGCTGCCGCCGCACCTACAGAAGAAGCTGCCGCGACAGAAGAAGCTCCTGTTGCTTTGCCCGATGGGTCAGTGACCATTAATGGCGCCGGCGCGACCTTCCCTCTGCCTGTTTACACTGAATGGACGTTTGCCTATCAATACGTTGATCCCGCTGTTGTGATCAATTACCAGGGCATCGGCTCAGGCGGCGGCAAGAAGGGCATTATCGACAACACCATCGATTTCGCCGGTTCAGACTCCGTTTTGAAAGACGAAGAATACGAATCCGGTAAAGACCTGCAGATGTACCCGATGCTTGCCGGTGCAGTGGTTGTGATCTACAACGTTGAATGGGCCAAAGAATTGCCTGAAGGTTTCACTGCCTCCACACTCATTCTTGATCGCCAGACCCTCGTTGACATCTTCAATGCCAAGATTACCAAATGGAATGATCCCGCCATCGTAGCGCTCAATCCTGACATGGCCGACTATCTGCCTGACGCCACCATTACCGCAGCCCATCGCTCCGATGGTTCAGGCACGACCGAGATCTTCACCAAAGCTTTGACCTCCTTCAGCTCCGACTGGACAGCCGGCGGCGCTTCCTCCGTGGAATGGCCTGTTGACCTGGCTGGAAACGGAATCGGCGGTAAAGGGAATCAGGGCGTGGCCGCTGCAGTCATCAACACCCCCAACAGCATCGGATACGTAGAACTTTCCTACGCAATCTCAAACGGCATGAAATACTTCGATCTGATCAATAAATCAGGCAGTGTCGTGACCGCCAATGCCGACAGCGTGGCCTCAGCCATGGACGACTTCTCCGGAAGTTTCTCAGACAAACTGACCGCAACCATCGTGGATGGTGAAGGCGCCGGAAGCTACCCCATCGTTGGATACACCTACATCATCCTGCACACCAACAGCATGACCGATTGTGTCAAAGCCGAGAAATTGCTCGACTATCTGCAATGGGCACTCACCGACGACGGCGCTGGTGAACTGGCCGGATCACTCGGATACTCAGTATTGCCCGAATCAGTTCGCGATCAGGTACTTGCCAAGTACGCTGAAGTCACCTGCGACGGCTCTGCTGTAATGAAATAAAACTGGAACAACTTCTGACATCCTACTTCCTGAGGTGTTCGCAAGAGCACCTCAGGAAAATTCATCGTCAAGACTGGAAGAACATGAAAAATCCAAGGAAAAAAACTTCGCCCTTCAGCAGGTTTTACAAACACGGTGATTCTCCATGGAATGGATTGTTAGTCCTGGTGTCTGTCGGAGTCATCATTCTGATGCTTTCCATTGGTTGGATGCTTTGGAAACAGTCCACAGAAGCGCAAGCAGTCTTTGGACTAGGCTTTCTGAAACCAACCTTGCAGGCTTCATGGGATCCCGTTTCTGAAGAATTTCAAGCTTGGCCGTTTATTTACGGAACGTTATTAACTTCACTTGTGGCCATCCTGTTGGCTGTACCGATCAGTATTGGTATCGCAATATTTTTGGCAGAATTATGTCCGCGCTGGTTAAGAACGCCGCTTAACTGGCTGGTGGAATTGCTGGCTGCCATTCCGAGCGTTATTTACGGTTTGTGGGGCATCTTTATCTTCCTGCCGGACGTGATCACGCCCATCGGAAACGCCCTGGCGAATTCGATTGGCAAGGTGCCCGTGATCGGCGCGTTGTTCACAGGACCCATCCCGGCCAGCGGAGCATCCAGACTGGCGGCCGCGGTGATTTTGACTATCATGATCATCCCGACCATCGCGGCAGTCAGCCGCGACGTAATGCAGGCCATCCCGAATTCACAGCGTGAAGCAGCTTTAGCGCTTGGCGCTACAAAATGGGAGACTATCTGGCAGGTGCTTTTGCCTTACGGCATTTCAGGCATTCTAGGCGCCATCATCCTCGGATTGGGACGCGCTCTTGGAGAGACCATGGCCGTAACGATGGTCATTGGCAACAGTATTGAAGGAAGTCTATCGTTATTACGTCCCGGATATACCATGTCTTCTGTTATCGCCAATGAATTTGCCGAGGCTGTCAGCCAGCTGCATACCGCGTCACTGATCGAAATCGGTCTGGTTCTTTTCATCTTGACCTTGCTGCTCAA
>ENA-OSEO01003001-OSEO01003001.1-sediment-metagenome-genome-assembly--contig:-NODE-3001-length-21388-cov-6.546150_pt1 | contig 21388 bp, 13 predicted proteins | sample MGYA00237883_ERZ534232 | MGnify/ENA metagenome assembly ERZ534232
ACTTGAACCGTAAAATGTAACCTTTTCTTAACCACCCGAGACGAGGTTCTCTCATGGACGTCTTTGGACTGCGAAACAGACTCATCAAGGATTACGCCGATTATATTCAGAGCTTCATCAACATCAAGGATAGCCGGGTTCGGGAGTATGTGGAGAATACGCTGACCAAAGGATTTCTCTGGCCCGATCCCCTCATCCAGATGAACCCTGCATTCGAGGCCGGGGAATGGATCGGCGAACTGTTTGACCCGAGTGTTTTGCGCGAGATTTTTGTGGGCGGCAATGCTTAGTCCAAGCCCCTTCCTTATCGAGCATTGACGCCCATGAACCCATCAGACTGAATCAGCAGATGACTATCGGGTTTGAACCTCCCGGGTCGGCTGAATCAACCATTTACTCTGGATCTTACGGTTGTCTCAAACTGAAAAAAAGTTGTAAACTCAAAATGTTGCCTTTGAATCATCACAAAAGAAAAAGGAGCCCCCGACATGAGATCCATCTACCAGACCTGCATCCCCCGCCAGGCTGTGCTGGACGGCACGGCCGATTTTGTGGTCAACTTGTCGGATTTGCCAAAACTGGATGAGGCCGAGGCCCGGGACTTCCTTGACGCCAATGTTCTCACCTCCGGCATGGAACTCCTCCTCATGAACGGCTTTTCCCGTCTCGCCGGGGTAGGCTCCCCCAGCGGGATCTACAAATTGTCTGAATCCATGGGGGGCGGCAAGACCCAGAGCATGATCGTGGCGGGCATCTTGGCCCGGTTTCCCCACCTGGCCGATTTGCTCCCCTTTCAGAAAACATTGCCCCGCGTTTCCCCCGACCTGGTGGCCTCCTTCTCTGGCCGATCCACCGATAAGCTCGTCTGGGTGAGCATCGGCAAGGCCCTGGGCGCTGATTTCCCTTCCGACCGCGCCCCCTCTGAGGAAGAGTGGCGGGACCTGCTTCGGGACAGGGCCGTCCTGATCCTTCTGGATGAAATGGCCTTCTACCTGGTGCATGCGGCAGCCCAGGGACCCAAAGAGGAGGGCGCAAGGGCCGCCACCCTGGCCGGTCTGGCTCTCACCAATCTGTTCGGCGCGGTGCGCGACTATAAAGAGTGCCGACGTTCCGTCATAGTCATCGCGGACCTTCAAAAGGACTGGGAACAGGGCGCGGAGCAGCTCGCCCGCATCATGCGCTCCAATGACACCCTGGGCGGGACTCTGCAGAGCGTCAACAACGAAATGAGCAAGGGCGCACAGACCATTGCACCCGTGGACAACACCAAGGACGAGCTTTACGCCATTCTGCGAAAGCGCCTCTTCAAGGAGATGGATGCCTCCGAAAAAGACATCGAGGCCGTGGCCGACGCCTTCAGGGCGGAGATCAACAACGCCCGCTCCATCATCGAAAGGCCCACCATGTCCATTCGGGAAGAGATCCTGGTCTCTTATCCGTTCCATTTTTCCACAAAACACTTGATCGCCTCCTTTAACGACAACCCGGGCTTTCAGAAGACCCGTGATGTCATCCGTCTCATGGCCACCATTGTGCGCGGTCTATGGGAAAAGGGAGAACATGAGGTGAGACGGCATTCTCTCCTTTCCCTGGAATCCGCGGACCTCAATGATTCCACGGTCTCCAGCCGCTTTATCGAGATCAAGAAATCCCTCCAGGACGCCCTTCAGACGGACATCGCCAACAGCGGCACCTCCCATGCCGAGACCCTGGACCCGGAGACCGACGGCCTTGCCACCCGTTGCGCACGGTGGATCTACGCCGCGTCCCTGTCAGAGATTCGGCCCCTGGGACTTACAGAAGCCGAGCTGGCCGAATACGCCCTGGCCCCCGGCCGCTCCATCCTGGGCATGCACGATGCCCTGAAGCGGCTCTACGACACCTGCTGGTACATCGAACAGACCCAGTCCGGCCGATATTATTTCCACCGTCACAAGAACCTGAACGCTCAGGTCAACAGCTATGTGAATGCTTGTACGCCCATGGACCGCGATGCGCAGATCGAGGCAAAGCTCTCCGAGATGTTCACCCCCCATGATAAACGCTGCTATCAGAAGGTCTCTGTGCTCCCGCCCCTCGACAAGGTCCAACTGGAACGGGACCGAACCACCCTGGTGATCTGCAAGCCCGACACGGACATCCAGAAGTTTTTCAGTGCGGAGAAATACCGGAACCGAGTGGCCTTTCTCACGGCCGTGGAACAGACCGGGATATTCAATGTCAACAAGAAGGCCGAACGACTCTGGGCCATCCATCAGGTCGTGGACGATCTCACCGCGGAGGACACGCAATACAGAAAGGCCAGAGCCACCCTCACCGAGTATCAGACCGAACTTTTCCTTGCCATCAAGGGGGTCTTCAACAAGCTCTACTACCCCCTCATTGACGAGGACGGGGAGACTGCCCTGATCTCGGCGCCGCTTTTGGACGGCTACGTGGACGAGAAAACCGGCCACCATGTGAAGTACCGAAACGAAGACGCCTCCAAGGGCGAGTTTGTGGTGGAGGCCACCCTGCGCGATGCCAACAAGTTTCAGGTCTTCTCTCCCGGTCCCAATGAAGACAAAGTCAAGGCGTACCAGCCCCTCAGGAACCGGATCGAGACATTCCTCTTTCCCGGAACGGGCCGCACCACCTGGGAGCAGATCAAAGAGGGCGCGGCTGTCCGGGGCCACATGCTCTGGACTGAACCCGGGACCTTTGAACGCCTGCGCGAGGCCCTGATCACCGCCGGGGAGTGGCGCGAGGAGGCAGGCCAGATTCAAAAGCCCCCCTTTGAGGAGGTGACCGGGGTTGTCATCGAATATGCCCGTCACAAAGAGACCGGGGTCATCACCACCACCGATATCAAACTGGTCCATGCGGACAAACTCCAGGTGCGGGAGGACGGGGGCGAATGGCGGCTGGCAGGAGAAAACGAACCGGTTGTCTCCACGGCCATGGTCCTGGAGTTCAAGGCACTGGATTCGAGCGGCAGGAACAAGGAGGGAGGCCCCTTTCGCATCGAAAACACCATTGACCTGCGCTACGACTTTGTGCCCTCTACCAGGCCCGGCTGGCAGATGCTCAAGATCAAGGTAGTCCCTCCGTCATGCAGGCTTCTCTACACCACAAATGGCGCAGATCCGGCCAACAACGGCAAGCCCTATCAGGAGCCTGGAATCGAGGCGGAAGAGGGCGGCAAGGTGCGGCTGTACGCGGAAAGGGCCAATGTCCAAAAGGAGGAGACCATTCCGGTTCCAAAACCCAAAAAGGACGGCGATGGCGGCACAGTTCAGATCGATCCGGACAAGCCTGCGGTCGTCAACGGACATGCCTTCAAACTGGTCACCCGATCCGACACCTATAGATTTCTGACCAACCTCCCCGCGGCCGCTGACCTGCGAATGGCCCAGGCCAGGGTCACCCACGCGACGGCCAACAACACCGTCACCCTCACCTGGGACCGAAAAGCCGTCCTCAAGCCGGCGAGGATCGTCTCTGCCTTTGAGTTCCTGGATAAAGAGGTCCCGGAGGGAGGAGAGTGGTCCCTGCGGTTTGACCAGCTCCACTTTGCTGCCGGAAAGGACCTTTTGGAGTGGCAGATCGCCTCCAATACCAAGATCGAAGCGGGGTTGATTACTCAATGAACACACAGGCCTCCAATGATTTCGGCACGGTGGAGGAAAAGGGCGATGCCTTTGAGTTCCGCTATGATGCCGGCAAAGGCGGCCAATGTGCGTTGGAGGCGGTGATCCAGACCGAGCGCGGACCGAAGCGGACCGAAATCGCCGTTATCCCTGCGTCCCTGTGGCGCAGGGTAAGCGTTCGTGCGGTGCGGGAGCTGGCGTCGGGCATGGGCGAAGAGGAACGGACCCGCAAGGCCCCCACCATCAAGACCGGCCTCACCCGCCTGGGGCCCCTGATGGGAAGGGAACTGGCCGTGCTCCTCTGGGCGCTCATGGAAGCAGGGGCAGAGGAGCGAGTGGAAGTGATCCTCCACGGATGGCGGGAACTCGCCCGGGAGGAACGCTGGTGGCTTTTCGCAAGGGGTTCGGCCCCTGGCCAGGGAACTGGCCTTGGATGGCGGCGGGCACTTTTCCATGGCCTTTCCGAACCCATGGATTCACGATCGAGAAAACCCGCCCCGGCTCAAAAAAAAAGCCCGCAGATTTCCCCTCTGGGCGAGACCGATGGTGGGACCTCTTTGCCGGTTCCATCCTCCCCCAGTGCAAGTTCGAGCCGGACGGGCCGAAGCCGGAAGCCCGTGAGCCCGAAACGCAAAGCGCCAGAGAAGAAGGGGAAGAAACCTCTGACCCGAAAAAGACCCAGCAACCCGAAATCCCCGAGCAGTTGAGCCTGTTTTGATATGACCCCAAAATCTTTCATAGAGGTGCAGTTCCCCATAGGCCCGCTTTCCCTGGAAAGCTATAAGGAGCGGCTCCCGTATGTGGGCAAGATACTCAATAGTCTTGGCAAGTGGTGGGGAACCAAACCGCTTGTCCTGACCCGCGCCCTGATTCTTGCTGCTGTATTTCCGGCATCCGAAGATCCTGAACGCTGGCCCAACGACCTGGATATCTTCCTCAATTGCATGTGCCTGGACAATGCCGGCATGTGGAAGCGCAAGATTCAGACCCTCCCCGCGTCTCTCTGCTACCCGCTGGCGACAGCCGAAGAGCGGCAAGTCCTCTTTGAAGGTGAGGATCGCTGGAAACGCGGGGCTGACCGGAACAGGAGAGACTCCCTGGAAAAGAGGGCGTTCTATACCCTTGGCCACACCGAGCAGCGGGAATACTGCTGCCGGGTGGAGCAGATTGACGGTCCCCCCGATGAATCCTGGAAAGAGATCAACGCCTATCTGAACACATCGGCCCGGACCCTGCCGGAGCTTGTGCAGGAACTTGCCAAGCGGAGGCATGGCGGCCCTCTCAAGGTGGGCGACGCCTTTTGCGGGATCGGGTCCATCCCATTCGAGGCTGCGGCCCTGGGCTGCGATGTGTATGCCTCGGATTTGAATCCGGTGGCGTGTCTTCTCACTTGGGGGGCGCTCCATATCATCGGCGGCCCGGATGCATTCCGTGAAAAGGTCCATGAGGAGCAAAAGCGATTGTATGATGAGGTGGATGCCTGGATCATCGAACAGGGCATCGAGACCAGCCGGGAGGGATGGAGGGCCGAGGCCTATCTTTACTGCATCGAGATGAAGGTCCCGGAATGGGACAACTGGCAGATCCCCATCTGTCCGAGCTGGATCATTGCGCCCAAGACCAAGACATGGGCGGAGCTGATCCCGATCGAGACGGAAAAGAGGTTTGCCTACAAGGTTCGGAGCGGTGGGGACGGGTACGCCGAGGCGGAAAAGGGAACCAAACAGGGGCCGGACATTGTCTGTCCCAAACCCCTTCGGGAGGTTTTCAAAAGGGAGGGCAGACGGGACCAGATGCCGTCCACGATACCCTATCAACAGGTGATCCAGAATACGGGCGGGCTCAGGCCCTGGGAAAAATCGGATTTTCAGCCGCATCCCGAGGATGTCCTGCAGGAACGGCTCTACTGCATCCGCTGGCGAACGCCCGACTGGAAGGACAGCCAAGGCCGCACGCGCCGGGGCGATCTGATTTACCGGGAACCCCAGAGCCACGATCTGGATATGGAACAAAAGGTCGCTCGACTGCTGTCTAAGGTATTCGACGATTGGCAGTCTGCCGGGTGGATACCCAATTGGCGGATCGAGCCGGGGCAAAAAACCGACGAGCTTATCCGAACAAGGGGCTGGACCTACTGGCACCATCTGTTTACGCCGCGGCAGTTGCTGTTAATGGGGAATTATTCAAGCAGGCTTGCCGGTCTTGAAAATGAAACAAGGGCTTCGTTGCTCTTGAATCTTGGAAGGGTAATAGAGGCTAATGCGCGTTTGACACGTTGGGAGTTGACAAAAGCAGGAGGACAAGGTGGCGCAGTATCCATCTTTTACAACCAGGCGCTAAATACCTTATCAAATTATGTTTCAAGAGCCTGGGTTCACCTTAAAAATAAAACATTGCTTGAGCATCAAGGACAACCTTCAGGTCAAACAAAACCAGTAACGATATGCGATGCCCGTAGCACAGGAGCTTCCTCTGATCTTTGGATCACCGATCCCCCTTATGCGGATGCCGTTAACTATGAGGAGCTTTCTGAGTTCTTTCTGGCGTGGTACGTCCCGCACCTCAAGGCTGCCTTTCCGGATTGGTACACGGATTCCATGCGGGCGCGGGCCATCAAGGGCAACGATGCACCGTTCCGTGTAGCCATGGCAGACGCTTACAGACAACTGGCTGAGAACATGCCGGCTAACGGCATGCAGATCGTCATGTTCACCCACAAATCAACCGACGTCTGGGAAGACCTGGCGCTCATCATGTGGTCCGCAAGCCTCCAGATCAAACAGGTCTGGAGCATTGCAACCGAGACTCCCGGGTCAGGAATCCGGAAGGGCAACTATGTCCAGGCCACCTACAACATGGTGCTTCGAAAACGCAGGAACAACCAGGTGGGATACACCGAGTTCATCACCCCGCAGGTCAACAAGAGGGTTCGGGAGGTAATCAGGCGGATGCGGGAAAGCCAGATCGAGGGGGGGCTGGCCCGGTGCGGGTATACGGATACCGACTATCTCCTGGCGGCCCAGGCCGCGGCAGCCGAGGTAGTGACCGGGTATGCGGCCATTGACGGGGTGGACCTGGAGGGCGAACTGAGGACACCCAATAAAGAGCGGGGGCGGTCTGCGCTGCGGACACTCATGGAGAACGCCAAACGGACTGCAACGGACTTTCTGGTGCCTCCGGCCATGCACCGGGCCATCAAGAAGACGGGCGCGGCAGATGCCTACGCCTTCTGGCGGGAGTTCAGTCCGGAAGAAAAATTTCTGCTCAAGGGTCTGGAGCAGGAGGCCATGGGCGTTTTCAAGATCGGTGCCTTTCAGGATCTGGGCCGGGCCTATGGCCTTTCGGATTATGAGGACCTGATGGGGCCGGTCCGGGCCAACGACACTCGAACCAGACTGCCGGAAGAACTGCCGAGACCCGATGGCATCCGTTTCGACGCGGTGCCGGCTGCGGACCGGAATCTGTATCGCCACTCCCCCCTGCGGCACATCTACCATGCGCTCGGCCTCCTTCGCGCCGGCGCCACCATGGACCGGACCATCAAACACCTGGCGGACACCACCGATTTCTGGAATATCCGCAGCGCCAGGCTGATCCCGATCCTCTCTTACCTGCGGGAGATAACGGCCCGCCTCCCCCACTGGCAGCCCTATCAGGATCACCTCGAAGCCCTTCAACTGGCTGTGGAGCATTGGAAAGGATGATGAAAACATGTGCGGAATTGACTGGGGACGATTATAAATATGGGGGCAAGAGCTTGCCATTGTTTAAATGGGCGGTGCAAATAGGAGTCAAACCATGAAAATTGAATACTTACGACTCAAAAACTTTAAGGCTTTTCGAGACGTCGAAATGAAGGACATTCCTCGCTTTTGCGTCCTTGTCGGCGCTAACGGCACGGGGAAATCCACATTGTTTCACATGTTCGGTTTTCTCAAAGATGCCCTGTCGAGCAATGTTCATGCTGCCTTGGTTAAGTTTGGAGGCAGCCGCGGTATTAAGGAAGTACGCAGCAGAAATACGACTGAGAACATGGAAATCGAAATAAAGTTCAGGGAAAGAAGAGAGTCTCCCCTTGTGACCTACTTTGTTGCTATTGGTGAAAAGGATGACAGGCCGGTGGTCGAAAGGGAAATTCTCAAATACCGGCGTGGAAGCAGCGGCCAACCGTGGCATTTCCTTGATTTCTCATGCGGAACGGGTTTTGCGGTAACCAATGAGCTTGATGAGGTGAGCGATGTGGCGGATTTGAACCGTGAAGAACAAACGCTCAAGTCTCCCGATATCCTTGCCATCAAGGGCCTGGCCCAATTTGAAAGGTTCCCTGCTGTGGTTGCTCTTGGGAATCTAATAGAGAACTGGCACATCTCCGATTTTCACATCAACCGTGCGAGGCCGGAGCAGGAGGCAGGTTACGCAGAGCATCTTTCTCCTGAGGGAGAAAATCTCTCTCTTGTCACAGAGTTTTTGTATCATCGCCACCGGGATATCTTCGATAAAATTTGTAAAATGCTGGCCAAACGAATACCCGGCATGCAACAGGTTGAAGCAAAGACAACAGAGGAAGGGAGGGTTTTGCTACGGTTTCAGGACGGAGCATTTGAGGACCCTTTCCTGGCCCGGTACGTCTCCGATGGTACAATTAAAATGTTTGCCTACCTTGTTTTGCTATATGATCCAAAACCTCATCCGCTTCTTTGCGTTGAAGAGCCCGAGAACCAATTATATCCAGAACTCCTGTGGGAACTGGCGGAGGAATTCAGATCGTATGCGCTTCGTGGAGGGCAGGTCTTTGTTTCCACTCATTCGCCCGACTTTCTAAATGCGATAGATCTGGATGAAGTCTTCTGGCTCGTAAAGAAGGAAGGTTTTACCAAGATCATCCGTGTCCGGGATATTGAGCAGGTTGCTGCCTACATGGCCGAAGGAGATCAAATGGGCTACCTCTGGAAACAGAATTTCTTTGAATGGGCGGACCCGCAATGACAACCATCGTTTTTTGCGTGGAAGAACCATCGGCCCGGGAAATGTTGACCGGCCTTCTTCCGAGGGTGCTGCCGGATGGTGTTGCAGTCGGCTATATGGTTTTTGAAGGTAAACAGCACCTTGAAAAAGAACTGGTCCGACGTATTCGAAGCTGGCGTTTAGCGGATACAAGGTTTGTGGTGTTGCGTGATCAAGATTCAGCCGACTGCCACAGCGTGAAAACTCGCCTGCGTAATTTATGCCAGCAAGCTGGAAGGCCAGAATCATTGGTCCGAGTGGCCTGTCGGGAACTTGAAAGCTTCTTCCTTGGGGACTTGGCAGCGGTTGAGGCTGGCCTGGAGATTAGGGGGTTGGCAAGGAAACAGAAATCAAGAAAGTATCGAGATCCTGATCGATTGGGCAATCCAGTACAGGAATTGAAAAGAGTCACTCATGGCAGGTATCAGAAGATTTCAGGCTCACGGGCCATTGGCGACTATCTTAGGCTCGAAGGGAATCGTTCAAATAGTTTTCGGGTGCTCGTCGCAGGCATAAAACGGTTTGTGGAAAATGGCTCATAGGCAGCACCTCAGACGAGTTCTTCCATTGAGGAATAGCGTCTCGTGAGGAGAAAACGATGCTCCACCGCTACAGTTCCCGCCGGTCCAGCCTCTATGAAGAATTCCTCAAAAAGCGACTGACCGGGGCCAGGCGCTACCATCGGATCGCCGGGTATTTCCAGAGCAGCCTTTTGGAACTGGCCGCAGAGGAACTGGCCGCCATGCCCGAGGTGCGCATCCTTTGCAATACCGAGGTGAGCCCGGACGATCTTCAAACAGTTCGCATGGCCACGGGGTTCAGGCGAAGGGAGCTGGAGGAAGGCCTTCTGCGGCTGGCCTGGAATGCCGGGCGGTTCACCCACCTGGTGGATGTTCACGGCCATGCGGCCCAGGAACGGCTGTCGGTCCTCCACCGTCTTATCACGGAAGGGAATGAGGGAGACAGGGTCTTCGAAATCCGCCTTGTCCCAGATGCGGACTTTGGATTTGTTCACGGCAAAGGTGGCGTGATCGAAGGCGACTGGGGCCGCACCTCGTTCATCGGGAGCGCCAATGACACGGCCCGGGCCTGGACCCGGAATTATGAACTGGTGTGGGAAGACAACAGCGACGAGGCCGTTTTATGGATGCAGGAGGAATTCGACGCCCTCTGGCAACGAGGCTTTCCGCTTTCGGACTTCATCGTCAAACAGATCGGGAGGCTCTCCCGGCGAACGGTCATCGAGCATGTGGGTCCCTGGAGGGAAGCCCCCCAGCCCGAACCGCTCCTTGCAGAGGTTCCTACGGTCACGGAACTTTTCGGTTTCTGGGACCATCAAAAGTATTTCATCCATCTGGCCTTTAAAGAACACCTCAAATACCGGGGCGATCGGCAGCGGGGCGCCCGCTTTCTTCTGTGCGACGGGGTGGGCCTCGGTAAAACCCTGCAACTGGGGGCGATCGCCAAGCTGATCGGGACCCTTGATCCACAACCCATCCTGATTCTGGCTCCCAAGCCCCTCCTCGAACAGTGGCAGGAGGAATTGATGCTCAAACTCCAGGTCCCTTCGGCCCGATGGGACGGGGGAGGCTGGATCACCGAGCGCGATGAGTTTCACCCGGCCCTGCCGGATAGGCCCGCCAACTGTCCTCGAAAAGTGGGCATTGTTTCCACCTCCGTGGTGACCAGCGCCCCCCGAAGTCCCGGAAATCAAGCCCTGGTGGACGCCCTTCTCAAAGGGCATTTCTCCTGCGTGATATGGGACGAGGCCCACAGGATTCGGCGGGGCAACCTGGCGCCTTCCAATGTGTATGGCCCGCCGGAGAAAAAGCTCCTCTATCGGTTTGCCGAATCTCTGGCGGCCCGAACCCGGACCTTCCTTCTGGCAACCGCCACCCCTGTCCAGTTGCACCCCATTGAATTGTGGGACCTGCTTCACATCCTTTCGATGAACAATCCGCAGGTGCTTGGAGGCGCAAATTCCATCTGGCGCGCCGCTGACGGACCAAGGATTTTCGACGTGGTGGCCGGCCGATATGTTCCAGACGATCGGTACGAGAAATGGCAATACTGGCGGGACCCGCTTCCTGCGCCCCTGGATGCCCGGTCTGAGGTATTTGACTGGGTAAGGCAGGACCTGGGGCTGGGCCTCACGGATGATCAGGCAACCAATGCAGACCTGGATGCTATTGACCCGGCGCGGTCACAGGAACTGGAATTCATGGAGGTCCGAGAGGTCAATCCCTTTACCCAGCGGGTCATCAAACGCTCCAGGGAGCGCCTGGAACAGGAGGGAAAGCTCTTCAGGATCGAGATGGTTCCATTTGGAGACGGCCATCCCATTCTCTGTTCCCACAGCATGGAGCAGGCATTTGATCTGGCTGAGGATTTTGCCAGGGCCCTGAACCAGCGGGTCAAGGCCAGCGGATTTATCAAGACCCTCTTGCAGCGGCGAGTGGGTAGTTCTCTGGTGGCGGGACTCATCACCACGCGAAAGATGCTGGCAGGGAGGGACCTTGAAGAGGACGAGGACGTCAATGAAGACGCGGCTTCCATCTATCCGCTGACGGAAGCGGAGCAGACCCTGCTCCGGCGGCTGGAGGATCATCTGGTAAGGCACCTCGACCGGGAAGACGATCCCAAGTTCGAGCGGGTCCAACAGGTGCTGGAGTCGGAGTTTGAGGGGGAGACATGGCTGGAGCGGGGCGTCCTGATCTTCAGCCAGTTTTACGATTCGGCCTTTGCCCTCTGCCAATATCTGGCCCCACGTGTTCAGGAACCCATCGGCCTCTATGCCAACACCAGCGCCAGCAAATCGTTTGAAACCGGCGGGGTCCACAGCGTGGACAGGCTAATGCTGAAAGAAAAGGTGACCCAGGGCCGCCTCAAGCTCATGGTTGGGACCGATGCGGCCAGCACCGGGCTCAACCTCCAGCGCCTGGGGTGTCTCATCAACCTGGACCTTCCCTGGAACCCGACCGTCCTGGAACAGCGCAAGGGACGGGTTCAGCGCGGGACCATCGCCAAGCGCATTCCCTTCTACAACATGCGCTACGACAAAGGCGTGGAGCAGCGCCTTTACGAGACCCTCTCCGGACGCATGCAGGAGATCACCGCCATCTTTGGGACCATCCCGGATTTTATTGTGGATCAGTGGGTCAAAGACATGCTCGATGATCAGGAGTGGGACCAGAACACCGTCCTCCAGGTGATTTCCGATCAGACGAAAAACCCCTTTACGCTAAAGGAAACCACCGAATCCCTTTCTGCGGACTGGGAAGAAACGGCCGAGGTGTTGAACCATGCGGTGGTGATGAGGGAGTTTATGGGTGGATGGTGAGACCGCCAGTGAAACCCTCGGTATCAAGCTGCGTTACGGCATTATTTCAAACGTTCTCTCGGCACATTTTGAGCACCTTTTATATTAGAGGAAGGTCATGAAGGCCCACAAGATGTTTGCCACGGTCAAAGTGTCCGGAAAACTCATCCTGGACCACGTGCCCTTTGAGAAGGGCCAGCGGCTGGAGGTCCTTTTGCTGGCGCCGGATCATGACGAAACAGAGCAGGCGAAGCGGCTCAAGGCCGTTTTCAAAGAGACCCAGGCCCTGCCCCAGATGCAGACCATCACCGAAGAGGAGATCCTCGCTGAAATTGAACGCTACAGGAGCGGACAATAAGGGTCGTCGTCGACACCGATGTCCTGATTATCAGAAATAAGTGTGTGGGGATAAAGAGGATCAATTGACTCTTGTTTGAGGGGTTTGGAGGCCTCCCCTGCCCATGCTCCTGGGAGGATGTGCACAGATGTTATTCTGCTATGAACTGGATGTTACCCTATGGAAACCTTCCCAATCGTTAAACGGAAGGACGAACAGAAATGCGGAGGATACCGAACAAAACGGGTCATCCTGGAAATCTATGACAAAATGGCCGAAGCCACAAAGACCGTTAAACCGTACCAGACCGTTCTTAATCCGCCTCCCGGCCCCCCGGAAAACGGCTTGCCTGAATGGAAACCTGGCCAACCCAAACCGAAGGATTGGCCTTCACGCATTCATGCACCGAAAGGATGTGTTAAATGACAGAGAGACTTGCTGGCACACAGGGTTAGAAATAGCAAGTCTCCACAAAGATATCAGGAACAAGGATGGCGTTTGGCAAGATTGACATTTCGAAGGAATGAACCCGCTATTGAGGGAGTGTGAAATGGGAATTCATATTTCTAGAGTTCGGATAGCAAATTTTCGTAATTTCAAATTATTAGATGTCCACCTTTCTGAAAAGGCTGTAGTCGTTGGTGGAAATGGTTCGGGAAAAACCAACTTTATTCATGCGTTACGCTTGATTCTTGATTCTGATCTTCCTGACTCAGCCCGTCACCTTACTGAGGGAGATTTCTGGGATGGGTTGGAATCACCAATGGAGGTGGGTGAGGAAATCAAGATTATAGTCGAGTTTCAAGGTTTTGAACATAGTGAGTCACTCCTTTCAGTTCTGGCAGATTACCAAGTTCCCGGTAGAAAAGCACCCACAGCAAGGCTCACATACAGGTTCGCACCAGAGCTGAATCTCAGTCAGAATGAAGATGAACGAATCAAATATAGCTTCCTTATCTACGGTGGGGACGATGAGACACAAGCCTTTGGATATCAGCAAAGAAAGTGGATTCCACTTCAAGTAATGGATGCTTTAAGGGATGCTGAAACGGACCTGAATAGCTGGCGAAGATCGCCCTTGAGACCGCTGTTAGAGAATCTAAATGTGACGAGCGATGACTTGGAATCGGCTGCACAGAAAATAGATGAGGCAGCAGAGGAAATCTCGAACTTGGATGAAATGAAGGGCCTTGCTGATGAGATAGAGAGGCGGCTAAAGCAGATGGTTGGAGAATTCCAAGCTGTTTGCCCGAGCTTTGGGCTTGCACCCACAGATGCTCTTCGCCTTTTGAGAGCCCTGAGGTTGTTTGTTGATGGTGAAAAGCAGCGCCCTATCAGAGACACTAGCCTTGGCATTTGTAATATCATCTACCTTACCCTGCTTGTTCTGGATCTTGAACGTAAGGAAACTAACGGTGAAAGGGCATCGACCATCCTGGCTATCGAAGAACCAGAAGCTCACCTGCATCCACATCTGCAACGTTTAGTATACCATGATTTCCTGAGGAGAAGGTCACCCGTTATTCTGACGACACACTCACCGAATATTGTCAGCGTTTCCCCGATTCACTCTGTAATGCTATTAAGAAACTCGGGTGGTGAGAAAGGATGCACCGCGACCTCCACCGCTAAGGCTAAGTTCACTGACACAGAGGCCGAGGACCTAGAACGGTATCTGGATGCCTCTCGTGGAGAAATCTTGTTCGCCAGAGGTGTGATTCTCGTTGAAGGATACAGTGAGTTGTATCTTGTGCCTGCCTTTGCTGAAATTCTTGAGACATCTCTTGATATAAGGGGGATTTCCGTGTGCAGCGTGCATGGCATTGACTTTATGCCTTATGTCAAACTCTTGGGTGAGAATGCCCTCGATGTTCCTAACGTGGTAATCACTGATGGGGATCCGCAATACATGGAGGATAAGACCGTCTACGATGGAAACATCAGAGGAACTAAAATCGGCGCATTTCTAGAGCCTGGAGAGAAAGAAGATTTGCAGAGCCTAGTAACCAAAATGAAGTGGGAAGAGCTCGATGGACGCTTAATGAAGCTTGGGATATTTGTCGGTATGAACACCTTGGAAATCGATGTACTTGATGCGGGCTATGAAGATGAGTTTGCAGAAACCTTTGTCGAGCTTGGGGTGGGTAAAAGGCGCTTGGCTAAATTTGTTGAAGCGATCACAAGGAGGCAGAATTCGGATAATTCGGAAGATGACGACGACTATATTCTCACCAGCATAGAGAGAATTGGAAAAGGACGGTTTGCGCAGAGGCTGGCGCCAAAATTGGTGAAAGAGAAAATCCCAAAATATATAAAGTCGGCGATCACCCATATCGTCGAACTGATTGGTACGGAACAGTCATGAGCCACATAGAGCGAGAGCTTTCTAAGCTTATGAGAAATTTGAAGCAGAGAGAGGCTTATCTGTGCAATGACAATTGCGTTGTGCAGGCTGGACCCGGAAGCGGGAAAACTGCGACTTTGACTTTAAAGATAATGAGGCTCTTGGGTGAAAAGATCTCTCCACCAAGGGGACTTGCCTGTCTCACATTTAATAACGAGGCGGTGCGAGAATTTAGGAGCAGATTGAAATTGCTCGGGTTGCCACGAAGGCTAAATGTATTTCTTGGTACTGTTCACAGCTTTTGTCTCAATTGCGTAATACGGCCTTTTGCCATACTTGTTAGACCAAAGTTACCGAAACTGTTGCGAGTTGCGTCCCAACAGCTCCAGGATCGATGCCTTCAGAAAGCTATGGACAGAATGGGAATACGGACTCCTTTGCGGGAATTCCGATTCGGCCTTGATCGGTATAGACGAACCCATGTTGACAGGGAAGAAGATAATTGGGTTGACGATGAGCAATACGCGAGAGTGATCGAGGAGTATGAGGGGATACTCCGTAAAGCAGGATATGTTGATTTTGATGACTTGGTTCTTATTGCACTCGACATAATCCAGAAGGAAGCCTATGTGCAGCGTTGCATTTATGCGCGGTTCCCTTGGCTGGTTATAGATGAATACCAGGATCTTGGGTACCCCCTCCATAGGATGATCCAGGCTCTATTGAACTCCACTCCTATAAAGATTTTTGCGGTTGGAGATCCCGACCAGTCAATCTATGGCTTTATAGGGGCGGACCCTAAGTACCTTAACGAATTGGCAAAGAGGAAAGACGTAAATCCCATCAAGTTAGATTTAAATTACCGTTGTGCTCAGAAAATTATTGATGGGTCCTGTGTTGTCTTATCACCTGATGTGCCAAGAGATTATAAATCCGCCAGAGATGATAGCCATCTCGGTGAGGTGTATTTCATAACCAGACAAAATGGTTTGAAGGATCAAGGAGAGTTTATGGCGGAAGAACTCATCCCCCAGCTTGAAGCGGGCGGGTACCAATTGAGGGATATAGCGGTGCTGTATATCGACAGAAATGACGCCAGAGTGATTACTGATGCTTTCGAAAGAAACGGAATTAATTACGCCGGAGAAAGGGACCAGCGCTACCTTAGGACGCCAGTCACTCGCTGGGTGGAAGAAATGGCTCAATGGTGCTGTGGAGTTCGCGGAAAAGAGGGAGTGGCCTTTTCATCTCTCTGCGATTTCTGGCTAAATTTACTTAGAAATGCAGGCCGGAGTGTGCATGAAGAAGACGAACTGTTAGTCAGGAGTGAGTTGTTTAGGACGCTTAGCGCATTGCAAGATCCCTTTATGGAAGTGGCAAGATGGCTTTCGAGGCTCGAAGATCAAATACCCATCAAGGAGACACTTGGTCTCAATGAAAGAGTTCCCGAGGAATTGGAAGCCTATAATTCAATCGTGTCTGCTTTCATCGAAGGTGGAACGTTAACAAGATACAAAGTTGAGGACTTAGCAGGATGCGGAGTCAATGCTAACCGGCTTTGCGTTACTACACTGCACAGCAGCAAGGGTCTTCAGTTCGACGTAGTTATCATACCTGGCCTGGAAGAGGGAAGATTGCCGTCTTGGGGAGCGAAATCTGATGCGGCTATACGCGAAGCCCGACGAACCTTTTACGTTGGTTTTACTCGAGCACGCCATTTGGTCTACCTTATTTACTCTGGCTGGTATGAAAACCAATATGGAAGGGCATTTAGACAAGGGCCATCAAGGTTCGTGGTTGAATTGATGAATGCACTTAAGTGAGTCAGAACCGCCGGATGAAGAATCGAACACTACCTTTTTCCTCGGTCAAGTCGTAATGGGGGAAGGTGCTTTTGGTACTTTTGCCGAGGCCTCATTCCCGAGGATTGGATTGGAAGAGAATGGGGTAAAGAGGATTAATTGAAAAAAGATTGAGATTAGATGAAGGCATTTGGAATGAATCTTCAGAGTTTTTTTCAGCGCTGGGGGATAGGAAGGTCCACAAAGATGGCGGTCTAAGCTCAAATGCCGCGGATGAAGCGACCTGAAGGGGTGTCTACCCATTGATTGCGAGCAAACCGAAACACCCCTATAATCTGGCTGACTTTCGAATGGTTTTATAGAATTCAATCCCGATGAGAAGGATTTTCTGAAAACATCCTCCATGGAGGTGCAATATGACGAGTGGAAAACTGTTAAGGAATCTGATCAAATCCGGCGCGGAAGGGAATATTGAGGTCTTTCGCCATACGTCGCAGGAGGTGATTCGGCAGGAACGGGAAAAAAAGCATCATCTTCTGGCGAATGACCTGGAGAGGATACTCTACGGGCGGACCACCGTTAACAAGCCGATTGAGGAGACGCTTATGGCCCAGCTTCCCAGAGATCGGGAACGGAATCTACCGCTGTTGCATGTCAAAGAACCGTTCAGGCGGATGGACGACGTGGTGCTTTCAGACGAAAATATATCTGTGTTGAATGAGTTGCTTCAGGAGTACCACCGGGCAGAGGTTCTGAGGAGCCACGGTCTGTTTCCATCGGATCGCCTCCTTTTCTGCGGGCCACCAGGGTGCGGTAAGACACTAACGGCGGAGGTGATTGCCGCCGAGCTGAGTTTACCACTGGCCATTGTCCGAATCGACAGCGTGATATCCTCCTATCTGGGAGAAACCGCTTCAAACCTGCGGCAGGTTTTCGACTTCGCATCCGCGATGCCCACGGTCATGCTGTTCGACGAGTTTGATGCCCTGGCCAAGGAACGCGCCGACCAGGATGACCACGGTGAGTTGAAGCGCGTCGTCAATGCGTTTCTCCAGATGCTGGACGGATATGACGGAAAGAGCCTGCTCATAGCTGCGACAAACCACGAGGGCATTCTCGATTCGGCGGTATGGCGGCGTTTCGATGAGGTATTGATTTTTGAGAAGCCGAACATCGAGCAGATTCGGCGTCTTTTAGGTATTAAGTTGCGGGGGTTGCGCCGTGAATTCGATATCGAAGATGTTGGCATCGCCGGGCTTTTCAAAGGAATGAGCCATGCGGACATCGAAAGAATCCTGCGTCGCGCTGCAAAGGATATGATCCTTTCCGGGAACGAATTCCTGAACAAGCGCCATATCCAGGCTGCTGTGAGACGGGAAGATGCTCGAAAATCAAGAATTAAGGGGAGCTGATGACCAATGGAAAGGACCTTTCCCCATTTGCCCCTGGTCCGCGAAGCCCCGGTTACGGAAAAGCGTCCGGGTGGAGCTCCGAGATTTAAGCCTCCTGAAGATCCTGCCGCGCATGCGCGAGGTCTGCAATCCAGGCTTGACGCAACCATCCAGCAAACGGCTGGAGATGAAGGTGGCTTCGATGAGAGGCGTCTGTTTCGATTTACGGTGGAAAAGGGGTTTGATCCTGAATCGCTTCGACATATTTCCCATGAAATCGAATTCGTCAGCCAGGAGCAGGATGAGGGTGTGGTGGCTTTTGTCACTTCTGCTGCACTGGAATCGTTCGAGGCCAGGCTTTCATCCATGGTCAAGGGGGAAAAGGTAAAATACAAGCAGGTTCTCTATGCAATCAAAGGCATGGATGGCTGGAGCAAACAAGATCGCCAAGGGTGGGCACTCAGGAATCAGGGGGTTCCTGAGGAAGCCCCTTTTGTTCTGGATGTTGAACTGTGGCCGCTGGAAGATCGGCAAGATAAACGAGCCCGGCTTTGGGAGGCCTTTGACCAGTGGTTAGATGAAAGCGGGATCAATCGTTTGGACAGTGTCAAAAATGCCGGCCTGTCGCTTTACCGGGTGCAATGCGACCACGGGCAGACGGAGAGGTTATTGCGACACCGCGATGTTCGAACCGTGGATCTTCCCCCGCGCTTTGGATTGGATGTTCATTTGTTGCGGGCTGATATTCAGGATCTTCCCCCGCCCCCATCCCCTCCTGAGAATGCGCCAGGCATTACCGTGCTCGACAGTGGACTGGCGACTGGCCACCCTTTGATAGCACCGGCTGTAGGGGATGCGCAGAGCTTCCTGCCAGGCAAGGATGCAAGCGATGAGCACGGCCACGGGACTCATGTAGCCGGTATCTCGCTTTATGACGATGTAGCGATCTGCTTGCAAAACAAAGGGTTCGTCCCGGCGTTTCGGATATTCAGTGGAAGAATTCTCGACGAGAATAACGAGAATTCCAGCGGCTTCGTTGAAAACCATATCGATAAAGCGGTTCGGTACTTTCACAATGAATATGGTTGCCGCATATTCAACCTTTCATTCGGGGACAGAAACAAACCTTATCTGGGTGGACACGTAAAGGGTCTTGCCTATACGCTTGACGTTCTCTCCCGTGAACTCGGTGTCCTTTTCGTCGTATCTGCAGGGAATGTGCTCGGATCGCAGCTTGAAGGGCTTGAATGGAGGGAGAGTTATCCTGGCTGTTTGAGCGAGGATGACTGGGCGATCGTGGATCCGGCTACGGCGCTCAACGTGATTACCGTTGGAAGCCTTGCCAGATACGATCAGAGTTTTAATAGTCAACGGTGGAAAGATGATCCAGCCGAGGTTCCAATTGCCCGCAGGGATCAACCATCCCCGTTTACGCGGCACGGTCCGACGGTAGGGGATGCACTTAAGCCGGATCTCATGGCCTACGGTGGAAACTGGGCCGTGAATACCCGGGCGGGGGCCAATCTACTCGTCCCCTCAAGTGGCCTTGGGGAGCTGTCTACCTGCATGAGATTCGCGGCCGGCGCACTCTTTGCTGAAGAAAGCGGCACCAGCATGGCAGCACCTCATGTGGCACACCTCGCAGCGGCCCTTCTTGCGGAATACCCTGAGGCAGAAACCAATCTGATCAGAGCACTCTTATTGTCTCATGCTTCTATACCCGAAGCCAGTCAGACATTGTATGCAGACTCGGCAGAGCTAAGAAGGGTTTGCGGCTATGGCAGCATTGCTTCCAATGCCCTTTTCCGGTCACTTGAAAACGAGGTGACCCTCTTCGCGTCGGGTCACATTGCCAATAAAAATCATCAGTTTTACAGTATCCCAATCCCTGATGAGTATGTCAGCAACGGAAAGCGCCTGCGGGAAATCACTGTTGCCCTGGCTTACACACCTTATGTACGTTCCACAAGGATCGCCTACAAATCCACCAGAATTGATTTTAAGGTGGTGGCTGCATCGGACCTTGAAAGTGTGACCACCATGTTCAATCGGGTCACCGATAAGGAGGAATATGAAAACATCCCGGAATTAAAAACGCCGGATGTAAACGGGAGGCTCCGAGGCAAGGGGACAGCTCAGGCGGCCACATGGCGATTCTTTCAATTTGGCGGTAACTCAATACTCCGCAAAAACCGTTTGTTTGTCGTGGTAACCCGGAATGACCATTCATGGGGAGAGCCCCACAGTGCGGCAGAAGAGTCATATGCGCTCGCGGTTTGCCTGCGCGACCGGTCAAACCAGCAGGCCCGCCTATACACTGAGTTGCGAAATCGATTGCAGGCGAGGGCAAGGGTGCGCACCAAATGAAAGCCAATATTGATCAGCTTGATTTGTTTGAGACCCAGGCCGCCCGGAGTCTATTGGATCAGCTCCTGGATGACTCACGGCTCTATACCAACAGCAAGGACTATAAGGATCTGCTTTCATTCGTTGTCCGGCTGCGGAATTTCGCGCCATTCAATGCAATGCTCCTTCAAGTGCAGAAGCCTGGACTGAGCTACGCTGCATCTGCAAGGGATTGGCGGGAGCGTTTTGCCCGTGTTCCCAAGGAAGGGGCTCGCCCTCTCCTCATACTTTGGCCATTCGGTCCAGTAGCCCTCGTTTACGATGTTATGGATACCCAAGGGAAACCTCTGCCTCAGGATGTGGCATCTTTTTTTGCGTGTGGGACTATTGACGAAACGCGAATTCGGTCGTTCAAGCCATTGCTAAAGAAGATGAGCATTGAATGGTGCCAGGTTGACGCAGGTGACAGGAATGCGGGTTCCATACGAGTAACCCAGAGGCCTGAGGAAAACGAAAAGTGGACAGAGTATCGAATATGCATTAATCGCAATCATCCCCCCGCTGTTCAATTCGCTTCGCTGGCCCATGAACTGGGACATCTTTTCTTAGGGCATCTCGGCCCTGATAAGGCCCTCAAAATCCCCGGGCGGCCTCAAATTGAGAACAAACAGGAGGAACTGGAAGCAGAATCGGTGGCCTACCTGGTTTGTGCACGAAATGGTGTGCAATCCAAGTCGGAAACATACCTGTCCAATTATGTGGAACAAAATACCACGGTTGACAACATCGACATCTACCAAATCATGCGTGCCGCAGGCCAAATTGAAACACTGCTCGACCTGACCTCCCACACTAAGTATGACAGACCAGCAGGGTTTCGGACATAGGAGGGCCTTCCTTCGATAGACAGAGAAATACAAAGAGATGGTATGCGGGTTACTGAATGGAAATATTATGAAAAGAAATCAGAAAACCCAAGGGGCGAACCCATGCAGATCGAATATTCGGAGAATGAGATCCCTTTTTCGCCAGGCGACTGGGTTATAGACAAGAACAATCCCGGTCAACCTGGGCAGTATACAGGCAGGTGGCACAAGGCAGGTCCACATATAATGGTTCAATTGGCCTACCCAGGAGGAAGAATGTCTACCCGTCCCCTTGCTTGTCTGGAAGCCCTTGGGGAAAATACCGTAGGTTCAATTGAAGACCGTCTCAG
>ENA-OSEO01003003-OSEO01003003.1-sediment-metagenome-genome-assembly--contig:-NODE-3003-length-21379-cov-7.388978_pt1 | contig 21379 bp, 12 predicted proteins | sample MGYA00237883_ERZ534232 | MGnify/ENA metagenome assembly ERZ534232
GGCTCCTGTTCAAGAGAGGGGAGGTTGACATGCGAATGGATGGGCTTGAATTCCAAGACGAAATACCACGATTTCCCACACTTTACAAATATTTTTCAAAACCCGCCCAAAAAGATTGTCCCCCGAAGAGGCCCGAATGACATAACCGGAATAGAAAAGGATGTTTCAGATGACTATTTCGCTCTGGCAGGATCGAGAGGAGGGACTGATGGACGGGAAATCTGGCTCAAAACGGTTGCTGTCGGTGGATGAAACCGCGGCGTATCTGGGGGTGTCTCCAAGGACAATCTACAATGCCGTGGCCCCCAAGTCGAAAAACCCCTTTCCCGTGAAACCCAAACGGGTGGGAAAACTGGTGAAATTCGATATTCGAGACCTGGAGCGGTATGTGGACACGCTCTAAGCCATGGAGAAGCGGCCCCTCAAATCCGGGCAGGGGCGACATGGAACGTGAGATCAAAACAGGGGGACCATTGGGCGAAACCCAGATGAAGGGGGGAAAATCGTCTTGACTTCCGATAAAAAATGGGGCGAGATGGAAGGCGATCTAATCGATCGGCGCCTCGGGATCCTTTTTTAGAATCGCCTGGAAAACGACAGGGGGGAAAGATGACCATTCTCGCTGAATGCCCTTTTTGCAGAAAACGGCAGTCGGTCCGGAACAAACAATGCGACTGCGGTGCGGACCTGGACAAACTGAAGCGGGGACAGAAGGTCAAATACTGGATCAGTTACCGCCTCCCCGGCGGCAAACAGCGCCGCGAACCGGTTGCCGGAGAAAACCTCAACCCCTACTCCATCGAAAGCGCCCGGGAAATGCACAGCAAACGGGTGGTCCAGAAGAAGGAGAAACGGATATTCGACATCAAGCCGGATGCCAAGATGACGTTCCATGAACTGACGGAATGGTATTTGGGACTGGAAAAGGTCAAGGCCCTCTCCTCGTTCTGGCGCGTCAAGATCGCCCTGGACAAGTTTAATTCCGTGTTCGGCGATTGGGTGGTGGGCAGGATCAGGCCCGCCGATTTGGAGAATTACCAGCAGATGCGGAAAGATGAGGGTCTGGCTGATGCGACGATCGATCAAGAGGTGGGCGCCGCAAAGACCATGATCATCAAGGGATTCGACAACGACATGGTTGGGGGAGATACGCTCAGGGTCTTCAAGTCGGTCAAGAAACTGCTCAAACTGAATGGCAACGCCCGAGATCGGGTGCTCACTAGAACTGAATTCGAAGACCTGAAAAAACATGCGCCGCGTCACCTGAAACCCATGCTGGCTACGGCCTATTTCACCGGGATGAGAGAGGGCGAGATCCTGAATCTCACCTGGGACCGTGTGGATTTGAAAGCGCGCGTGATCCGTCTTCAGGCCGAAGACACCAAAGACAAGGAACCCAGGGATATCCCCATCTGCGACGAACTCTGGAAGATCCTGGAAACCCTCCCCAGGGGGATCCGGACTGCCCACGTGTTTCTTTATAAGGGGAAGCCTGTCCGAGATATCCGCAATGCGCTGCAAAAGGCATGTGAGGGTGCCGGGATTTCCTATGGACGATTTGTGAAGGGCGGCTTCGTCTTCCATGACCTGAGGCACACCTTCAATACCAACATGCGAAAGGCCGGCATCCCCGAGTCTGTGATCATGGCCGTCACCGGGCATTCAACGAGATCGATGTTCGACAGATACAACAAAATCGACCTTGAAGACACCCGCCACGCCGTCGGCCGCCTGGAAGCCTATGTTGCAAACGTTGACCAAACTGTTGACCAAAATGATGATGTGAAAAATATTGGACTGTAAACCCTATGAAATAAATAGGCTTTTGACGGATAATACCATCAAAAGCCTTATTTTTAAACATTTCTTAACTGGATATCCGGTAACAACTTGATTTTATTACTGGTGCGAGAGGGGGGACTCGAACCCCCACAGGTTGCCCCACTGGATCCTAAGTCCAGCGCGTCTACCAGTTCCGCCACTCTCGCATCACAGGGTTAGTCCTTGCTCTCGACCGGTGCGTTGGGCCCTGTGAGCTTCATTGAAAGCATGACCATGATGAAATAATTTTGTTTGATTGTCAACGTCCTTACGGGTGCAAGCAAGACTGTTAGCTGAGCAAGGTTGGTGAACTTCGAATTGTGATCTCAATATTCAGGGGATGAAACTCTGACGAGTAAATTCCGGAGTTTGGGCCTGCCCGCCAATACCCTTCATTTCGAGATGCTCTCTCATCATCAAAAGGTCTTTTGGGGCACGCGCACCCTGATAAATTTACCAAGGGGGAATTGGCTCAATCCCCCGGCTTGCTCACAAACGACCTGACTTCCTCGTAATCAAAGGCCGCATTGATCTCTCTGAGCGTGTCCGCGTTCCGTCGTTTGCGGTGACGGATCAGATAGCCGATGTCCTCCAAAATGGCGTAATAGGCCGGGACCATGGAGAGGATCAGGACCGTGGAAAATGCCAGCCCCCACATAATAGCCGTGGCCAGAGGCGCCCAAAAGACCGATTTGCCGCCCACGCCCAGGGCCATGGGGGCCAGGCCGCAGATGGTGGTGAGCGAGGTGAGGATGATGGGGCGCATCCGCACATGGCATCCCCTGAGGATGGCGAGATACAGTTCTTTGGGATGCTCTTTCCTATACCGGTTGATGAAGTCGATCAGGACCAGGGAATCATTGACTACGATCCCGGTGAGGGTCAGCATCCCGATGAGGGTGACAAAGGTCAGGGGGTTGTTGCTGACCAGGAGGCCCACCATGACCCCCAGGCTCACAAAAGGGATGGTGATCATGATGATGAAGGGCTGGGTAAAGGAATTGAACTGGAGGGAGAGGATAAAAAAGATAAGAAACAAGGCCATTATCCCGGCGTAGCCAAGCTCCATGAGAGACGAGTTGGTCTCCTCCTGGAGACCCCCGGCGATCATGCGGGCGCCTGGAAAATCGACCCGGATCTTCTCGAAATAATCCCTGGCAATGGCATTGGCCTTCACCGCGGTCATCTTTTCGCCGCTCAAGTGAGAGAAAAATCCTGCAGTCCCGGTATGTTGCTGGACTTCCTTGATGTTGGCCGTGAGGCGCACGGTCTGCTTTCCGTTATAATGGTAGATATTGTGAAACCCAGGAACTAAGCGGATGTCGGCCAGCTCCTTGAGGGGCATTTCTCCGTGCCCCGGAATCATTATCTTCATGTTCACCAGATCGTCAAAGTCGCGTCGGAATTCGGAGAGATATTTGAGCTTGACGTCCTGTTCTTCCGGACCCTGGTTGTAGGTGGCCACGGCCAGCCCGTAGAATGCGGCCTGGACCGCCATGACCAGGTGGTTTTGATCAATCCCCAGTTTCTTGGCCTTGGCCTCGTCCACGGTGATCTCCATGAACTGCTTTTCCCGGGAGAAATCGTCCTGGATGTCTACAATCCCCGGATATCTGGCCATCTCTTGCTGCAAGAGCCGGGATATCTTTGCCGAGCTTTCCCAGTGGGGCGACTGGATCTTGAGATCCAGGTCAGCACCCACCGGCGGACCCTCTATTAGCCGCTCCATAACAAAAGAGGTGGCCCCCATGGAGGTCAAAAGCTGCCCCACCTCTTTCCTGACCCGGTCCATCAGCTCCACCACCGAGTGTCTCCGGTGTTTTTCATCCTTGAGGATGACCATCAGGAGACCGAAATGACTCCCAAAAATCGGCTCATAATTAACCTCCTTCATTCCTGCGACGGCAATGGGGGCCTCCAGCTCATCGCCGATCCGCTCCTTGACCAGGTCTGAGAGGGCCATGAGCGTCTCTTTGGACCGCTCCAGTGTCGAATTGGCCGGCAGGTCAAAGTAGATGTTGAACCTCGGGAACACGTCGCTCTTGGGAAACATGACAAAGTCTGTCTGAAAATACAAAAAAAAGGCCAGGATCGTGGAAAGGACGATAAAGAGGACCGAGATGTAGCGATGATGAAGAATGAGCCTCAGGTAGGGATAGTAGAACTTTCTGATGGGATGGAAGATGTCGAAGCGCCGCTGCTTCATCCGGTCAGGGTTTCTCTTGGGCGTCAGCTCCACCACATGGGAGGGCAGCATGAAAAAGACCTCGAAGAGGGATGCGGTCAGGGCAAAGATGACCACCTTGGGCAGGTCCGCCAGGTAACGGCCGATCACCCCTCCCACCATGACGAGGATCGGGAAAAATGCGGCCATGGTGGTGGTGACCGAGGCCAGGACCGGGGCCAGGACCTCACGGCTGCCGTCCAGGGTGGCCTGCAGGAGTGGTTTCCCCTTTTCCATGTGTCGGAAGATATTCTCAAGGACCACAATGGCGTCGTCCACCACGATCCCCAAGACCAGAATCAGGCCGAACAACGTAAGGGCGTTGATGGAGAGACCAAAGGCCGTCATGAGAATGAAGGTCAGCAGAAAGGCCACCGGGATGCCCACCGAGGCAAATACAGCGTTTCTGAGCCCCATGGAGACCCAGAGGACCAGGAAGACCAGCCCGATCCCGAACAGGCCATTGGTCTGGAGTTCCTTGATTCGTTTCTTGATCTCGCGGGACTGGTCAAAATAGAGGGTGGTCTTGAGACCGGGGTACTGGAGCGGGATCTCTTCCATGAGGCGCTTTACGTCATCGACGATCTGGATCATGTTGACGTTTTTCTTGCGTTTGACGCCCAGAACCAAGGCATTTTTCTTGTCAATGAAGGTCAGGGTCGGCGCTTTTTCCAGTGTAGGGGTAATCCGGGCGATGTCCCTCAGGTAAACCGTTCCCGTGTCGTTGCTTCGCAGGACAATGCCGCCCAGGTCCTCGGGGTTCTGGGGCTCCCCCACCATGCGGATGGCGGTCTCGTGGGCCTCCATCTCCACGGTCCCGCCCGGCAGGTTCCGGCATCGGTCGGCAATGGCCTGGGCCGCCTCGGGAATGGAGATGCCATAGGCCGACATGCGCCGCGGGTTGAGTTCGATCCATATCTCGGGCTCGCGCTCGCCCACGATGTCGACCTCAGAGACCCCCTTGATGTTTTCAAAGGTGTCGGCCACGTCCCGGGCGATGTCCTGGAGCTGCATCATGGGAACCTGGCCGGATAGCCCCACCATGCACACAGGAAAGATGGCCACATCGATCTCCAGCACAATGGGGACCTTGGCCTCTTCCGGGAGGTCGTCCACGCGATCCACTGCATTGCGGACCTCCTGCATGGCCTGATCAATCTCGTAATCCGTCAAACGGGTATTGAAATAGACGTGGATTTTGGAGGTGCTCTCGTAGGAACTGGATTCAAACCGACGGATCTCTGATATCCCCTTTAACTCGTCCTCGATCTTCCGGGTCACCAGGTTCTCCATCTCCTCGGGCGAAAAACCCGGGCAGATGGTGATGATCATCCCTTCGCCGATGGTGATGTCGGGGTCCAGGAATCTCGGCATGGACCGATAGCCGTAAATCCCGAAGATCAGGATAAGGACAAGGGCCATACGGACGACGACGGGCCTCGATACGGAGAATCGGGTCAGAAACATGGAAAGAAGTGTCTAAAGTGAGCTAAAGTGAAAAGTCCCTTATGCCTAACGCCTCGCGCCTGGCGCCTGATCCCTCACGCCTCATGCCTCGCACGTATCCTTATCTTAGGTGCTGTCATTCTTGATTCGACGTTGGATGTTGGACGTTCGATGTTCGTCCTTATTTTCTTTTACCTTGACCGCCTCGCCATGTTTCAGACCTGCGGGATTCGTAATGATGAGGTCCGTGTCTTCCAGGCCATTCAGTATCTCCACCCGGTTGTCGTAGTAGGCCCCGAGGAGGACCGGTCGGAACAGGGCCTTTCCTCCCCTTAAGACGTACACGCCGATCTTTCCGTCTTCTTCCGTGAGCCAGGCCGACGGGACCTTGGCCGCCTTTTCTCCTGCTGAAATGGGGAACCTTACCCGGGCAGTCATGCCGTCGGCCATTCTCGGGTCCGGGTTATCCACCATAAGCTCCACAGGGAAGGAGCGGGTAGCGGTGCTGCCAGTAGGCGAGATGAAGGAGACACGGCATGAAAATTCTTCTCCGGGGATGGCGTCTACAGTAAAGACAAGCTGTTTTCGGTCCTTGAGCGCGTTGAGATCCTTTTCAGAGAGGGAGATTTTTATCTTCATCTTTCCCAGTTCTACGATCTCGGTGATAGGGGTCCCCGGCAGGATGATCTCCCCCTCTTCCACCTCGCGAAATGCGATAACCCCGTCGCAGGGGGCCTTGATCACAGACTTGGCGAGCTTTTCCCGGGCCAGATCCCGGGCTGCTTGTGCCTGGATCAGGGCTGCACGGGCCGCCTCGATGTCTTCGGTCCGGGGGCCTTCCAGGGCAAGGACCAGTTGCTGTCTGGCCCCTTCCAGGACTGCCCTGGCTGTTATAAGCTGGCGTTCGGCCGCATCGTAAGCACTGTGGGACACGGCCTGTATGTTGTACAGACTCTTGATCCGTTCGTAATTCTTTTCTGCCTCCATCAAGGCCGCCTCTGCTGCGCTCACCTCAGACTTGGCGATGTGGATCTCCTGGGGTCGGCTCCCCTTTTCCAGCTTTTCGAGGGTGCTTTTGGCCACAGCAACCGCAGCCTCGGCCTCCTTGACCTGGAGTCGGGCCGTATTGGCGCCGATCTCGGCAAGGAGCATTCCCTCCTTTACCTGATCTCCCTTTTCAAAACAGAGCCGTTCAATCAGTCCGCCCAGTTCGGAGGAGACCTTTACCTTCCGGTTCGCTGCGAGCACGCCCACATATTCCATATGACCCTGGGCCGCTGAGGTCTCCACCGGACGGACACTGACCCATTTCTCCCCGGGCGCCTCTGCCTTCTTGTCCACTCCGGTGTGGCCCTCTTCCCCGCAGCCGCAGCAACACAGAAGGGCTGCAAAGAGAAGATAGAATGTCTTGGAAAGCCTCTCAGACACTATGGCGATCCTTCCTCAATTCTTCAGTCCCTGCATGCCAACGTTTCAAATGGACCTGCAGGGCCATGATGGCCGCGGGGGTCACCCCGGAGATCCTGGATGCCTGGCCCAGGGAGATGGGCCGGACACGGTCCAGCTTTTCCCTCACCTCGTTGGTGAGTCCGTGCACTGCGGCGTAGTCCATGTCCTCTGGAAGCCGAACCGTCTCCATCCGCTTCATCTTTTCCACCTGGCGCTTCTGACGTTCGATATAACCCTCATACTTTATCCGTGCTTCAATCTCCATGGCCACGTCTTCCCGGACCTGGGAGAGTTCCGGATCGAATTGGACCAGATCCCCAAAGAAGATGTCGCTCCGCCTCAGGAGCTCCTCCAGGGTCGTGGGATTCCGGATCGGCCCGGCGCCCATGGCCTTGAGCCGGTCCAGGGTCCCGGGATCCGGTTTCAGTCTGAAGGTCTGCAACCGCATGAGCAGGGCCTCCGCCTGGTCGCGCTTCCTGCAGAAGTCCCGGTAGACCTCATCCGAGACCAGTCCCAGGGCATAGCCCTTGTCCCTGAGCCTGAAATCCGCATTGTCCTCTCTTAAGAGGAGGCGGTATTCTGCGCGGGAGGTGAACATCCGGTAGGGTTCCCGGGTCCCCTTGGTCACCAGATCGTCGATGAGTACCCCGGTATAGGCCTCGTCCCTGGACAGGATCAGCGGAGGATCGCCCCGGACCTGCAGGACCGCATTGATGCCGGCCATGAGGCCCTGGGCCGCGGCCTCTTCATACCCGGATGTCCCGTTGATCTGGCCTGCATGAAACAAACCTTTGACCAGCTTGGTCTCGAGGGTCGGCTTCAACTGAAGCGGATCAATATAATCATATTCAATGGCGTAGCCTGTTCTGAGGATCTCGGCCCTCTCAAGACCGGGAATCGATCGCACCATCCGGATCTGGATGTCCACAGGGAGGCTGGTGGGCAGCCCGTTGGGATAGACCTCTGTGGTCTTGAGACCCTCGGGCTCCAAGAATACCTGGTGTCGTTCCTTGTCGGCAAAACGGACCACCTTGTCTTCGATGGAGGGGCAGTACCTGGCCCCCACGCCCTTGATCACGCCGCTGAACAGCGGGGACCGGTCCAGACCCTCCCGGATGATCTCATGGGTCTTGGATGTGGTATAGGTGATGTGACAGGGAACCTGGGGGAGCGGTATGTGCGTAGTGGTAAAGGAAAACGGTTTCGGCACATCGTCTCCGGGCTGTATTGTCAATTCGCTGTAGTCAATAGTCCGGCCGTTCAGGCGGGGGGTGGTGCCTGTTTTGAGCCTTCCCACCTCAAAGCCAAGGGATGCCAGTTGCTCGGAGAGTCGAAGGGAGGGGGGATCTCCCATGCGGCCTGCAGGGAAGTGATCCAGTCCCACGTGGATGAGCCCGCCCAGAAAGGTCCCTGTGGTCAGTATGACGGTGTGCGATAGGAATTGCTCATGGATTTGGGTCTCGACCCCGCGCACCTGTCCATCCTTTATGAGGAGCCTGTCCACCATGGCCTGCCGGAGATCCAGGTTGGGCATTTTCTCCACAACCGATTTCATCCGTTTGCGGTAAAGATCTCGGTCGTTCTGGGACCGGGACCCCTGCACGGCCAGGCCTTTGCGCGTATTGAGCCTTCTGAACTGGATCCCGGTCTCGTCCGCGTTCTTTGCCATTTCGCCGCCCAGGGCGTCTATCTCTTTCACCAGGTGCCCCTTGGCCAGGCCCCCGATGGCCGGGTTGCAGCTCATGGCCGCAATCTGATCCAGATTGATGGTGAGAAGCAGGGCAGGGTGGCCCATGCGGGCAGCGGCCAGGGCTGCCTCGCAGCCTGCATGGCCGGCGCCCACCACAATGACATCATATGTCTTGTCGTAGGTGGACATTATCGGGTACTGGGCATTGGGTACTGGTTACTGCATGCTGGTTGCTCGTTTCCTTGTTTTTTGCTGACTTCTGACCTCTGATCTCTGACCTCTGGGTCTCGAAAATCGCCATGCCCCTCACATGCTCCATTTCAGGATGGAGGCCCCCCAGGTCAATCCGGCCCCAAAGCTGACCAGGAGCACATTTTTGCCCCTGCTCAACAGCCCCTCCCGGTTGGCCTCATCCAGGGCGATGGGGATGGAGGCTGATGAGGTATTCCCGTATTTGTGCAGATTGGTGAAGACCCGGGTCATGGGGATCCCGATGTTGTTCGCCATGGCCTGGATAATCCGGATATTGGCCTGGTGAGGCACCACCAGATCGATATCGTCGCTCGAGAAGGAGTTGTGCTTAAGGGCATCCTTTGCAATTGATGAAAGGCATTCGATCGCCCTTTTGAAAAGGCGGTTCCCGCTCATGTTCAGATGAAACGGCTTTTTGCTGAGCCCTTGAAGAATCGCGGGGGTGTAGCCGTTTCCGTCCGAAGAATACAGGAGGTTCCAGAATTTTCCGTTCGACTTGAGATGGCTCGACAGGATCCCGCCCTCTTCTGGGTTAGAGCTGACCACCACGGCTCCGGCCCCGTCTGCCAACAAAACGCAAGTGCCCCGGTCCTGCCAGTTGATCACGCTCGACAGACGGTCCACGCCCACCACCAGGGCGGTTTTGCATGTGCCGCACTGGATGGCGTTGGTGACCACGTTCAGGGCATACAGGAATCCCGAACATCCGGCCGAGACGTCAAACGCCACGGCATTGTCTGCGTTCAGGGCCTCCTGGACCCTGCATGCGGTGGAAGGAAACTGGGAATCCGATGTCACAGTGCCGATAACGATCATATCCAGTTGATCTGCGCAGATCCCTGCCATCTCCAGGGCCTTTTTCGACGCCTGGGCAGACAGATGCGTGGTGGTTTCATCCCTTTCCGGGGATGAGATGCGTCGTTCCCTGATCCCGCTGCGGCGCACAATCCACTCATCGGTTGTGTCCACAATGCCTTCCAGGTCCTTGTTGGACAGTATCCTTTCAGGCACCGACAGACCTGTCCCAATGATATGTGCTCGCTGCGTCATTTCCGTTACCCCGCCCCCTCCAGGAATTCCATTCGTTCTCAAGCATAAGGAAAATTTTACCTTATAACAAAAAAACTGGACAATTGACAGCATTAAATCACATGGGGACCAAAATAGATGCGTTTTCCCCTGCTGTCTGGACCGACGTCGGAAACCTTGACAAACAGCTGTGCTCCGAATATGTTCTCCTCATTTTGGACGAAGGGACCCGTCGCCGGGGGCCTCTGAAACCAATTCGCGGCCCCTGTTGAGAAACTGAAGGGACTTATATGGATAAACAGCGTCTTATCAATCAGTTAAGAAGCATCGCGGGAGACAGTTATGTCTTGACGTCGGACATGGATCTCACCCTTTACAGCTACGATGCGTCCCTGGAGCGGGCCATGCCCGATGTGGTGGTGCTCCCCGGTTCCACCGGGGAGGTGTCCCGGATCATGGCCCTGGCATACCGGGAAAAGGTCCCTATTCTGGGGCGGGGGTCGGGAACCAACCTGACCGGGGGGACGATTCCCATCGCCGGGGGTATCGTGGTGCACTTCTCCCGTATGAACCGGGTCCTCGAAATCGATATCCCTAACCGCACGGCCACGGTGGAGCCGGGGGTGATCACCCTCGATTTCCAGACAGAGGTCCTCAAAAAGGGATTCGTGTACCAGCCGGACCCAGCCAGTCAGAAGGTCTCCACCCTCGGCGGGAATATCGGTGAGAATTCCGGTGGGCCCCACTGTCTCAAGTACGGGGTGACCACCAACCACGTCCTGGGCATGGAGGTCGTCCTGAACGACGGCACCGTGGTCTGGACCGGGGGTAAATGCCCCGACGCCCTTGGGTACGACATCAAGGGTCTTTTGGTGGGGAGCGAAGGGACCCTGGGCCTGGCCACCCAGATCATGCTGAAGCTGGAACGGGCCCCCGAGGCGGTCAAGACCATGCTGGCCATCTACGACACCATTGAGGACGGGGCCAATACGGTTTCGGCCATCATCGCCGAAGGGATCGTTCCGGCGACCCTCGAGATGATGGACAATATTGTCATGCGGGCCGTGGAGGAGACCATCAAGGTCGGTTACCCCCTCGATGCCGCCGCGGTGCTCATCATCGAACTGGACGGCATGCCCGAGGGGATGGACAGCCATGCGGAAAGGATCATGGAGATCTGCCGGAGAAACAACGTGCGGGAGGTGAAGCTGGCCAGGGACGACAAGGAGCGGGCCGTTCTCTGGGCAGGCCGCAAGGGCGCCTTCGGGGCCGTGGGCCAGGTCAGGCCCAGTTATGCCTGCTGCGACGGGACCGTGCCCCGAACCCGGCTCCCCCAGGTCTTGAGCAAGGTCCTGGAGATAGGTAAAAAATATAACGTGCCCATCGGAAATGTCTTTCATGCGGGCGACGGCAACCTCCATCCCCTGATCATGTTCGACGACAGGGACCCGGAGGAAAAGGCGAGGGTCCTGAAGGCCTCTTCAGAGATCCTGAAGCTCTGTGCCGAGGCCGGCGGCACCATCAGCGGGGAGCACGGGGTCGGGCTCGAAAAGATCGGCGAGACGTGCCTGGTCTTTAGCGACACAGACCTGGCATTCGAGCGGGCCATCAAGCATGCCTTCGATCCCGACGACATGCTGAACCCCGGGAAGCTTATCCCGGATCAGCCCTGCGGAAGATAGTCTATTCTCATACAAAGGAACAAAGAACACAAAGAAGGGCATAGGAAAGGCATTTAGAATTTGGGGATTTAGGGATTCAGGAATTCAGGAATTGAGGGATTTAAGGATTTTAGAATTTGTCTTGTGCGGGTATGGAGTGGAATGTGACCGACTTTGCGGAAAAAATGACACAATTGGCGGAAAAGATCGGAAAGAACCGGGTGGAGACCCGCGAAGCGGTTCTTGATGGATACCGGGTGGACGGCCTCACACCGAGGGCCGTCATCTTTCCACGGAACGCACGGGAGGCATCCGAGGCGGTCCGGACGGCCCATGGGGGAAATCTGGGCATCGTCCCATGGGGGAGCGGCACCAAGATCGGCCTGGGACACGCCCCTTCCAGGCTGGATCTGGTCATGTCATCGGCCCGCATGGACCATATGCTGGATGTGGATACGGCCAATCTGACCATCACCGTGGAGGCGGGGGTCCGATTCAGGGACATCCAGGCGAGGCTGGCCACCGAGGAAGACCGCTGTTATCTCCCCCTGGAGGAGCTGAACCGGAGCGGAGAGGAGCTGATCTGCTCGGATCGCTCCAACAGCGGGTGTTTCCTCCCCATGGACCCGCCCTTCAGTGATACGGCCACCATCGGCGGGATAGTGGCCGCCAATTCCAGCGGCCCCAGACGCCTCCTCTACCGGTTCCCCCGGGATCTTCTCCTGGGGGTCCGCTTTGTGGCGCCTAACGGCGACCTTGTGGGGACCGGCGGAAAGACCGTCAAGAACGTCTCGGGGTACGATATCTCCAAATTGATGGTGGGGTCATGCGGGAGCCTCGGGTTTATCTGCGAGATGACCTTCAAGTTGTTGCCCCTCCCCGAACAGATGGAGACGGTCGTCCTCTTTTTCGACTCATTCAAGGATGCCAGCGCCCTGGCAGGCACGATCCTGGACACCCCCCTGATCCCCGCGGCGGTTGAGATCATCAACCGTCGCGCATGCCGGGACCTTTCATGCGGGGATCACAACGAGGACATGGGGTCTTACGGCGTCGCCGTGGCCATGGAGACCTTTGTCCCGGCGGTCGCGCGGATGAAAGAAGAGGTCCTCGCCATGGGAAGGGGCCTGGGCGCCGTGGGTCACGTTGCCCTCAGGGAAGCGGACCACCGTCGGTTCTGGTTGTCGGTGAGCCACCTCCAGGCCGCTGCCAGCGGACAATTTCGCACACCGGTTGCCCTTCAACTCTCATACCCCATATCCCAGGGCGAAACGGTGGCGGAATACGCAGAACGGTCTTTGAGCGAGGCGGGTATGGATCACACCCTTTTGGTCCATGTCGGCACCGGGGCATCCGTAATCACCCTGGCCCATGATGGGAAGGGGGCCGGAGGCCAGGGGGCGACGGTCTCTCTGATCCACGACCTGCTCGCCCATTGTCGCAAAAACGGGGGGAATCTCATGGTCCAGAGCGCCCCTCCAGACCTGAAACCGCATCTCAAGATGTGGGGCGAGCCGGGCCCGGACCTGCTGGTGATGGATCGGATCAAACGCGAGCTGGACCCTTTGGGCATCTTCAGCCCGGGCCGTTTCGTGGGACAACTCTAATCCATAATTGATGATTGTCGATTGGTGATTGTCGATGGAAGCCCTGAATTCCGGACACGGTTACCTTTGAACCCTGAACCATTCCCAAGAGGCAACCCCTGATGAACATCATTCAGTTGAAAAAGCTATCCTATGAGGAGGTGGCCAAGTGCAATCGGTGCGGCTTCTGCCTCCCCAACTGTCCCGTCTACCGGGTGGAAGGCACCGAATCCGCATCGCCCAGGGGGAGAAATGCCATTACCCGGGCCGTGATCGAGGGAAGGCTCCCCCTAAGCGAAGCCACGGAGGGGTCCATTTTCAGCTGTCTGGGATGCGGGGCCTGCACCCAGGTCTGCCTGTCCGGGGTGGCCACCAAGGACCTCATCTTCCGGGACCGGGAATGTCAGGTGGGAGAAGGGCTTTACCCCAAGATCGCGGACCGGGTGGCCGCATTCCTGGAGGAGGAGCACAACATCTCCGATGACGACAACGCAGAGCGGGGGGAGTGGCGCGAATTGCTCAAAGACCTACCCGAAGACGCCTTTGAGAAGGAGCATGCCGAAGTCATCTTCTTTGTGGGGTGTGTGGCCTCCTTTTTTCCCATGGCCCAGAAAATCCCGGCCAACATGGCGCGCATCATGGAAAAGGGGGGCGTGGATTTCACCATCCTGGGCGGTGAAGAGTGGTGCTGCGGCTTTCCCCTCATCGGGGCCGGCATGCCCGACAAGATGAAGCAACTGATGGACCATAACCTCGAGAAGGTGAGAGCGGTGGGCGCCAGGGCCATTGTCTTTACCTGCCCTTCCTGTTACCATACCTGGAAGCACATATACCAGCCCGAGGATGTGGAACTCTATCACGCCAGCCAGATGCTGGCCCGGATGATCCAGGAGGGCCGGATCCGTCTTGGTGAAATCAAGGGCACGGTGACCTATCACGACCCCTGCGACCTGGGCCGGAACAGCGGTGTGTTTGAGGAACCGCGGGAGGTGATCCGGGCGATCCCGGGGCTTAGGTTCGTGGAACTGGCCAACAACCGGCAGCTCTCGGTCTGCTGCGGGGGCGGGGGGAACGTGGAGATGGTCAATCCGGAGCTGTCCGGAAAGATAGCGCAGATGAAGTTAAACGAGATCGCCGCCACGGGCGCCGACACGGTGGTCTCCGCGTGCCAGCAGTGTCTTCGGACCATCGCCACCCGGGCCCGCAGGCAGAAGGTGGATCTAAAGGTCAAGGACCTCACCGAACTCGTGGCGGACGCCATGATATAGTATTGGCGATTGTCGATTTGTGATTGTTGATTGAAAAAGCACCTTAAAAACACAAAGATATCGACCCGATCACCCCCCAAACATTTTCTTTAAGGTTATATAACGGAGAAGAAGCATGATCGCACAACTATCGGTATACCCCATCGGTGAAGGGACAAGCCTGGGGCGGTTCGTGAGAAAGGGCGTTTCGGTGATTGAGGCATCGGGCCTCCCCTACGAGGTGGGCGGGATGAGCACCTCTTTTGAGGCGCCCGACCTGGATACCCTGTTGGATGTCGTCAAAAAGGTCCATGCGGCCCATATCGCCGAAGGGGCCCAGCGGGTCATCATCGATCTCAGGGTGGACGACCGCCGCGATAAAAAGGCCTCGATCGCATCCAAGAAGGCGTCGGTCACCGGATAGTCAGCCGCCTTATTTTCGGGGCAGCATGAAGATGAACGGAATGCCCAGACACCCCAGCAGGCCGCTGATGAGATAGGTGGTCCGCAGCCCCAAGAAATCCCCCACAAACCCCACCACAACCACAATCGCGGAACGTGCCACAAACGAGATCATCATAAAGAGCCCATTGGCCGCGGCCGGGTTGTGGACGGCCCGCTCCTGAACCATGGCCAGCATAACCGGCGTGGTGGACAAGAGTGTCAGACCGGTGAACAACAATGCTCCGAACCGCAGCCATCCCTCGACCCAGACAACCATGAGAAGCCCTAACGGCGCGGCGACAAGGGAAAACAGGAGGACCCGCCTCCTGCCGAAGTAGTCGCTCGCGGAGCCAGAAGACAGAACGCCGGCCACGCCGGCGGTCTGAAACACGGTCAGGGCCGCTCCCCCCAGCCACAGGCTCCCTGTTTCGGCCTTGATAAAGGTGGGGAGAAAGGTGGCCATGGAGGCATGCATGAACCCCCGGGCAAAGAGGATGGCGATCAGGGGGGCCAAGACGGCCCGGGACTCGCGCCAGGCCCCTCGGATGGTCCCCCGCTTTTTTTGCCCGGGGGTGTCTATGGGGATGTCCTTGAAACCGAAAAACAGCCATAGCGAGGCCATGATGCCGAAGATCATCACCGGATAGAATCCTTCCAGGCCGAGAAGGGAGACCGATCCGATGGCAGCAAGGGGGCCCATGGTCCTGGCCACCTCACCCCCTGCCATATACAAGCTCATGCCCCTGCCCACACGGTTTCCCGACACCCGGGTAATCATGACCGGGGCCGGCACATGGAAGATGGACACGCTGATCCCGGTGATAAAGAGAAAGATCAACAGGACGGCGTAGGTGGGCGCCACCCCGATCAAGCTCATGGGGACAGCGGTCAAGGCCGGGGCCACAATGATGAACCAGCGGACACTGATCCGGTCGGCCAGGGTCCCGATATAGGGATTGAGGAGAGAGGGGACCTGGAGCACGGTGGAGAGGAGCCCGGCCTGCGCCAGGGACATGGAAAGCTTCTGGATCAGGAGGGGGAGAAGGGGCGACAAAAAGCTGGTGTACACATCGTTGATAAAATGGCACAAAGCCAGGCCGATCACCCGCCCGGTCTGAAATGTGTCTAATGTAGATGGAACCATAGGGTCCGAGAGGCCCCTGTCCCCTTTCTTGTTCGGCCTCATCGCTGAAAAATCACCTCAATGGGATGGCGCCCAAACTTCCAGTTGGGGATTCAGAGTATGTCGCCGTCTCATCAGAGATCCGGAATGCTCTCCCAATCCTGTGATTCGATGTGATCAAGCTCGTTGAAGCCTTCCTCCATGAGGATCTCCTGGCTTGCTGCGGCGGCATCCTCGGGCATGGGCGAGTTGAGACCGGCCATCCCCTGGAGGAAACGGGCCCCGTGATACACGGTGTCCGCGGCCGTGCCTGCGGTATCAATGGCCTCGTCCTTGGTCTCCACGCCACGGTTATAGGCATTCTGGCGTGCGTCTCGAAGCTTGTCCTGTCGGAGAATCTCCTCTTCAAGCGAATTGCCCGGGGAGTTGTTGATGTCCCTCAGGCTGTCGGCTGCGTTCTTGGCGCGCTGATAGGAGTCCCAGGTTTCGCGGGCCTTATTGACCGTGTCCTTGGCGCCCGAAACGGTCTTGGCCCCATGCTCTAAGGTGCCCTTGAGGCTCCGTGCGCGAACGCCCCACATCAGTATGGTGAGCGGGTTCTGGCCGCCAGGGTCGCTCTTGAGCACGGGGCTGTTGTCGCTGTAAGCATACCGATTGATGCCCCCGGCCACGCCAATGGGATCGCGCTGCATAAATTTGGCTGTAAGCGCGTCGTAAAACCGCTGGCCCATGGCATACAGGCCGTCGCCCTGGTCAAGCACGGCCGACATGCCGGAGTAAGTAAAAGGATTTTGTCCATCGTCCCCTGCGACATGCTTTCCTCCGAAGGGGAGATACCGGTAGGCGGCATTTATGGCGCCGTTTTCATTCGTCAGGGCGATGATGTTCCCTGTGACGTCAAACAGGGGATAAGTAAAGCCGTCTGCCGCAGTCCCGAAGGCCACCATGGCGCCGCCGGCATAGATGATGTTGTATAATACGTTTCCAGCCCCGTCAGTGATGCAGAGGAGCCTGCCCATCCTGTCATACAAATAATGGGTGGCGACGCCATCTTGCACGCGGGAAACGCGCTGGCCGAGCCCGTTGTAAGCAAATGTGGCGGTGGCGCTGCCGCGCGTGAGCGAGATCAACCGGTTTTCCGGGTCGTAGACGGCAGAAAAGCGGCCGCCGGCCTCTGTCAGGTTGCCGTCTTTGTCATAGATATAAGCGGTGTCGTTCCATGTGACAATCTGGTCGAGCGCGTTGAAATTCCCTACACCATTCTTTGCCTCGGGGAGCTCCAACAGATCTGTATGGCCCTGGCCGGTCAATTCTCCGGCAGGGTTGTACTGCATGGTCATTTCCATTGTTGCGTTTGCGCTGATATGACGGATGCGCACGCAGCGGCCTGCCGCATCATAGTCCAGGCTGGTTTCAACGCCGTTTTGGCGTGTAATGGCGATGGGCATGGCCGCAGCGTTATATCCCAGTCCTGCGCCCCCGTTGGTCCAGGCGATGCTGATAGGCTTCTTGGCCGGTTCATTGAAGCCAGTGAGCTCTCCGCCAGCGTTTCGCAGCATTCGCGGCAACGGAATGCGGTTAAAGCTGTCGTATTGGTAGGCGGCCATCAGGCCGTCAGGATAGGTGATGGATGCCAGGCTGCCTACATCGTCGTAAGAGAACCGGATGACGGCGCTGTTGGGATAGGTGATAGATAAGAGTTCCTTGCGGCTCGTGTATTCGTAGGTGGTGACGCCGTCAGGGCCCGTCATGGAGGCAAGGCTGTCCAGATTATTGTAGACGTAGTCATACTGCACCCCCAGGCCGTAAAACACCTTTCGGGTCATGCGGCCCATGGGATCGTAGGTGTATATGATCTCCTGGTCCCGGGAATTGAAGGTTCGCGATGCGCGGCCCAGTGCGTCCCGGTCAATGCGAACGACCTCTCCGGCTGCATCCCATTCCTGAATGATGTGGCCCCGCGCATCATATTTCCAGTAGATGGAATTGTCCCTGGGATCGCGCAATTCCTTAAGCCGGCCTGTGGCGTCGTAGAAGCGCAGGGTGGCTTGGTCCAGGGGATCCACTGTTTTGGTGAGTCGGTTGCCAGCATCGTACGCCAAGGTGGAAATGCGGCCAAGAGGGTCGGTTATTTTCACGCGATTGCCAGAGGTGTCATATTCATAGGCCGTGATCGCCCCCAGGGGATCCGTGATGCTCACCGTCTGCCCAAAGAGATTGAGCGAGGCGAGATATGCTGCTCCCAGTTCATTGGTGTAACGGGTTTCACCCAGGGCGGTCCATTGATGGGAACGCTCAGCAACAAGATCGCCCTCTGATGTTCGATATGCGACGCTGGTGATCCGGTCCAATCCATCATAGGAGATCTCCTTGACATCGCCGTTGGCGTCAATGATCTTTTTAAGGCGCATGCCAGGCGGATCGTACTGGAATGTGGCGACCTTGTCCAAGGGGTCGGTAATAGTGGCGGGGTTGCCCCATGTGTCGTATGCAATGCGGGTCGTGTGGTGCATCCGGTCTGTCATGCTCACAATGCGGCCCATGGCATCTCGTGAGAAGGAACGGACGCTGCTGTCAGGATAGGTTACCTTGATCAGGTTGCTGCGGCTGTCGTATTCGTATGTCCACGTGTCGCCCAGGGCATTGGTATAGGAGGTCAGATTGTTGTCGGCATCGTAAACGATCAGGGTTTCCTCGCCCAGGGCATCGACCACCCTGGTCAAGTTCCCGTTGGCGTCATACGACATGTGTGTGACAGCGCCGTCTGCATCAACAAGCGATGTGGGGAGTTCATTTTCGTAGCCCATCTGCCTCAGCTCGCCCGTGGGATCGATAAACAGCGTGGGCTTGTCCCCGCTGGTGTAATTCTCGCGCACATTGCCGCGGCTGTCCGTGACCAGAGTAACCCCGCTTTCGCCTTCCTTGAATGCGTAGCTAACCTGTCGACCTTCGGGACTTTCAAGCAGTTTCAGATACTTGTCGTGTACATCGCCGGGACGGGCGGCGTAGGTGAAGGCCATCTGTTTGCCCGCAATGGACATGAGGGTCATGAAGCCCTCTGCGTCGTACGTATAGCTGCCGTTATAGCCCTCCGGGTCTTCTATATGGGAGATGCGGTTCCCCAGGTAGGTAAATCTATACGCGCGGCTGTCCGGCGCAATAGCCGAGATGCAGTGATTAAAGCCATCGTAAACAAATGTGAATGCACGTCCCACCTCGTCACTGACCGCGGCGATCTGCCCTGTATTGAGATCTGTCTGGACAGTGATGGTTTGATTATTGCGGTCAGTGATGAGGGTCAGATAGGCCGTGGGGTTTGTAGCCGCGTTCTGATCGTATCGGTAGCGGAGTTTGGCGCCCTTTTCCACATACTCGAACCAGGTTCCATAGCAGATAAGGGAATCGAAGTTGCCAGCAGGCGGCGTAAGTGTCACCGGCGTCTCTTCAGTCGCGTTGTGCAGGCTATTCCCTGTGGCAAAAACCAAAATTTTACCTTTGGTGGTGAAAAGGGTCGCGGTCCGGTCATCGTGATCGATGCTGGACTCATAGCTCATGCGCCATCCTTCCCCGAAAAGACCGTTTCTCGCGCCGGCCCTCCCCAGGAACCAGAGGTCCATGCGGATAGGGGGTCCCTGAGTCTTCATGCGAAACAGACAGGTGTCCAGGAGGAGGTCCAGGGTGGCCAGATTCACCCGATGTCTGGGGAGACCCATGGCGCTTTCAACGGCGCCGTCGCTGTCCATCGGTGTAAGCCCTGTCCCTCTGGGACTCTCGCCCCTGGCCGCCAGGTCAAACTGGAAGCCAGAGAATCGGGCATAGGAGGATGTCTCGATGCTTTGCAGGAACCATCGATAGCGGCCCGCTGGCAATTGCTTGGTGTTCACGGACACAGTGACAAGCACCGCCGGATTATCTCCGGTTGGAAAGACCATGTCGGGCGTAACAGTGCAGACTCCCTCGTCAGCATCGGGGACAAGAAGAAATATGCCCTCTGGATACCCCGGATTGCCCGGAGAGGCCTCCACCTCGAACGTGAAGATGAGGGGCATGCCCTGGGTTGTGGACTGTTTCGGCGATAGGGTCCTGACAGTGAAATAGGGACTGGTGACGGTAAAGGTGATGGATTCTCTGTTTTCCAGACCCTGGGCCGTGACAATGGTGAGTTCACCGCTGGCATTGGGTTCCTGGACGCGTGCTGTAATAGAGGTATCGCTCCAGGTCTGTACGAAAAGCGCTGTAGTCCAAGAGGCCTCCCACGAGTCATCGTTGCCCACACGGTTGAGGAAAACCCCTCCGGGCGTATCGCCGAAATGGGCGCCTGTTATCGTGATAGAAGTGCCAAACTCGCCAGAGACAGGCATGGAGTTGAGGATAGTGGGCAGGAGGCTGTTCTCAAGGAGGGGGTGGAACAGGCTCGGACTTCGCATCTGTAGATGGCCTGTACCGCAGCGGCCCACGCCAAATTTAATCAACCGCTGGGCTCCGGCCGGGCAGAGCCACTGACGTTCCAGGGACAACCAGTCGCCTGTTGGGGCGAGGGTATTGGAAACGGCCAAAAGCGATGCCCGTTGCACCTTGCCGTCTGCATCCACATATTCCAGGAAGAATGATGCCGCAGATCCGACTTCAGCATCTACCCGCGATATGTCCACCTGAAACGTAAAAATCTCTCTGGCAGGGTCCACCACATTCAGGGGCTGCCATAAAAGGTCGCCGCGATAATCGGGTGAGGGATTCAGGTCAACAACGGGGCCACTTAACGGGGACCAGTCTTTTAAGGCCGGGGCCTTGCGCCAGTCCTCGAGACCCAAGGCAAAGGTGGTGTTGGTCAGAAGTTCTCCGGGGTGTGCAGTTGAAACAGCCCCAAGGACCATGCATATGAGCAGGGCCGATATAAGGAGTCTGCAGATTTTTGTCGGGTTGGATGATGCATAAAGTGCTGCTGTTCGATGATACATCGCGTAATCTCCGCTGAAATTGGGTTTGTCGGTCATCCCTTTCTGCTGTCAAGCCAGAAAGAAATCATGTTGCCGGCCTGAAAAGCCCTTATGATTCGGTCCGCTGAAATATCTTTTTTGCCGCAGGACATGACTCGGCTGACGATGGTGTAAGGCATGCAGCAAGGCGGGAAGGGCGGGACTACCGCAGCGCGCTGTCCTTAAACGACTGCAACCTTGATTCTCAGACCTTATGCAAAAAGCAGCGTCGAATCTTTAAAAATGAATTCGTAAAGATATCAACCGCCCAAGGCGGCCTGACGGCCGCAACCAAAAGGCAGCCTGCCCGCCCGTGGGGGCCTCTGTCCAAGGGCTGCAACAAAATGCGGCCGCATCGCTCGGCGACCGCCCCCGGGCTCGGGATGCCGTTTATTGAAAGGCAGCAAGGAATCCCTATCGACCCGCCTGAC
>ENA-OSEO01003004-OSEO01003004.1-sediment-metagenome-genome-assembly--contig:-NODE-3004-length-21379-cov-6.769177_pt1 | contig 21379 bp, 19 predicted proteins | sample MGYA00237883_ERZ534232 | MGnify/ENA metagenome assembly ERZ534232
GATTACGGGCAGTTGAGGTGCTTCCATTTTACGTGAAAATGAAACTTACTCACTCTTCTAATTCGGTGGGAAACCCCTCGTTTTGAAACATTTAATGTGAAATCCTACAAGCGACAATCACTTTTTTGTCTCGGTACAATACGGCTCCCCTGGCAAAAAACGGTGCCTTTTAAATCACGTTTTGCCGTTTGTCTTTTCAAAAGGTTCAGCCGGATCGGCTGCGATTCGAAAAGCAGGCGCCTCTAATGGATTAAGCCTGTCCCGAGCCAAGACAGCCAATTTCAGCCTGTTTGCGAGTCGATCCGGATTTCGCAGTTCGCATTCCCATACGACCACTACCTGCCATCCCCGCTTCCGGAGCTCATTCATATTTTTTTTGTCCCGTTCGACCGTTCGATCAAACTTGGCAAGCCAGTAATCCTGATTGACTGCGGGCGTGGTCGCCCGACGGCAACCAGGATGCCGATGCCAGAAACACCCATGAACGAAAACCACTGTAGAATATTTGGGAAGGACGATGTCAGGATTGCCTGGGAGATCTTTTCTGTGGAGCCGGAAGCGAAGGCCAAGGCGATGCAGGATAGAACGCACCATCTTCTCGGGAGTTGTATCTCTTGATCGTACCAGCTTCATTATGGCGCTGCGCTTCTCGCGCGAAAAGGTATCCAAAGCGCCTCTCGTCAAATCAAAGCAATTTTCAAGCTCGGATCGGTTTCTGTTTGTTCAATAATCCGATTGTATTTATCTACTAAGCCCTGGAGCCGAATCGGGCGCTCTGCGTGGTTAAATTGACTCCACTCATAAATATTGGCTACAATAAACTGAATAATTTCAACGATATCTATTCGATCCTCAATGTCAGCGGCCTTCGCCAGGACAGCCGCACCGCCAAGTCCATCTTGAGTAGTGACGATCAGCGGCTTAAGACCCTCAGCTAAGTTGTCCCGACATTTTCGAATCAAAGCCTCGGTGGGCGCCGTTGTGACATGGATGGCGGTGTCGCCGATAAGAAAATCGCCTTTTTTCTGCCCAGGGGCATCAGCAACCGAAAAACCTTTGTGCTTGATTTCCACGTGCGGCAGCAAAATTTCCAATTTTGCCCCTACAAGGTGCTCCATTACGGCCCCTGCAAACATGGTCCCCACGCATTCCTTCTGGCGGGCAAAGGCAGATTGGATCAGGTCGGAGACAACCTGCCTCAGCGACTTGGACGGATCGGGCCTCAACCTGAAGGGCATGGAAGCGAAATAGGCCTTTGTCCTCTCTATCCACCACTTCTCAATTATCGAAAAGTCAAGCAGCCGTTCTTTGTGCAAATCGTTCAACAGTTCCAGATACGCCTTCATCCGGCCCATGCTGCCGCGGCTGGTCCTCCCTCCTTCCTCTGCAAGGACCCGCATTATGCCGTAGTCCCTTAGAATGCTTTGCACGGCTGAGCGGCTCAATCCTCCCACCTGGCCGCCTTTAGGAGTAAGGAAATCTGTTGGGGAATATGGCGGTTTCAGCTTGCTCGCTTTGCGTGTGACAGCCAAGACAACGCACAGGGGGCCTTTTGAGTTGATCCCGTAGCATTGTGAAAATTGTTTAAGCCTCTCAATGAGTCTTGTTTCCTTCACAAAAAAGACGCTCCGTTAAGATGCGGCTGCCGCCGTTAGACATTGTTGGCGATTGCGTAACCCCCATTGTCAAACGCTGCCTTATGGCAGGATGAAATCAGATTGGACGGTCCGCAAAGCTCTTCAAAAAGCGGGTTCAGATAATGCCTGGCAATCCAAGCGACGACGGGAACGCAGACTGCATCGCCAAAACCAAAAAGAGCCTGATTCAGCGGCGCCTTTACAACGAAGCGGTCTGCTCCCATCAATCGTGCGCACTCACGGGGCGTCAGCAGTCGTGCCTTGACGGTTCCGTATCCCGCCTGCACCAGGATCTGTCTTCCGCTGCCCCCCCGAGGCGTTCGGAGGCAGCCTGCAATGCCGTCCGTCCGCAATTCAGCCATTGACTTCCCCTTTCTTATCCGACGAAATACAGTCCCAAATGACCAGCGTTGCTGGTCGATCATGCGTCGGAGCTGGCCATAGTGTCTCTCGCTCATCTGCGCTACCAGATAATCACATCGATCTTTGCTCCACCAATAGGGAGAGTCGTCGGGGAGATCCTCCAGTATTTCTGACAAATTGGGCGCTTGATGAGGAGGAGGGGGGAGGTCTCGAATATCCCAGATGATCTCAGGATGGCTAAAAATGAATTGGGCCAACGCTTTTGGCCGAACAGCGCTTTCATAAAATGTCAGAGTATCGCAGACTTCCCAACTTCCATTGTGCAGGTGCGCGACCACAAAGAGCCTTACGCGGCTCTGGGGCACGAAGCACGCTGCATCAATAATAAAAGGATCCACCGCATATCCGAGTTTATTGAGCGATTCCATGGCTGCCTGAAAATCGCGCCCGCCGTGTGAAGTTAAGAAGCCTGCAACATTTTCAATAAGGACAATCGGAGGCCGTCTGCGGCCCAATTCCTCCAGGATGCGTACAAAGCCCCAGAAGGCAGAGGACTGTTTCCCGCCTAAGCCCTTTCTCATCCCAGCGAGAGAAAGATCGTTGCATGGAAAAGACGCGGTCGCCAAGGCAACGGCAGGGACATGATCAGCAGAAAGCTCGTGGATGTCGCCCAAAAGAAAACGCCCATCGTTTTCTCCGAAATGATCCAGATACATCTTAAGCTTATCCACAGCGATGTCGTTTGCGAAAGCGGCCTTCCATCCCTCTTGCTCAAGACCCATTCGCATAAGCCCGATCCCCGCGAAGAACTCAGCGAATGTTTTTTCTCTCACCATATTCTTTTAGCATTTCGCTTCAATTAATTTCATCTATCCTAATTTATGTCAATTCCATATCCTTTAGGGTGCAAGTATACGCGGTCCCCTCTCTCTGGTCAACCGTTGGAACATCCTGCGCAGGTGTCTTTTTCCACCAGTATTCGAAAAGCCTCCGCGTAGGTCTCGGGAATCCTCAGGTCTTCGTCCGATATGATATGTCCGCCGATATCCAAACAGGTTTCAATCATCATCTGGAGCGTTCGCTCCACGATCCTTTGGACTTTCCAATCATCGGCATAGGCCTTGGGCGCTACGGACTCAAATTCCCCAATCTGTTTGAGATATTCATCCAGTGTGGCGAGCTTTCGCAATATGAGGGTCTTGTCAACCATTCAGATACCGTTGTTTCAGAATGCGCTGTTCCATTTTGGAGAAATCCATGTACCTGCGCATGGTCTGCGATTCGAAGCGGCGCCGGACAAACGGAAGGTTGTCGGCCAGAATCACTTTCTCCCTGATGATCCTGGCCTTGAGCCCTTCAGAGGCCATGTTCAACAGGACGAGATCGACCGTGTCCGTGCGAAGGATGTCGATCAAATCGCCCAGGATTGCCAGGCGGTTTTCTGGAAAAGGCCGTTCTGTCAGATAGACGGCGACATCTGTATCGCTCAGAGGGCCGGCAGTTCCCCTGGCCTTGCTGCCAAAGAGATAGGCAAAGGCCACATCTTGCCTTTGGCCAAAATAGTTCTTTACCACGGTCATCGCGTCGGTCAAGCCGTCCGTGGGGCATCTTGATTTGTGAGCGGCCATGAAAAATTAGAAGCATCGGATTGGGTTGGAGAGATACCAGTATGCCAAATAGGTTTGCGGGAATGATGCTTCAACTGAAGGCCCTGGGGTCAAATCCTTCTCTGTTTAGAAGGCTTGCTCCGCCTTCATCGATCTGGGTCAACACATACAGCCCTGCCTTCTCTGCATACGTTCCCACATCGTCTTTTACCGCCAGGGCAGGCATGCCGCCAACCGCCTAATGCTTTTCAGGCCCCGAGAACAGGGCCCTGAACCGGGGGAGACCTGCCCGCCATACGCCTTTCCAGCATGTTTTTCACCTCCGCCACGAGAACGCTTTCCCCCGGCTGTCTCAGACCCGATCCCTGGGCCGCCGCAGCCTCGTCGCCGTCTCATGTGGACGCTATGTATTGCTTAACATAGCACCACATTTAACAAAAATCCATCCGATTTTGCTGGAATCGGCAATTCTCGTTATGAGCCAGATCGGGTGTTCATATTCTGTGAGAGCGGCATCTTGCCGTTACCCCCTCAGCCGTCTCTCTATATGGTTGAGCGCGTCCAGATATTCCTGGTGATGATCCAGGTAAAAGGACAGGGTCTTGGCGAAGTTTTTTCCGACAAGCCCTTCCACAAGCAGGAGGGTCACTTCCCGCTTCTGCCTCAGAATCGACTGGTAACCCATGAGGATCTGACGCTCTTCATCGGACAGGCCCCGGAGCAACAAACAGAAGGCGCTCCTGGCACGGGGCTGGTACATCCAGAAATAGAGGAGGTCGAGGCTGTCCGCAATCATGATCTTTTTGAAGTCCTGGATCTCTCCGCTCGGTGCGGCCGCCACCTTTTCCGGAGCGGCCAGGAGCTTCAGGGTCTCCACTTCAGGGAAAAGGAGTTCCAGCCTGGCATAGGTGTCGAAAAGCCGGGTCAGCTTGCTGCGGTAGTCTCTTAAGCGCATGCGGATGTTCTGATACCGGTCGGCAACTCCCTCGATGATCCCGGCCACCAGATCAGATGCCGCCTTGGAGATCACTGCCGCCCACTTCTGTAGGATCTCGTCCACGGCTGAGACCCCTGCGAGCATCAGAATCCCTCCTGTTGCCGCATTGAAGCCCACGGCGATGGGTATGGACAAAAGGGTGCGGAACAGGTTTCCAAGGGCCGCCCCCCTGGGGAATCCCCGATAGATGTTGTGGCTCGACACATAGATGCCGTTCATAAAGGCCATGACCGCGTAGAGCGCCGCCGGATTGGTTGCCGCGGTGATATTGAGAGCATGGTCCAAAATCAGGGTCTTGGTCACATAGTCCAGCAGAGGGACCGAAAAGCCGGTAAAGAGAAGGGAATCGGAGAGCCGTTCCCAGTTCACATAATCGTCCCAGCGCAAAAGGGGCGATCGCCGTATGCCGCCCCCGCCCAGCACGGACTGGAGGATGTTCCGCAACCCGGTGATGCCGAACCAGATAAAGGCCCCGAAATAGGCCAGAAGCCACCAGTCCTTTGTCAGGGCAAAGGTGGCGAAGGCAGGAACGAACCCGATTGCGGCCTTCAGGCTGTTCTTAACCCCTGTGTTGAGGTATCGCCACGAAAGGCGGGAGCGGCTCTTGTCGGGTTCTAATGGCTCAAGGCTCAGTTCGTTGTCTGCATGGGCCTGGACCCCGCCCAGGGTGACCACGTTTCCGGGGGCCTCGAGACGCGTGGAATCCTCCTCAACCACCCAGTCGTTGAACTTTTTCTCTGCCAGCCATTTCAAGCCCGGCAGGCGCCTCAGAACCCAGAATGTCTTTTCCCAAAAGACGCTCGGACTCAAACGGGGACGATAGACAGTCCGCTTAAATGCATCTATCCGTACAGGGATGGTTTCACGCGACCGGGCCCGGGGATTCCGGATCTCATCCTGTGCCCGGCCTGGAAGGGTCTCCTGTATGGCGAGCCCCATCCCGTGCACACGGGGAGACCGACCGGTGGAATCGCTCCCGAGCCGGGCCTTCAGGGGCGCCCCCTTGTAGAGGTCCCTCAGTGCGGCGATGTCGTGCAGAATATGGGTCAGCTTCTGGATCCGGTCGTCTTGATCCGGAAGATCCGAAGCGGAAAGGCGCTCGATCACATTTCGGATCAAGCGTTTCAACTGAATGACATTTCCGTAGTTGACGGCCTGTTGCAGCTCGCTGATGTCCTGGATATGGCCTGTTTTTCCGGCCGCATAGTCCTTGAGGTTGAAGATCTCGAGGCGGGCAATCATCCCTTCGCAGTCATAAAGGATTTCGATGACGTCCTCCACATCCACATTGGTGAGATTCAGGGTGATGCGGAAGGCGGAATGCAGCCGGGCCAGGCGCGCAATAATCTCTTTGGGCGAAAGTCTCAGCATATCCGGGACGTCAGCGCTGTCCAAAGGAAGATTGGGATCGCAAACTCCCGGGTTCTTGTCAGGCGCCAGCCAATCCTGGACAATGTCCTCCCAGTCCAGACGGTTCATCTTTTCCACCTGACGCTCAAGCTCGCGGCGCTCCTGGGCGCTCCCGCAACGCCAGCGCTCCCTCAGCAGACCCATACGCTCCTTCGTGGCAGCGATCATGCGCTGATGGATCAGCTTGGCAAGGTGGAGAAGAGATGGCTGACCGGTCCCCACAAAGGCGAGGAAATCATCAACCTGAATCGGTTCCATGTCGATGCCGTAGGCCTCTGCAAGGGCATGACGGTGCGCGGCATTGAACGCCTCCAGTACGGAGAAGACATAGCGCTGTTGATAGGCCGAAACCTTCTTTCCCTCTGCCATGAACGCAGCGACCTCGTCTTCCGTCAAAAAGGCGATAAACTCCTGGGCGTCGGCGAAGCCGCGCGGCGTCCAGATGAGCTGAATAAACTTGTTCCGGAAGCGTGCGCAGAATTCGATGCCGATCCGCAGGTCGATTTCCATGATCCGGGCCGCCTCCAGGAGTTCCACAGCGAATCGGGGTTCGAGATAGTTGTAATAGACCACCCTGAGTCTGCGGATCCCCTTGATCCAGGCGTCCATGATCAGGTGGCTGGAAGACTTGCGGCCTTTTGTATTGGCGTCATGGACATGGTCGTCAAAAGAGATCTGGTTCCATTCTTCAGGCATCTCGAGCAGGTGATGCCGGCGCAGCTGCCTCCGGATGATCCGCGGGTTGCCCGGGACCGCGGTCCTGAAATCGTGAGCGAGCCTGAGCTGTCTCTCATAGTCGCCGTGTGCCCGCACCAGTTCCTTCATGATCTGCAGAAGGACGCGCGCCGTATTTTTGGGGAGAGAGCCGCTGGCCGTGTGCAGGACCTCATCGCGCAGGGAGGCGAGCGCGGTCAGCCGGTCGTTCACCCCGCCGGCCTCCAGCGACTCCAGGAGGTTGACCACCGCAAAGGCCATGCGAAGCCCTCTGGATTCGGCCAGTTCCTTGACCCCGTGGGGATGGAGATAGGGAAAGACCAGCTTCCTGGCGCTGGTCCGGGCCTCGTCCCTGTTGAGAACATCGTTGACGATGCTCAACAACTGGTGGTCCCGCTTGTCAAAAAGGATCCTGCGCATCATCGGCCTGGGGAAAATCGCCGCCCATGTCTCCTTGCGGCCCTTGAAAAGCGCGCCTTGATGCCGGCGCACGCAAAAGACAACCGCTTGGGCATTCAGGGCATACAGGGTCTTTGTGTGTAACTTCTCTGCAACGTACGAAGAACTTTGCCCGTGGGGCTCTCTGCGCAAGGGCTGCAACTGAGCGAGGAAGAACCCTGAACCCCTGAACCTTTGAACCCGTGAACGGTTACAAATACAGTCTGTTTAAGCCCCAAGGAAACCCTTTCATTGATAGAGATTCCTTTTGACTCCATCGGGTTTCTGAGAGACGCCCGATTTTTTGACAGGGTGTAAAGCAGCCGCGTCACCCTGCTTCCTTGTCTCCGGCTGCAGGATCCACATGCACGATGACACGATCCAGATCCGGCACTTCTTCCAGGAGGCAGGCCTCCACTGCCTTGGCGATCTGGTGGCCCTCCACGACTGTCAGATGACCGTCCACCACGATATGGGTCTCCATCTGATGCAGGCCCCCGGAGGTGCGCACCCGCAGATCGTGCACATCGAGGACCCCCGGCACGCCCTGGGCGCAGGACACAATCAGGTCCAGGACTTCCTGGGGAGGCGCGGCATCCATGAATTCACGCAGGCTTTGCCGAATGGCTTCCAGTCCCACCTTGACGATGAAGAAAGAGACCAGAAGGGCCGCATAGGCGTCCAGCGCATGCCAGGAAGGCCGGACAATAGCCCCGGTCACGCCCATCAGAACGGCAATCGAAGAAAGTGAGTCTGAACGGTGGTGCCAGGCATTGGCAATGATGAGGTTGCTTTTGATGCGCCGGCCCACCCGCACCGTATATTGATAAAGCCCCTCTTTCATGACGATGGAAACGCCTGCCCCGATCAGGGCTGTCCCGGTGGGATGGCATTCATTGCGATGGTAGATATTCAAGGCCGCTTCTATTCCCAGATAAAGGGCCGTGGCAGTCAGGCTTATGCCCACCATGAAGGAGGCCAAGGTCTCCATGCGGGCATGGCCGAAGTGGTGCCGCTCGTCCGGCCCTTTCCGGCCCATGTGCAGACCGACAAGGACGATAATGTCTGTAAACAGGTCGGAAACCGAATGGACCGCATCTGCAACGAGGGCGTGGCTGTGGCCCCACATCCCGCCGGCAAACTTTAGCGCAATCAGGACCCCATTGACTGCGGCCCCGACCCACGTGACCGTCCTCCCTTGCCTAACTGCCAGTTTTCTTACGTCTGCATCAGACACAAGCCGTCACTCATTCGGAGTCCAGCAATGGGCCCCCATCTCTTTGCATATGGCCAGGATGCCGTTCACCACATAAGCGGCATCCTGGGGCTGGTCCCCGCCGGAGGAAACCACCAGGATCTGGGCGAGATCGTCCTGAAGGCGGCCCACCTTGAGGCTGATGGTGCGATCGGCGCGCCTGAATGAGACGGACCTCTCAGCTTTATTTAAGGACAGGATCTCGTTCTCAGGCTTTTCGCGGATGATTCGTTCTGCGCCGGCAAATACCTTGTCCGCATCGGCCTCCAGCAGGACCGAGGCCGTCTCGTGGCCCTGGGCCTCATCGGCAACCCTCTGGATCAGCCCCAGGGCCTTTCTGGCCAGAAATACGGCCTGGCCCGAGGCAATTTGTGGAAACAGAAACAAAACAACCAATCCCCCAAAAAAAGCCCGGCGCATTTTCAGCATAACCCCCTCCTCCATTCAATCGCGTTGTTGCCCGGATTGGCGTCCAGGCGTTTGGTTATCCTCACCAGCCGGGAAGCCTGTGAAACGACAACCCCAAGGCGGCCTGAGGGCCGCAACCAAAAGGTGCTCAAAAGGCCCTGCCGCTCACAACCTCACAAAAGTCAACCCCTGCGTTGAAGTTGCAGACATAGCAGATGCTTTTCCTCAATACTTCTTCTGGCGGATGATGTTGAAGATCAGCCAGAGCCCGATCACCCCGGAGATCAGGTAGCCGATCACGCCCAGGGCCGGGAATCCAAACAAGAGGGGACCGATCCCGGTGGTAATGATCATGGATGAGCCGATGATCATGGCCGCGATAATGATCCCGAAGGTCAGACGATTGGTGATGTTGTCCAGGGTATTTCGGAGACCGGAAAGATTCTCGTGTCTGAATCCCACGGTCAGCCCCCCCTGATCCGCCTTGGTCAGGATGCTTTCCAAACGACTCGGGAACTCCCGCTGGATGCCCAGAAACTGAGAAAATGCGAAACGCAGGCTGCGCCAGATCGATTCCGGGCTGAAACGTTCGATGGCCAGGCTGGAGATGTCTCCCCTGGCCTCCTCGACCACGTTGAGATCCGGATAGATATGCCGGGCCGTGCCCTCGGCCGTGACAAGGGCCTTCATCATGATCACCAGGTCAGGGGGGAGCCACAAACGATACGTGCGCAGCAACTCTGTGATCTCCATGAGCAACTGGCCGATGGCCATGTCTTTGATCGGCACCGCATAGTGCGAATCAAGGATGTCGAGCAGCTCCCGCTCCAGCGCCCGTTGATCAATGGCCCCCTCTGTCCGGCCGATCCGCAGGAGGGCATGCACCATGGCCTCGCTGTCTTTGTCGAGCACGGATTTCAATAGATAGATGAGTCCCTGTCGATCCCTCTCTGACAGACGTCCTGTCATGCCCCAGTCCACCAGGCAGATCCGCTCATCCGCTGTGATCAACACGTTTCCCGGATGAGGATCCGCATGGAAAAAGCCGTCCTCCAGGATCTGATGGATGGCGGCATGCAGACCCTGTTTGGCCAGGGATTCCGGATCGGACAGACTCCCGGGTTTGACATTCTTGAGCTTGGTCCCCTGGATGTGCTCCATGACCAGCATCCGCTCGGTGCAGTATGACTCATAGACCGAAGGTATGCGGATCTCTGAATCTTCTCCCGCATAGATGCTGGCAATTTTCATGTTGCGGGCTTCTCTCTTGAAATCCAGTTCACGGAGCAGCATCCTCTTGATCAACCGGACCAGGTTGGGCAGATCGAAGCTCCTCAGTTCCTCCATGCGCTCATGAAGACGCTCTGCCACAAAGGCCAGGATATCCAGGTCCGTGTTCATCTTGGACCGGATCCCGGGTCGCTGCACCTTGACCGCTGCAATACGGCCGTCTTTCTTGATGACCGCCCGGTGCACCTGAGAGATGGAGGCAGCGGCCAGAGGCTCGGCGTCAAAGATGGAAAACGTCTCGCGAAGGGGTCGGCCCGTGCTCTTCTCCACCACCTCCTGGATGTTTGTGATATCCACGGCCGCCACATCGTCCTGGAGACGGCTCAGTTCATCGATCAACCCGGGAGGCAGCAAATCCGGCCTGAGGCTCATAATCTGCCCGAACTTGACAAAAGTGGGGCCCAGCTCCTCCAGGGCATGCCGAATCCGCTCAAAGGTCCCCATTCCCTGGTCCGTCCTGCTGATCTTTCGGATCAGCTTTATTCCAGGGATCTCGAGCCGATCGATCAGGTCCTCAAAGCCGTACTTGATGAGCACCACCACGATCTCCTTGAACCGACCGAGGCTCGTCAGTGTCTTCAGATCCACCCATGCCTCCTTTCAGGGGTATCCGCTTTGCCGCATGAGGTCAAGGTTCAGATTTCCCTGCTTCACCTGGGGCAGCGGATAAATCCCCTTCCTGCGGGATGATGCCCAGTGCCCGGGCCCGCCTGGTCCATTGCCGACGGGCCAATGCCTGCATGTCGGCCTCCACGTCCCTTTCATCCACCACCTCGATTCCCAGAAGCGTCTCCATCACGTCTTCCATGGTCACGATCCCCTCAATCCCGCCGTACTCATCCACCACCATGGCTACGTATTCTCTCTCGCTGAGGAACTGCTCAAAGATCAGGATCAAGGGCATGGTCTCGGGCACCACCTTGATCGGTCTGGACAAATCGGCCAGTGGGGTATGGGGACGATCGCGGGATGCCTCCAGAAAAACGTCGTTGGTCAAAACAAAGGAATGAATGTTCTCCGGATCGCTCTCGTAAATGGGGATGCGCGAAAAGCGGATCTTCGGATGCCGGTTGACCACTTCGCCGACGGTCATGTCCGATGGAAGGAGAAACAAGACCGGTCGGGGGGTCATGACATCCCTTACCTTCAATTTCCCTACCAGAAGAAGATTTTTCAGGATACGGGACTCCTGTCGGCTGAACAGACCCAATTTCCTCGCCAGGTCGGTCATGGCCTGGAGTTCTTCGCGGCTCACCAGGGGTCCCTTCCTGCCGCGCGACAGCCAGTAGGTGATCTTCTGAGACAGGATCACCAGCGGATAGACGCCCCAGATGAGGATCGGCAGGATCCGGACGGCCATGGGCGTGAGCCGCTTCCAGTACAGGGCCCCGACGGTCTTGGGGATGATCTCGGAAACGATCAAAATCAGAAAGGTGAGTATTGCAGAACTCAGGGCAACATATCGGCTCCCGAAAACCAGCAGGGATTGGGCCCCCACCCCTGCAGCGCCAACGGTGTGGGCGATGGTGTTCAGGCTCAGGATGCCTGCAAGGGGCCGATCGATATTCAGTTTCAGATCACGCAGTTTGGCGCCGGCGGCGGGGGATTTCTGCTCCAGGGCCTCCACAAAGCTGGGGGTGACCGAAAGGATCACCGCCTCCAGAATGGAGCAGAAAAAAGACACGGCCAGCGCAAGCAAAAGATAAAACAAGAGCCAGAACATATCAGCTCCTTGTCCTGATTTGATCTTAATCGTCCGGCCTGTAGGTCACCGGGTCAAAGTAGGTCAAGGCCTCGCCTACGGTAAACAGGGAGCCGCACACCACGATCAGATCCTCCGTGCCGGCCACCTCCCTGGCCCTGGTCAAGGCATCGGTCAGCAGGGGGACAATTTCCCCCGGCCTTCCCAGGGGGGCCGCTTCTCTCATGAGGACCTCCGGGTGGGCGGCCCGGTAATAGAGAGGCCTGGTGCAGATCAGATAATCGGCCAGGGGCGCAATGATCCGCATCATTTCGGCGATGGCCTTATCGGCCATGATTCCCATGACCAGGATGAGCCGGCGGTATGTGAAGCCCGTCTGGATGGATCGGGCCAGGACCCGCAATGCCCCCGGATTGTGGGCCCCGTCGAGCAAGATGGTCGGATGCCTCCCCACCACCTGCATCCGGCCGATCCACACGGTCTTTGCCAGGCCGTTTCGTATGTGCTCCTCAGAGACATGGATCCCTTTGTCAGCCAGGCGTTCGACGATCCCCAGCGCAAGGGCCGCATTGCGGGCCTGCATGTTCCCCTGAAGCCCGAGACGAAGTCCCCGCATCCTGAGTTGCAGGCCGTGGTAATCCAGACCGGCAGGCGTGGTCCGATAGCGAATGTGCTTGCCCACGCGCCAGAAAGGGGCCTCCCGTTCAGCAGCGATGGCCTCAAGGGTCTTGACGACAATGGGTTGTTGCGCTGCCGCAATTACATCCACGCCCTTCTTGATGATCCCCGCCTTTTCCCTGGCAATGCTTGCCAGACCTTTTCCCAGATACTCCTGGTGCTCCAGAGAGATGTTGGTGATCCCGCATGCCAGGGGCGTAATCACGTTGGTGGCGTCGAGGCGGCCCCCCATTCCCACCTCCATGACGGCCAGATCGGTTTTCTCCCTGGCGAAATAAATGAGGGCCATGGCCGTGGTCGCCTCGAAAAAAGTGGGAGGGGATTTGGGTGCAAAGGCCCTTTTCAGCTCCTCAATGAGGCTCGCTGCAGCATCCTGAGAAATCTCCTCGCCGTTGATCCGGAAGCGTTCGGTGAACCGGACCAGGTGGGGAGAGGAGTAGAACCCCACCTTCAGGCCCGCGTCTTGCAGAATGCTGCTGATAAAGGCAGACGCTGAACCCTTGCCGTTGGTCCCGGCAATATGCACATACCGCCTTCCTTGGTGCGGGTTTCCAAATGCCCTGAGCAAATTTTCGGTCTTGGACAGCCCGAACTTGATGCCGTATTTCTGAAGGCTGTAAAGGTAGTTGACTGCATCCCGATATCTTGTTTTCTGGGTTTTCATCGCTTGCATACCGCTGGCAACGCCTGAACTGCGCACAGGCGCCGACCCTGTCAGCTGTCGCCCTTTCATTCACCGTTTCATTATGTCGACCTGAATCGTTTTGCCGCTAATCCCTTGGATCACGCCTTTTCCAGAGTGGTATATTCGAGATGAAGGAGCTTCCGACCTGCTTTCTTAAAAAAGATTTCCACCTTGTCGTCTGCCACGAACCGGGAGACAACACCCGTGCCAAAGGCCGGATGCCGCACCTTCTCACCCTGGGAAAAAGGCCGCTTTTTCTTCCTTTCTGTTTGGACAGGACCGGCGCTGCGTTTCATTGCGCTTAAATGGCGCTTCATGTTCCAGCTGTCCCCGTATCCATACACATACAGATCCGTCGGAAGGGCCGCAATAAAAGAAGACAGACCGGTTCCGGTCCACTGATGTGAAGACCAGGCCGGGCCTGATTCCTCCCCGGGGTAGGTGATAATCAACTGGTCTTTGGCCCGCGTGGCCGCCACGTACATGAGACGCCGCTCCTCTTCCAGGTTCAGGGGGTTGCTGTAGGACATGGCAGAGGGGAATCGCCCTTCCATAACCCAGATGATAAAAACCACCGGCCACTCCAGGCCTTTGGCGGAATGAACCGTGGAGAGGGTGAGAAACGCCTTTTTCCCCATCGGCCCCACGTCCGCGGGGCTGGTGGGAGGCTCCAGGACCAGATCGTCGAGGAAACCGCGCAGTTTTTTGTATCGCCTGGCCATGGGGACCAGCTGCTCCAGCTCCTTTTCCCGCCGGGGATAGTCATCGAATTTTTCCTTCAGGATCGGGAGGTAGTAGGTCATAACCCGCTCGACCGCCTTTTCCGGAACAAGATCACGGGCCGTCAAATCGCTCAGCAGTTTGCCCAGATCCTTGAGCCCCTGCTCCCGCTTTCCTGCCCCGGGCCAGGCGCCCACCTGACCTGGCGCCGCGTCTTCCTTCTTCATCCATTCGATAATGGCGTGGGTCTTGGTGAGACCCACGTTCTTGACCAGTCTGAGGATCCGCATCCAGCTCATGGCCTCATCCCGGTTCACCAAGACCCGCATATGGGCCAGGAAGTCTTTGATATGGGCCGATTCCAGGAATTTGAAGCCGCCGTACTTGACATAAGGGATGTGCTCCCGGGTCAGTTGGGCCTCCAGTTCAAAGGAATGGTACGCAGCCCGGAACAGGACCGCCATGTCTGCGAGGGACCGGCCATTGGCCATAAGTTCCTTGATGTACCCGGCGACAAGAAGGGCCTGGCCCAGCTCTGTCCTGGCATTGATGACCTGAGGTTTCTCCCCGCCCGTCCGACTCGTGAACAGGCACTTGGTGTATCGCTCATGGGCCTGTTCCATGAGGGCGTTGGTGAGGGCCAGTATGGGCTGGGTGGAACGGTAGTTCTGCTCCAGCTTGATGATCCTGGCCTTGGGGAAGAGTGAGGGAAAATCGAGCATGTTGCGGTAGTTGGCCCCTCGGAAAGAATAAATGGACTGGGAGTCGTCCCCCACCACCATGATATTCTGGTGCTCGTGGGCAAGCCACTTGACGATCCCGGCCTGGATCCCGTTGGTGTCCTGGTACTCGTCCACCATGATGTGGGGGTACTGACGGCTCAGCTCGCTCCGGATCTCGCTGTTTTCCTGCAGAAGCCTCTCAAGGAGGATGATCAGATCGTCGTAATCCATGAGCTGGTGCTGTCTTTTGTAGCCGGCATAGAGTCTTCCCAGTTTCTCGATCTGGGGCGCCAGTTCCACAAACTGGCCGTATTCCTCCAGCATGAACGCCTCCAGGGGCGTCTGAAGATTGGCGGCCTTGCTCAATATATTGGCCAGGGTGCCCCGCTTTGGAAACCGCTGAACCGTCTTGGGCATCTGAAGCTCGGGGAGGAGGGAATGAATCACCTCCTCCATGTCAGAGCGGTCCAGGATGGTGAATTTGTTGTCGTAGCCTACGGCCTCGGCATGCCGGCGGAGGACCTTGAGGGCAAGGGAGTGAAAGGTGCCGCCGGATACAAACCGGCATCGGGCATCGGAAAGACTGGCCGCCCGGTCCAGCATCTGCTGGGCCGCCTTGCGGGTAAAGGTGAGGAGAAGGATAGACTCAGGGGATGCACCCGACTCCACCAGGCGGGCGACCCGATACACCAGGGTGCGCGTCTTGCCGCTCCCGGCCCCCGCGATCACCAGGATGGGCCCCTTTTCGGCCGCCACCGCCTCCAGTTGGGCCGGATTCAGCATTTTTTCGTAGTCAATGCGGTCTGCCAAGGGTTTGATGTCCTTTCTCAATTGGGCCTATCCGGCTGCCACCAGATAGATGATGTATCCGCCATAGCACACAAGAAGGAGCACCCCGCCCTTCCGTGTCAGCATCAGCCGCTTCCGCATCATGATCCAGGGGAGGACCCCGGTCAGCATCATCACCCCATAGTCAATGATGAGGCCGCTTTCCACCAGGCCGCCCGGTATGGGGATGGGCCTGGCAAGGGAGGCAGCTCCCAATACGCTGAGGATATTGAACACGTTGCTCCCTACCAGGTTGCCGATGCTGATGTCCATTTCCTTTTTGACCGCAGCGATCACCGAGGTCGCCAGTTCCGGCAGGGAGGTCCCAAAGGCCACCATGGTCAGGCCGATGAATTTTTCGCTCACACCCAGGATGGTCATCATCTTGACCGCGGCATCCACCACTATCTGTGCGCCGATCACCACGCCCGCGATTCCCACGACAACGATGAGGATCTGCCGGCCCCTGGACCGGGCCAGAGGGATTGCCGAGAGGCCGGGGTCCGGAGGTTCGGCTGCCCCCCCCTCCTTTCGCGATATCCAGTAGTTGAAATAGGTATAGGCGATGATCCCCATGGCCAGGGTGGCCCCCTCGATCCTTCCGATCCTGGAATCGAGCGAGAGGAAGAGCAGATAAAGGGAGATCCCCAGCATGATCGGCATATCCCGCCTGACGACCGATCGTTCACATGTCAGGGGGTTGAACACGGCTGACAGGCCCAGGATCAGGGCAATATTGCAAATGTTGCTCCCGATCACATTTCCCACGGCAATCATGCTCTTTTCCTGAACGGACGACACCAGACTGATGACCAGCTCAGGGGCCGAGGTCCCGAATGCAACGACCGTGAGGCCGATGACCATGGGTCTGACCCCGAGGCTGCGGGCCAGGGCCGACGATCCCTTGACAAGCCATTCAGCCCCATAATAGAGCATGGCCAGCCCGATGAGAAAAAAGAGGATGAGCAGGAGGATGGCAGATGTCCTTTCGTCAAAAAATAGGATGTGGACCAAACGCTCATGCGCCCATGAGGTCCGGCCCGGACATGGGTCTCGTCCCAAGGGTTACATAGCCTGAATTGCTGATTTAATCAAGGAGAAAGGCAAAATGGCCATTGCCGGCCCAGGCGGACAGTCAGTGAGAATATGGGTTGCCGGGCCGTCTGTAAAAAAATGTCTTTACACATTGACCAGTGTGCTGACAACCTGAATTGCCTTGCGGCCGGCCCTCTGGATCTTCGCCATGTCATGAAACAGACAAAAGCCAACAAAATGCGGGGGTTGGGAACCCGATCCATCTGAGAGACATTGGCACGCATCTTGTTTGGACCTTGAAAAAGGATTTTGGGATGCAGCCAGGGGGCATAGGGAAATCAAGCATAGGCAAGAAAACGGATAAATTCACGGTTTAGGCCCTTGTCCGCAACTTCTCTGCAACGTGCGAAGAAGTTTGCCCGTGGGGGTCTCTGCCCAAGGGCTGCAAAAACCGAATACAGCTCCTGGGAACGGCAGCAGGACTTTGAAATACAGTCTGTTTAAGCCCCAAGGACAATCTTTGATCGATAGGGAGTCCTTGCTGCCTTTCAATAAACGGCATCCCGAGCCCGGGGGCGGTCGCCGAACGATACGGACGCATTTTATTGCAGCCCTTGGGCAGAGACCCCCCACGGGCGGGCAGAACGCTGTTTGGTTGCGGCCCTCTGGCCGCGTTCGGGACATCCCCGCTTCCGAAACCCCATGCAAAATTCTCGCAACTAAGGTGCCAGACACCTGCGGCCATAATGTTTCTTATCAATGGCCCGCCATATCTGACCGCACATGATTCTATCTTCGTCCCGGTTTGTTCTGCCTTCATCAGGGACGATTTTCAGAGAGGACCGACTTGATGTCTACCACCGGCGTGTTGTCGATGACCTCCAGGGGCCGCACATGAATTTTCCCGAAAGATTCCACAGAAAGGATGCGGGTCCTGTGGAGACCGATCGGGTTGGGCCGGTGGGGAGACCGGGTGGCGAACACGCCCCGCATGGGATTTTCCGGGTTCCCTCTGGGGTGGACCTTTAGCCTGGATCGGTCGGCCAGATGGAGCCAGGTGAGCACCAGGATCTCGGCCCCTGCTTCCAGACCGTGGAGGGCCTCTGCGTATTCAGGCGCAATCTCGATACAGGCCTTGGCATGCCCTTCCCTCTCCTGAGGTCGGCATTCATGGGGATCTTTCAGGTCAGATCGGACAGTCCCGATCTGCCGCAGGTGAAAGTCATGCTGTTTCATCGGCACGAACCCGCTGCGGTGAAGCTCATGGCATCTTCATGGGTGGCTTCTACTGATGGAGGTGACCGCGAATGACCCTTATGAGTTCCTGGATATCGCCGTCATTGAGCTTTCCGTATTTCTTAAAGACCAGCCTCCCGTGCTTGTCAAACGCCAATACGTCGCTGTTGTCGTCGGCGATGCCCCATGCCTTCACCAGGACCTTCTTGTAATCGCGCACATAGGTGGCCGTGGGGTATTTTTTCTGCTTTTCTTTCAAGGCGGATGAGATGGCAAAGTTGGGGAGCCAGGTAGCATCCATATTGATAACGGCAAAGGTCTGGTATCGATCCCGCGGAAAATTCTCCTTCTGGAGCGCATCGCTTGCCTCGTTATTGAGGTCTTTTTCATCAGGGTCCACATAAAAGATCACAGTGACCTTGCCTGCCATTTCCCCGGTGCTCCAGGGAGTTCCGTCCAGTCTACCGCCCAGATCCCCTTCCAAGACCACATCTTTGGGGACCTCCCCTAAATCCAGTCCGGCCCAAGCCATCGGCGCCGCTAACCAGATTGCCAATGCCAGGCCCATCACCATAAGCCGTACGAATGTTCTGCTGCCTTGTTTTGATTTCATGATCCTGATTGCTCTTTTATCCTTCAAAATGAGGCCCAAAGCCGCGGTTGAGGCGTTGTCCAAGCCCTCCAATCCAGAAACGCCGAACAGCATCTCAGACTGACGACAGTCCTTTAGATTAAAGCATCTGGCATCGGGTGTCAATCACTTAATGGATCCGCCGGGAATTCTCATTATGAGGCGAATCGGGTGTTCATATTCTGTGAGAGTAGCATCTTGCCACGACGTTTCGCGGCTTGGAGGCCGCTCCCACAGAACTATTTTACAAAATGAGAATTGCTGTGGACCCGCCGGAAACAGGCTCCATGCGGGCGGTCACAGAAATCGACCGAAATCCAGCGATTTTCTGTTGATGCTTACGCGGGTATGTTCCTGGACCATCTCGTGGCCTGTCTCACGAAAGGGAAGATAGATGAGCGACGTCCCCCTTATGGAAAGGCGTATATCCTGAAGACGCGGCATGAACATCTTCTTGTTGACCGCTGCTCCTGCCAGTGTGATCTTAATCCCCTGTATGGCTTCACTCAAGGGCAGCGTTGCCGGATACAGGTTCCTGGGCAGGGGTCTCCCGTCCGGCTCAAGCGACATCTGCATGACGGTCAATTGCCTTGAAAGATAGAGAAATCGGTTGGGTCTTATCTTGAAGGCCGGAGACCAGAAATACATGTTTTGCTCTTCCCATTTCTTTTGGACCACCTTGGGCTGGTTGGTGGCGCGGATAAAATCGGCATAGGAGGCAATGGCAATCCCTGTGGTCTCGACAGCCATCTTCCAGAACGGCAGGTATACGCTCTCGGATGAATCTCCGGATACCACGCCGAGGTCCGTTTGAACAAATTTTCCCTTTCTGACCTCCCACGCGGTCTCGCAGTTTCCGCACGTGAGGACCGCGCTGTCCCTTTCTCCAGTCAGATTCCAGCCGCATTGCGGACACAGGGTGGGCAGAAAGGCCAGTTTCCAGCGCGGGTCGTGGTCCGTAATGGAAGAGAAGATATCGCGGTCTGTGGGCAGTGCGGCTACAGGTCTGTTCGTAATCCCGTCAAAGAGGGCGCCCCTTTCAACATAGAGGGGAAGATAGATGAGGCTCACGGCATCGCCGATAAAGGTCCGGCACAGGGCCTCTTTCGTCTCTGCGGCCGATGAATGACTTTTTGCCCGTTCCAGCATGTCATGGGTCTTGATGAAGCATTTCAGAAAAGAGCTCTCCGCATCCGCGTGGGCAAACCGCATTTTCATCGCCTGGGGTCTGAGCCCCAAGGACATGGGGAATCGCTTGAAGGGGACCCCCAGTTGGGTGATGTCGACAATGCGATAATGAACGCCTTCCATGTCGCAGTGAAAGACCGTTCCCTTGAAGCGAAGGTAGGGGACGAAAATGAGATTCCTTCTGCTTCCCTTCGATGGAAGCACAAACCGGTAGCAGTCATCCGGAAAGAGAAAACTGGTTACCCCGCAAAAGGGACACGGCAGAAGCCGATCGGCCTCGTCCATCTCGAGGGGGGCCCCGCACTGGGGGCATTCCTGCACAACAATGAATCCCATGACTGACCCCTCAGAAGCTGACGCGCGACATCCGATTTTTGCCGCCGCCGGTCATCAGCGGCCAATTCAGAGCCTCTCCCCGCACTGGTTGCAGAATGCAGAGCCCGACAGGTTTTCGGCATTGCAGTGGGAGCAGATAAGGGGAGTTGGTTTTTCATCCACCCGCCTGCCGCACCTGGGACAGAACTGGGCATTGGCCGGCAAATTTTTTCCGCACCCGGCGCACTGCTGGATCACCACCTGTTGATGTCCGCAAGAAGGGCAAAATGCGGCGTCCCCGGGGACTGGACGCCCGCAGTCCGGACAAACGGCCTGGGCCGACGACGATCCTTCCTGTTTCCGGAAGGCATCGGCAAACATGGCCGGCATCATAAACCCCATGCCCATGCCCAGACCCGCCCCTGCCTCGCCCTGGCCCTGGGCGGCCTTTTCCATCGCCATGGCCGCCTTGAGCTTGACCAGACGGTCCAGGTCCTGGATGACGTTCAGCCTTCCCCTGTCGTCAATGGCCTCCTGGACCTCGGGGGGCGGGGTGATGGAACCGATGTACAGATGGGTCAATGCCAATCCGAAGTGGCTGAAGTCTTTTTTTAACCGGTCCTGAAGCCCTGTTGAAAGCGCTTCATACCGACCCGGCAGATTGAAGATGCTGTCCAGATGTTCCCCCAGGTGATCGTTAAAACGGGACACGATAACGCGCTTGAGGTAGTCCTCAATCTCCTCGGTGGTAAATTTCCCCATGGTCCCGACCAGGGTGTTGATAAAGAGGAGGGGTTGAATGACCTGTATGTTGAAAACGCCGTGGGCCCGAAGCCTGATGAGCCCCAGTTCCGAATCCTTGAAGGCGACCGGGTCCCGCGTGCCCCACCTGAGATTGGGAAAAACCTTCATGTTGACGATATAGGCCTCTGCCCGAAGGGGACTGGTCATGGCCCAGGGGATGGCCATGATCTTGTTGATAATGGGGATGTTCCCGGTCTTCAAGGTGTGGCGGCCCGGACCAAAGGCATCACACGCCTTTCCCTTGTAAAACAGGACCCCGGCCTGACTCTCGCGGATAATGAGCTGGGCCCCCCACTTGATCTCGCCCGACCCCTGTTCCGGAATCCTGTGGAGCAGCTCCTTTCCGGTCTCGTCAAACCATTCAATGACCTCCATAAAAACAACATTGTTGACCCCCATGTGGTTGTCCTCCTTGCTCTCGTGCTGAAAGGTGCTCTCCAAGGCGTTACCGGTAAGACGGCAGGCGGCATAACGCACGCATATTAGGGGGGATAGTTTGGAATTGCAAGAGAAGAATGGTTCCTCAAGAGGCAAGCCATTTTCAGCAATCTCAGGTGGTTCGGGTTGGAATCCGGGTCTTTGGCCTCAGGGCCGCAGGGTTTTCCTGTTTGACACCATCACCGGCACGGCTTACTATTCCCCAAGGCGGCCTGACGGCCGCAACCAAACAGCAGCCTGGGCGCCCGTGGGGGTCTCTGCCCAAGGGCTGCAATAAA
>ENA-OSEO01003007-OSEO01003007.1-sediment-metagenome-genome-assembly--contig:-NODE-3007-length-21354-cov-4.810547_pt1 | contig 21354 bp, 18 predicted proteins | sample MGYA00237883_ERZ534232 | MGnify/ENA metagenome assembly ERZ534232
GTGACCGAGCCGTCCTTCTTGAAGGCCGGCTTTAGTTTGGCCATGGCCTCCATGCTGGCGCCGAAGCGGGGGTGCTCGTCGTTCTCGAAGAGGGTTTCGCCCTTCTTGGCCTTGAGGGGCACCGGAATGATCTCGTCCTTGAAGCGGCCCGAGATGATGGCCGCCTCGGCCCGCTGCTGGCTGGCCAGGGCCAGCTCGTCCTGGGCCTGGCGGGAGATGCCGTACTTCTGGGCCACGTTTTCGGCGGTCAGGCCCATGTGAAAGTCGTTGAAGATGTCCCACAGGCCGTCGTGGATCATGTGGTCGGTCAGGACGCCGTTACCCATGCGGTGGCCCCAGCGGGCCTTGGCCACCAGGTAGGGCGCGGCCGACATGTTCTCCACGCCGCCGGCGATGACCACTTCCGCGTCCTGGCACTTTACCGCCTGGGCGGCCATCATGACCGACTTGAGGCCCGAGGCGCAGACCTTGTTGATGGTCGTGGCCACCCGGTCGTTGGGCACGCCCGAGTGGATGAGAATCTGGCGGGCCACGTTCTGGCCCCAGCCGGCCCCCAGGACGTTGCCCATGATGACCTCGTCGACCAGGTCCGGCGGCAGGTCGCCGGCCCTTCTCAGGGCCTCCTTGGCCGCCAGGACGCCCATTTCCACCGGGGAGACATCGGTCAGGGAGCCTCCGAAGCGGCCCACCGGAGTGCGAGCGGCGCTGACAATGACGACTTCTCTCATCGGGGAATCCTCCGCGGGTTTCAGACAGCTTCAACAATCAGGGACACGGCCTCACCCCCGCCCAGGCACAGGGTGGCCATGCCGGTCCTGGCCCCCCGGTCCTGCATGGCGTAGATCAGGGTGGTCAGGACCCGGGCTCCCGAGGCGCCGATGGGGTGGCCCAGGGAGACCGAGCCGCCGTTGATGTTGATCCGGTCCACATCCAGGTCCAGCTCTCGCTGGACGGCCACCGACGAGGCCGAGAAGGCCTCGTTGATCTCGTGCAGGTCGATCTCTTTGGGTTTGAGGCCGGCCTTGGCCGCGACCTTGGGGATGCTGAGGATGGGCGCCACCAGGACGTACTTGGGGTCCAGCCCGGCCGAGCCCTGGGCGCCCACCCGGACCAGGGCCTTGAGGCCCAGCTCCTGGGCCCGGTCCTCGCCCATGAGCACCAGGGCCGAGGCGCCGTCGGAGATTTTGGATGAGTTGCCGGCCGTGACCGTGCCGTCCTTCCGGAAGACCGGCCTGAGCCTGGCCAGCTCCTCCAGACTGGTCGGCCGGGGGACCTCGTCGACCTCGAAGACCCGCTCCCCCTTCTTGCCCCTCACGGTCACCGGAAAGATCTCGTCCTTGAACCGGCCGGCCTGACGGGCGGCCAGGGCCTTGACGTAGGAGCGGTGGGCGAACTCGTCCTGGTCCTGGCGGCTGACGCCGTACTTCTCGGCGCACAGTTCGGCCGACACGCCCATGTGGAAGTCGTTGAAGTGGTCCCACAGGCCGTCGTAGATCATCCCGTCGATGACCTGGTCGTGGCCCATGCGGACGCCGGTGCGGGCCTTGAGGAGGTAGTAGGGGGCCAGGTTCATGTTCTCCAGGCCGCCGGCGACGATGCAGTCGGCGTCGCCGGCCCGGATCTCCTGGGCGGCCATCATGACCGCCTTGAGGCTGGAGCCGCAGACCTTGTTGACGGTCACCGCTCCGGTGTTGAAGTCCAGACCGGCCTTGAGCATGGCCTGGCGGGCCGGGCTCTGGCCCAGGCCGGCCGGCAGGACGCAGCCCATGATGACCTCGTCGACCATTTCGGCGGCCAGGCCGGCCCGCTTGATGGACTCCAGAATGGCCAGCTTGCCCAGCTCGGTGGCCGGGGTCTGGCTCAGGGCGCCGCCGAAGCCGCCGATGGCCGTGCGGCAGGCGCTCAGGATGACAACTTGACGCATAAACACTCCTTGTCGGACGGGGCTCAAAAACCCGGTGAGGCCGGCCTCCCGCCCGGATAAACTAAATAAAATCCCCTCGGTTTGTCAAACGCTTTGAACTCGTCTCCGGTCCGGCCCCGAGGCGGCCGGACCGCTCGTCTCTCTTTCTTGACCCGTCTGGCGCGGGCGGGTTAATATGCCGCCATGCCCGAAACCCCAGGCCATATCCGCAAGGCCCGGGTGGCCGACGTCGAGGCCCTCCACGCCCTCATGACCGGGCCGGCCGAGCGGGGCGAGATCCTGCCCCGCACCCGGATGGACCTCTACGGCTTCCTGCGCGACTACTTCGTCTGGGTCGACGATAACGACCGGATCGTGGGCACGGCCGGGCTGCACATCTGCTGGGAGGATCTGGCCGAGATCAGGTCCCTGGTGGTCACCGAGGAGTGGCGGAGGCGGGGCGTGGGCCGGCGGCTGGTGGACGCCTGCCTGGACGAGGCGGTCATGCTCGGCCTGAACCGGATCTTTGTCCTGACCTACCGGCCCGACTTCTTCGGCCGGGTCGGCTTCGAGGAGGTGGACAAGTCGACCTTGCCGCACAAGGTCTGGTTCGACTGCGTCCGCTGCGTCAAGTTTCCCCAGTGCGATGAGGTGGCCATGATCACCCGCCCGGGGGACAGGTGAACCCCCTGGCCGGGCCGGCCCTGCTCAGGGCGGCCGAGGAACTGGGCGGCCTCAAGGTCGACGGCTGGGAGGTCTTCCTCGAGAGCGGCCGGGAGCTGAGCCTGGGGGCCAAGGAAGGCCAGTTGGAGACCGTCGAGGTCAGCCGGGAGGCCGGCCTGGCCGTCCGGGTCTTCACCGGCCGGCGGGTCGGCTCGGCCTTCAGCTACGATCTGTCGGCCCCGGGGGTCAGCCAGACCATCGACCAGGCCCGCCAATTAGCCGAGTTGAGCCAGCCGGACGAGGCCCAGGAGGCGACGGCCCTCCTGTCCCCGCCGCCCGGGGAACTGCCCGAACTGGAGACGGTGGACGGCCGGCTGGAGGGGATCGACCAGCGGGCCAAGGCCCGGCGGGCCCTGGAGATGGAGGCGGCCGGCCTGGCCTATGACCGGCGGGTGGCCAAGGTCAGGCGGGCCGGCTACGCCGAGTCCCGGGAGGAGACCTGGCTCCTCAACAGCCGGGGCGCCGAGCTCAAGCGCGAGCGGACAATTTGCCGGATCGAGGTCGTGCTCATGGCCCGGCAGGGCGAGGAGAGCCAGATGGGCTACGACTTCGATTTCTCGCCCTTCTTCGCCGAGCTGGACTTCGAAGCCTCGGCCCGGCGGGCGGCGGAGCGGGCCGTGGGGCTCCTGGGAGCCAGGAAGGCCAAGACCGGCCCCTGCCCGGTGGTCCTGGACAACGCCACCGCGGCCGAGCTCCTGGCGGTTCTGGCTCCGGCCTTTCTGGCCGAGAACGTCCAGAAGGGTAAGTCGCTCCTGGCCGGACGGCTGGGCCAGAAGGTCTTTTCCGAGAAGCTCGGCATCATCGACGACGGCCTCCTGGCCAAAGGGGCGGGCAGCCGGCCCTTCGACGACGAGGGCACGCCCCAGCGGGCCAGCCTGGTCGTGGACCGGGGCGTGGTCCAGGGGCTGCTCTACGACCGGCTGGCCGGCTCGCGGGAGGGCCGGGACTCCACCGGCAACGGCCGCCGCGAATCCCTCAAGTCCGCGCCGGGCGGGGGGGTGACCAACTTCTTTGTCCAGCCCGGCCAGGGCGACCTGGAGGAGCTGGTCTCCCGGGTGACCGGCGGCCTCCTGATCACCGAGCTGATGGGCCTCCACACGGCCGATCCCATCTCGGGCGAGTTCTCCCTGGGCGCCTGCGGCCACTGGATCGAGGCCGGCCGGCGGGCCTGGCCCGTGGCCGGGGCGGCCGTGTCCGGAAACATGATTGACCTGTTCTCGCGGGTGGCCCAAGTGGGCCGGGATCTGCGCTTCCTGGGCCGGGTGGGCTCACCCAGCCTCCTGATTGACCGGCTGGACGTGGCCGGCTGAGCGAGACCGTGGCAGGCGACTACATCGATCGTCAGGCCGTCATCGATCTCGACGCCGTGGCCTTCAACCTGTCCCAGGTCAGGCGGCAGGTCGGCCGCCGGGTCAAGATCATGGCCGTGGTCAAGGCCGACGCTTACGGCCACGGTCTGATCCCGGTCTCCCGGAGGCTGGTGGCCGAGGGCGCGGCCTTCCTGGGGGTGGGCCGGCTGGACGAGGTCGAGACCCTGCGCCGGGCCGGCCTGGGCGTGCCGGTGGTCATCCTGACCGGGATCACCCCCGCCGAGGCCGAGATGGCCGTCCGCCTGCGCTCCCTGCCCATGGTCTTCGACCTGGAGGCGGCCGAGGCCCTGGCCCAGGCCGGCCGGTCATTGGGCCGCAGCGCCGAGGCGCTCCTCAAGTTCGACACCGGCATGAGCCGCCTGGGTTTCGGCACCGAGGGCCTCGACGAGTTGATGGCCCGCCTGGCCGGCCTGGAGGGTCTCTCGGTCCGGGGGCTGGCCTCCCACATGGCCACGGCCGACGAGGCCGACAAGACCCACGCCCGAAGGCAGACCGAGCGCTTCGAGGGGCTGATCGCCCGCTTCAGGGAGCGCAAGTTCGAGCTGGACCTCAACTCCATGGCCAACTCGGCCGGGGTTTTGGACCTGCCCGAGACCCACTACGACCTGGTCCGGCCGGGCATCATGCTCTACGGCTCCCGGCCCGGCCCGGAGATCCGGAGTCAGATCGAGCTCAGGCCGGCCATGACCGTCAAGACCCGCCTCATCCAGGTGCGCCAGGTGCCGGCCGGCACCTCCCTGTCCTACGGCCTGACCTACACCACCCCGGCTCCGGCCCGGATCGGGGTCGTCCCCCTGGGCTACGGCCACGGCCTGCCCCGCCATCTGTCCAACCAGGGGACCATGCTGGTCGGCCAGAAGAGGGTGTCCGTGGTCGGCCGGGTGTGCATGAACCTGACCCTCCTCGACCTGACCCAGGTCCCCGAGGTTGAAAACGGGGACGAGGTCACGGCCCTGGGCTGGCAGGGCCAGAGTTTCCTGCCGGCCGAGGAGGTGGCCGTAGCGGCCGGGACGATCAGCTACGAGGTCCTCTGTCTGCTGGGCAGCCTCAACCCCCGGGTCTATCTGGGCCGGGGCTGACCTTCGGAGGGCAGGATTCGGCTCAGCCCTGGTCGAGGCTGTGGACCAGGGTCGAGAGCTGGTGGGTCATCTCCTCCAGGCGTTCCGCCTCGCTGATAACCTGCTGGAGACGCTGGCTCAAATTGTCATCGGCCCCGGCCTTGAGAAGAAGAATCTCGGCCTGGCCCATGATCACGGTCAGGGGCTGGTTCATGTCGTGGCCCAGGGCCCGGGCCTTCTGGACCAGCCCCTCCAACTGATCGCTCCGGGAGACCGATTCCTCGTCGGCCAGCCGGATTTCGCCGATGACCTGCTCGCGGCCGGCCAGGGCGCTCAGGCAAAGCAGGGCCGGCCGGCCGTCGCTCAAGGTGGCCATGAACTTGAGGGGCGGGGCCGGAGAGGCCTCGGCCTTGGCGATCAGCCCGGCCCCGGAGCTGGCTTTCGGATCCAGGAGTTCGGCCATGGTTCGGGCTTGGGCCGCCCCGGGCAGGGCCGCCCTGAGGCTGGGGCTGACAAAAAGGAGCTCGCCGTCGCTGGCGGCGACGAAGAGCGGGCTGGGGCAGGCTGCGACCACGGCCCGCCAGTCCACCTGGCCTTGAGACATTCTCTCCTCCGGCGGCCTAATCGGCCGCTAATTCAAGAACTCCGCAAGACGGGAAAGCCCGGCTTCAGGGGCGGCAGCTTCGGAGCTCAGTAGGCGTTCCGGTCGGCCAGAACGTGCCACAGCGTTCGGGCCAGAATGTTGAGATCGAATCCCAACGACCAGTTCTCGATGTAGTCCAGGTCGTGCTCGATGCGGCCCTCCAGGGAGGTTTGGCCCCGGAAGCCCTTGATCTGGGCCCAGCCGGTCATGCCGGCCTTCATCTTGTGGCGGAGCATGTACTTGGGGACTCGATCCTTGAAGGTGGCGATGAACTCGGGCCGCTCGGGCCTGGGCCCGACCAGGGACATCTCGCCCTTGAGGACGTGAAAGAGCTGGGGCAGTTCGTCGATGGAGAAGCGCCTGAGGAAGCGGCCCAGCGGCGTGCGGCGGGGGTCGTTGGGCCGGGCCCAGGTGGGGCCGGTGCTCTTCTCGGCGTCTAAGTACATGGTCCTGAACTTGGCCATGTTGAAGATGCGGCCGTCCAGGCCCATGCGCTGCTGGCGGTAGAAGATCGGCCCGGGCGAGGACAGCTTGACCCCGATCGCGGCCAGGAGCATCAGCGGCCAGGTGAACAACAGGGCCCCCGAGGCCAGGATGACGTCCGAGCTCCGCTTGAGGACCCGGTTCCAGCCGTGCATGGGCGATTCCCTGAGGCTGATGATGGGCAGGCCGTCGAACTCCTCCACCGAGGTCCGCAGCGAGACGAAGCGGTACAGGTCGGGCACGACCTTGACCTCGACCATCTCGTTGGCCATGGCGTTGAGGATGTCGCCCAGGAGGGGCTGGTGCTCCAGGGGCAGGGCGATGAGGACCAGGCCGACATTCTGGGCGGCGATGACCGCGTCCACGTCGTTGTAAGCGCCCAGGACGGGCAGGTCGCAAACTGTTGAGCCGACCCGGGCCGGCTTGGCGGCCAAAAAGCCGATCACTTCCACGCCCAGCTCCGGCCTGAGGCAGAGGCGCTCGGCGGTGATCTGGGCCAGGTCGTCGGCCCCGACGATCAGGGCCTTGAGGCTCAATCTGGCCCGGTGGGAGCCGACGAAAAGATGCTTGAGCCAGAGGCGGCTCAGGGACAGGGTCAGGGTCGAGAGGACGAAGAAGTGGATGAAGACGATGCGCGAGAACGACTGCCGGTGAGTGAAGTAAGTGGCGGCGATCAGGAGCAGGAAGGCGATCAGCTCGGCCCGGATCAGGGACCAGAGAACCTGGGTCCGGCTCTGGCCGCGGAGGCGGTAGAGGCCGACGAAATAAAAGGTTCCGATCCAGATCGCCTCGACCAGGAGCAGGCCCCAGAGGTAGAGGTCCAGGGGCGGCACGCCCTTGGTGACCGGAATGAGGGGCAGGTTGAAGCGGATAAAATAGGAAGCTATCCAGCAGCCGGCAATGACGATCACGTCAGCCAGCACCAACAGGGAGCGGTAGAACTGGAGCCTTTGCCTGAACATGACCCCTGGCGGCCCTGTTCTAGGGACTTATCTTCACAGGCCCCTGGCTTTTTCCTTGGCCTCCTGCTTGGTCTTGCATTCAATGCATAGCGTGGTCACCGGCCTGGCCTCCAGCCTCTTCTCGCCGATCTCCTCGCCACAAGACTCGCAGATGCCAAAGGTGCCCTCGTCGATTCTCTCCAGGGCTTGGCGGATCTTATTGATCAGCTTCCGCTCGCGGTCGCGGATGCGGAGCATGAAGTTGCGATCCCATTCTGCCGTGGCCCGATCGGTGGGGTCTGGGAAGTTTTCCTTGTCGGCGGTCATGCCCGAGACAGTCCGAGCCGCCTCCTCAAGGAGCTCTTCCAGTTGCTGGTTCAGGATGGCTCGGAAGCGCTCCAGCTTCTCCTCATCCATAAGCCACTCCCCACCTAAAATCGAAATCAAGAATGTTTACCACGGCGCGGCCTGACTGTAAAGTCAAACCAGCCTATTCGGCCCGATAGGTCCCGCTCTTGCCGCCAGACTTGAAGATCAGCCGGACCTCGGAAATGACCGGGCCCTTGTCCACGGCCTTGAGCATGTCGTAGACGGTCAGCAGGGCCAGGCTGACCGAGGTCAGGGCCTCCATCTCCACCCCGGTCGGGGCCGTGGTCCTGACCGTCGACCTGGCGATCAGGCTCAGCCGGGGCTCGTCGAGCTCGAAGTCCAGGCCGACGAAGCTCAGGGGCAGGGGGTGACAGAGGGGGATCAGCTCCGGCGTCCTCTTGGCGGCCATGATGCCGGCCAGCCGGGCCGCGGCCAGGACGTCGCCCTTGGCCGCCCGGTTGTCCCGGACCGCCTCGAAGGCCTCCCGGCTGAGCTGGATCCGCCCCTCGGCCCGGGCTTCCCTGGCCGTGGCCGGCTTGGGACCGACGTCGACCATCCGGGCCGCGCCGGAATCATCGACGTGAGTCAGCTTCATCCGGCTCTCCGTCCCTCGGCCCGGCGGGCCGGCTTGGCCTTGGCCGGCTTGCGACCCTTGAGCCGGCTGAAGAAGCCGCCGCCCTTGGCCTCTTCCAGCTCCATGAATTCCTGGAGGAGTTCCTTCTGCCGGGCGGTCAGGTCCCTGGGCGTCTCGGCGGCCACCTGGACCAGCAGGTCGCCCCGGCCGAAGCCGCGCAGATGGGGCACGCCCTGGCCCCGCAGGGAGAAGACCTGGCCGTTCTGCACCCCGGCCGGAATCTTGAGGGTCTTGGGCTCCTCCAGGGTCGGCACCTCCACCTCCAAGCCCAGGGCGGCCTGGGCCAGGTTGAGGCGGAGATTGTAGACCAGGTCGCTGCCCTGGCGCTCCAGGACCTCGTGGGGCTTGACGTGGAGGACGACGTAGAGATCCCCGGCCGGGCCGCCCTGCAGGCCGGCTTCGCCCTCGGCCCTGAGCCTCAGTCGGGCCCCCTGGTCAACCCCGGCCGGGATGCGGACCTTGACCCGGCCGGCCTCTTCCCGCCGTCCCTGCCCGCCGCAGGCGGGGCAGGGATCGTTGATCACCCGGCCCTGGCCCTGGCAGGTGGGGCAGGTGGCGGCCATCCGGAAGAAGCCCTGGGAGCGATAGACCTGGCCCCGGCCCCGGCAGGTGGGGCAGGGCTCGGGCGCGCTGCCCGGCTTGGCGCCGCTGCCCTGGCAGTGCTGGCAGGTCCTCCGGCGGGGTATCTCCAGCTCGACCTCGCCGCCGAAGATGGCCGTTTCGAAGTCGATCTCCAGGTCGTAGCGCAGGTCGGCCCCGGCCATGCCCCGTCGCGGCCGGGCCTCGAAGCCGAAGAACTCGGAGAAGATGTCGCTGAAGTGGCTGAAGATGTCATCGAAGCCGCCGAAGCCCTGGTAGCCCTGGCTGGAGAGGCCGGAGTGGCCGAACTGGTCGTAGACGCTTCGCTTCTCAGGGTTGGACAGGACCTCGTAGGCCTCGGCGCAACACTTGAACTTCTCCTCGGCCTCCTGGTCGCCGGGGTTGCGGTCGGGGTGGTACTTGAGGGCCTGGCGGCGGTAGGCCGCCTTGAGCTCCTCGGGCCCGCAGGTCCTGGCGACGCCCAAAACTTCGTAGTAGTCCGGCTTACTCGCCATCGGCCTTTTTATCCGCCCCAGTAAGCTCTAGGGCCCGCTTGGCGAAAAGCAGTTGCCCGGCCGCCTCGGCGCGCCGGGCCAGCTCGGTCAGCGCCCCCGCCTCCGGCTCGACCCGGGCCGCCTTGAGGGCGTGGAGATAGAGGAACAGGTCGCCGCTCTCGACCGCCTGGCCGGCTAATTCCTTGAGCCGCTCCACCTCCCCGGCCCGCTTCCAGAAGTCGATGGCGTCATAGATCAGCCCGGCGGCCAGGTGGTCCTCGGCCGCGGTCAGGAGCTTGGCCCGCGGCGCCTGGCGGTCGTTCAGGAGGTCGCGCTTCTTGAGGCAGTCCAAGGGGACGTCCGCGGCCACGGTCTAGTCCTCTTCGCGGCCCTTCAAGTCCGGCAGCTCCGGGACTCCGGGCACGGGTCTGGCCGGACGGACGATGGCCGGCGGGCTTTCGAAGCCGACCTCGGCCGCGGCCACCTCGCGCAGGGAGACCACGACTTCCTTGTTCTTGCTCTCCAGATGCGGCTTGGCGCCCTGCCGGTACTGGCGCACCCGCTGGGTGGCCAGGTGGACCAGGGCGAAGCGGTTGTTGACCTGTCTGAGACAGTCTTCGACGGTTACTCGGGCCATGCCTTATCCCTCATTTTTGATCCCGGCGAGGCCAGGGGAGCCGGCGGCTCCTTGAGCCTCCCGGGAGTCGATCTCGAGGACCCGCTCGCGGCCGAGCCTGAACAAAACTCAGCCAAGATGCCAGTACCGGCCAACCCGGCCAGCCTCTTGTTCCGGTCGCCTAGACCTAAGATAAGAATCAGCCCGGGCCGGTCAAGCCCTAAGCGGCCTTCTCCGGGCGGATTGCCTATTCCGGCCGCCAGGGGGGAGCCGCGCCAGGTCGGTTTCTTGACGGAAATCATGATCCGGTCAGGTCCTCGCCGCAAACACAAATGTATACCATCCCCGCCCGGGCAAGTAAAGGCCCAACGGCCTGATTGACTCGGCCGGCGGGGCTGCCTTAGGCTCGAGCCAAGGCCCAGGGGCTCATTGCCCGCTTGGAAACGGAGTCAGCCGTGCCGGCCCGCCTCCACCTCGTCGGCGTCATCCACCGCGACCCCAGGGGCCACGCCCGGCTCCTGGCCCTGCTCAGAAGCCTGGGCCTCGGGCCGGAGGAGGCCCTGGTCAGCCTGGAGGTCAGCCCCCTGAGCCTGGCCTTCCGGCGGCGCTACGGCCCCTTTCTGACCCGGCGGCTGGCCCTGAGCCTGGCCGAGCTGGCCGCCGAAGGCGGCCTGGCTCCGGACGAGCTCTGGCGGCGGCCCGAGGTGGCCGGCCTGGTCCGCTTTCTCTGGCCGCCCTTCGAGTTCACCGCGGCCCGGGCCTGGGCCGGGCCGGGCCGGCTCCGCCTGGCCGAGCCCAACTCCTCCAGCCTGGTGGAGCTGCCCCGGGCCTGGGAGCTGGTCGGTAAGGCCAACCTGCGCGGGCTCCTGGCCGAGGCGGGCCCGCCGCTTGGCGCCCGGGTCATGGCCGCCTACCTCCGGGCCGCCCGGGTCCTGGCCTCTTCCCCGCCCGCTCCCGGCCGGGCGGCCGGCCGGGAGGACCGTCTGGCCGCTTTCATCGCCCGCCTGGCCTCCACCGGCCGGACGATCGTCCACGTGGGCGGCTGGGAGCATCTGCCCGGGCTGAGAAGCCGCCTCAGCGGCCTGGAGCCGGCCTGCCGCCTGGCCGGACCGGAGGCCTGAGCAAGAGAGACGGGCGGGCCTCCGTACGGAGGCCCGCCCGGGGGGGTCTTATTGGGGCTCAGTCCCTGGAGCCGGCAAAGAGCCGGAGCAGCATCAGGAAGAGGTTGATGAAGTCCAGATAGAGGCTCAAGGCACCGTATATCTTGACCCTTCCGGCGGCCAGCTCGCCCTGGCTGCCGGCGGTCAGGGCCAGCTCCTTGATGCGGCGGGTGTCGTAGGCGGTCAGGCCGGTGAAGACCAGGACGCCGATGACGCTGATGGCGAACTCCATGGCCGCCGAGCCGACGAAGATGTTGATCAGGGAGGCTATGATGACCCCGATCAGGCCCATGAACAGGAAGCTGCCCCAGGAGGAGAGGTCCCGCCGGGTGGTGTAGCCGTAGAGGCTCATCGCCCCGAACATGGCCGCGCAGGTGAAAAAGGCCTGGGTCACCGACGAGGCGGTGTAGGCCAGGAGGACCACGGAGAGGGTCGCCCCGTTGAGGGCGCTGTAAAGCAGGAAGAGGCCGGCCGCGGTGGCCGGGGCCAGCCTGGTGATCCGGCTGGCCAGGGTGAAGACCAGGCCCAGTTCGGCGATGATCAAGCCGAAGAAGAGGATCTGGTTCCCGAAGATGAGCCGGACCAGGGAGGGGCTGCCGGCCACGGCCCAGGCGACCACGGCGGTCAGGCCCAGGCCGAGGATCATCCAGTTATAGACGCCCCTGAGGACGCCGCTGAGCGCCCTGGTCTGGGCCGTGGTTACCGACATTGTCTGCACGACTGCCTCCTTAGAGTGTGTTCGGGGCCGGATCGGGGCTGCTGCTCGTCGCCCGCGTCTGATTGGGATTCATTATACACTCGGCCGGGACGAGTCATCAACATTTGGCCCCGGCCGGGCGAGTAATTCCGGTTCGAACGGCTTGCTTCCTCCGCGGCCTGGTGTTAGTCAATCAGTTTCATGGATCAACAAGAGCACAAGCTGACCTGCTGGCGGGTCCTTGTCTTCTGGCTTCCCCTGGCCGCCACCTGGATCATGATGTCCCTGGAGGGGCCTTTCCTGAGCGCGGTCATCGCCCGGATGGCCGAGCCGAAGTTCAACCTGGCCGCCTACGGGGTGGCCTTTTCCTTCGTCCTCATCTTCGAGGCGCCGATCATCATGATCATGAGCGCCGCCACCGCCCTGGCCAAGGACCGCGACTCCTTCCTCAAGATGCGCAATTTCACCTGCGCCCTCATCGGGCTGGTCACGGCCGGGATGGCCCTGGGGCTCCTGCCGTCCGTCTTCTATTTCCTGGCCGGGAGGCTGATCGGCCTGCCCGAGGACGTGGCCCGGCTGACCCACCTGACCGCCGTCCTGATGCTCCCCTGGCCGGGGGCCATCGGCTATCGCCGGCTCTACCAGGGCCTCCTCATTCGCCACAACCGGACCCGGAACGTGGCCTACGGGACGGTGATCAGGCTGATAACCATGGCCGCCAGCGGGCTCATCCTCCACCTCTACACCCCCCTGGCCGGCGCCTTCGTCGGTGCGGCCGCTATGACCGTGGGCGTGACCTTCGAGGCCGCGGCGGCGCGCCTGATGGCCCGGAACGTGGTCCGGGGCCTGCTCTCCGAGCCGGCCGCGGCCCAGCCGGTCGAGACGGCCCTGACCTACCGCTCCATCAGCCAGTTCTACTACCCCCTGGCCCTGACCTCTCTGCTGGCCCTGGGCGTCAGGCCGATGGTCATCTTCTTCGTCGGCCAGAGCCGGATGGGCCTCGAGTCCCTGGCGGTCCTGCCGGTGATCCACGCCCTGGTCTTTCTTTTTCTCAGTCTGGGCCTGTCCTTTCAGGAGGCGGGCATCGCCCTGCTGGGTGAGCGGCACCGTCACTACCTGGTCCTGCGGAACTTCTCCTGGGGTCTCGGCCTGGCCACGGCCGGCGGGCTGGGTCTGGTCGGCTTCACCCCGGTCTCGGCCCTCTGGTTCCACCACGTCTCCGGCCTGTCCCTGGAGCTGACCGAGTTCGCCGTGCTGCCGGTGCAGATCATGGCCTTCCTGCCCGGTTTTTCGGTCCTGCTCTTCTTCCAGCGGGCCGTTCTGCTCAACGCCAGGCTGACCCAGCCGATCACCTGGGCCACCGGCCTGGAGGTGGCCGTCATCGTCGCTGTCCTCTTTGTCGGCATCCACTATTTGGACGCCGTGGGCGCGGTCGCCGCCGCGGCGGCCATGCTCCTGGGCCGGCTGGCGGCCAACGCCCTCATGTTTCCACCCTTCTTCAGGGCCCTGGGCCAGAGGGGCTGACCGGATCGGGCCCGGTCCCTCCGGGACGGCGGCAGGTCCGGCCGGATGATTTTATATTCATTTTATGATATATTGATGATCTGTTTTCGGATCAGTGGTTCCGGACTTCCCCTCCCGGAGACCTGTTTTGGCCGGCGGTCTTCCGGGATTGGGCCGCCAATTCCTCCGAGTCTCTTTATGTAGTTGACTAAGATCGGGCCAATCGGCATAAATGAGAAATACTTGCGGAAGCGGTCTCTCGTGCCCCCGGGGCCGGCTTCTGCTCGAAGCGCTGACGGGGGAATGACTTGAACCGCCCTGGTTGAAGGGGGTTCTGGGAGGAGTAAGTTTGGCTAGGGGTACGGTGAAGTGGTTCAGCGAGGACAAGGGCTACGGGTTCATTGTTCCCGATGACGGGGGCAAGGATCTCTTTGTTCATCATTCCAACATCGAGATCGAGGGCTTCCGCAGCCTTCAGGAAGGCCAGAAGGTCGAGTACGAGGTAGGCCAGGGCCGGAAGGGCCCTGAAGCAACCAAAGTCCGGCCCGCCTGACCGGAAGAGGGCCTCTTAGAGCGCGGCCCCGGCCAGGGCCGGGGCCGCTATAGGGTTACCCCTCGGTTCCCGCTCCCGGGGTCTGGCCCAGCCGATCATCCTATCGGCTGGGCCGAGCCCGGAATGGTGGTCGAGTCCGAAGGACTTGACTGCTCGGGCTCCCCGAACGGGCCTGGCCGGCCGGGCGAGGGGCAGGAGTCAGACCTTGCCGGATCCCCCCAGCGTCTTCCAGACCGTGCCCAGAATCGTGATGGGGCCTGACTCGGTCAGGGGCCTGGGCGACGAGGTCCGGCGCCTGGGGGGCCGGCGGGTCGCGGTCATCACCGACCCGGGCCTGGTCCGGGCCGGCCTCCATGAACCCGCGCTCTACTCGCTCCGCAGGGCCGGGCTCGAGCCGGCCCTCTTTCAGGAAGTCAGCCCGGACCCGCCCCTGGAGATCATCCCCCGGAGCACGGTCTTTGTCAGGGAGAGCCGGGCCGACCTCATCGTCGGCCTGGGCGGCGGCAGCTCCCTGGACGTGGCCAAGGCCACGGCCATCGGCTGCACCAACCCCGGTCCGATGGAGGCCTACGCCGGGGTCAACCTGGTTCCCCGGCCCGGCCTGCCCACGGTCCTCATCCCCACCACCGCCGGAACCGGCTCGGAGGCGACCTGCGTCGCCGTGCTCAGCGACACCGCCAACAAGGTCAAGATCGGCGTCTTCTCTGAGTTCCTCTTCGCCCGGCTGGCCCTCCTGGACCCCCGCCTGACCCTGGGCCTGCCCGCCGCGATGACCGCGGCCACCGGCCTGGACGCCCTGATTCACGCCCTGGAGTCCTACACCGGCCGGCAGGCCACCTTCCTGACCGAGCCCCTGGCCCTGGCCGCCCTGGAGCTGGCGGCCAGGTACCTGAGGCGGGCCTGCGCCGACGGGTCGGACCTGGAGGCCCGGACCGGGATGCTCCGGGCCAGCCTCCTGGCCGGGATGGCCTTCACCAACACCCAGTGCGCCGCGGCCCACGCCTGCTCCATGGCCCTGGGCGGGGCCTTCCACATCCCCCACGGCGTGGCCACGGCCCTGATGCTGCCCGCGGCCATGAGGTTCAACCTGCCGGCCGCGCCGGAGAAGTTCAGCCGCATCGCCCAGATTTTCGGCGAGCCGACGGCCGGCCTGGCCCCGCTGGAGGCGGCGGCCGGGGCCATCACCGCGATCGAGCGCCTGATCAGGGACCTGGACGTGAAGCTGGGCCTGGAGAACTACGGGGTCGACCCCGCGGCCGTGCCCGGGCTGGCCAGGGCCGCCCTGGGCCTGGGCCGGCTGTGGCGGAACAACCCCCGGACGGCCGATCAGGAGGAGGTGGAGGGGCTCTTCCGGGATTCGTTCACCAACCCCCGGGCCGGTAATTAAGCCAGAGTGAGACGGCTCCCCAGGTCTTCAAGCTTGGGGGAGCCGTCCAGTCGGCCGAAGTTCTATTCTTGCATTTTTCGAAAAATATAGGATTACGAAATAACTAATCCTTGCTCTTTCTCCCCCGGCCGCGAACGGCTGGCGCCCGAGCCGACTTTGCCCGACCCCGCCGGCCGCCCGCCCGGCGGCGCCAACAGAAAGGTTGCTTCCGGAGCCAGTCTGGTGCTAAATTCCTTCCGGATCGGCGGTAGTTTCAGGGAAGGGACGCTCACCATCAACTGATGGTGAGCTCCTCTGTCAACGGGGGCCTCATGTCGTTGCGCGCCAAGATATTAATCATCCTGGTGGCGGTCGTCACTTCCTACGCCCTGGCCGAGCAGACCATTCGCCGCCTGGTCATTTTCCCCGCCTTCGAGGCCCTCGAAAAGGACGAGGCCAGGAAAGACGTGAAGCGCTGCCTGAGGGCCCTCGGCCGGGAGGTTGACCGCCTGGCCGCCACCTGCCGCGACTCGGCCGCCTGGGACGAGACCTACCGCTCGCTCCTGGACGGGCCGAAAAACCCGGGCCAGGCCAGTCTCCTCCCGGCGGCCTTGCGGAGCAACAACCTCGACCTCATCTACGTCTGCGGCCCCAAGGGCGAGATTGTGTGGGGCGGGATGGGCGATCCGGGCATTGGCGGGCTCGTCCAGGGCGGCCCATCGGCCGGCGGCCCCCCGGACCCGAACGGCCTCCTCCCGGCCCTTCAGGCCGGCCCGGCCGGGTTCCTGGTCACCGCGCGAGGACCGCTGCTGGTCGCCTCCAGCCCCATCCCCGGCCGCGAGGCGGGAGGGGCGGACCGGGGCAGGCTGGTCATGGGCCGGCTGCTCGGCCCGGAAGCGGTCAGGAGGCTGGTTGAGCAGACGGGCATTAACTTCCAGGTCTGGCCCATCAGCGGCGAGGGGCTGCCCGCCGAGGAGAAGGGGGTCCCGGGCCGGCTCAAGCCGGGGGCGCCTCTCCTGATCAGCCAGGGCGGCCCCAAGCTCCTCAAGGCCTACGCCGCCTTTCCCGACGCCCAAGGCCGGCCGGCCCTGCTGGTCCGGGCCGATCTCCCCAGGGACATCACCGCCCGGGGCCGGGCGGCCCTGGGCATCGCCCGCATCGCCCTCCTCTCGGCCGGGGTGATGGTGATGGTCCCCCTGCTGATCCTGGTCTGGCGCATGGTCGTCACCGAGGGGGCTCTCAGGGAGAGCGAGGAGCGCCACCGCACCGTCCTGGAGGCCTCGCCCGACCCGGTGGTCGTCTGCGACCCCGAGGGCCGGGCCACCTACATCAATCCCGCCTTCACTCAGGTTTTCGGCTGGACCCCGGCCGAGTGCCTCGGCCGGGACATGGACTTCCTGCCCCGGGGCGACTGGGTCGACGACCCGACGGCCCTGGACAGGCTCCGCGGCGGTCAGACCGTCTCCGGGATCGAGGGCCGCCGCCCGACAAGGGACGAGCGGCTCCTTGACGTCAGCTTGAGCGCGGCCGCCTTCTTCGACGCCGAGGCCCGGTTGAAGGGCTACGTGGTCACCCTCCAGGACATCTCCGAGCGCAAGCGGACCGAGGAGCAGCTCAAGTTCCTGGCCTACCACGACCCCCTGACCGGCCTGCCCAACCGCAAGTCCTTCTATGAACGCCTCGAGGACAGGCTCAGCCAGTCCCGCCGCCAGCCGACCAGCCGCTGGGCTCTTCTGTTCCTGGATCTGGACCACTTCAAGGACGTCAATGACGCCCTGGGCCACGATGTCGGCGACGAGCTCTTGAAGGCCGTCTCCGCTCGGATAGAGGAATGCCTGCGCACGACCGACTACGTGTTCCGCGTGGGCGGCGACGAGTTCACCATCATGACCACCAATCTGACCAGGGGCATCGACGCGGCCACGGTGGCCCGGAGGATCCTGGAGACCGTGGCCGATGCGTTCCACATCCTGGGCCACGAACTCCACGTCACCGGCTCCATCGGCATCAGCGTCCACCCCGAGGACGGCGACAGCCTGGAGATCCTGGTCAAGAACGCTGACCGGGCCATGTACGCGGCCAAGAAGGACCGGAACGGCTACCTCTTCTTCACCGAGGACATGAACCGCCAGACCCTGGAGAGATTGAAGCTGGAGCGCGGCCTCTGCCAGGCCACCCTGAAGAATCAGCTGGAGCTCTACTACCAGCCCCTGGTCAACAGCCAGCGCCACATAGTCGGCACCGAGGCCCTGCTGCGTTGGAACCACCCGGAGATGGGCTGCCTCCTGCCCGACCAGTTCATCCCCTTAGCCGACGAGACCGGGGCCATCGTCGGCATCGGCGAGTGGATCCTGGCCACCGCCTGCCGCCAGGCCAAGAAGTGGCAGGACCAGGGGCACGAGGGCTTCTACGTGGCCGTCAACCTCTCGGCCCGCCAGTTCAAGCAGCCCGACCTGATCGAGACCGTGGAGCGGGTCCTGGAAGAGACCGGGCTGCCCCCGGAGTGCCTCCAGCTGGAGCTGAGCGAGAACTGCGTCATGGACGACCCGGAAGAGGCCGTGGCCAAGATGAGGCGGCTCCACCGCAAGGGAGTCCGCTTCTCCATCGACGATTTCGGCACCGGCCGCTCGTCCGTGAGCTACCTCAACCGCTTTCCGGCCGACACCCTCAAGATCGACCGCTCCTTCATCCGGGAGGCGGCCAGCAACCCGGAGGACCAGGAGGTCATCAGGACCATCATCTCCATGGCCCGCCACCTGAGCATGGAGCCGCTGGCCGAGGGGGTGGAGAGCCAGGAGCAGCACGAGTTCCTGTCCAGCAGCGGCTGCGGCCTGGTCCAGGGCTACTGCACCGGCCCGCCCATGGCCGAGGCCGAGTTCGAGCGCCTCCTGCGCCGGCAGAAGCCGGCCCGGAAGAGCTAGCCCGCCAGATCACCCCCAAGGCCGATCCGGCCAGGGCCGGTCGCGGATCGAAAAAAGAGATACACCGGCCGGGGGATCTCTGCGGCTGTAATTGAATTGGCTACCGGGTGGCCGCGACCATGACCGACTTGAGAGCTATCTGGCCGTTCTTGACGGAATCGGCGGCCAGATCTTCGAGCAGGGCCTTGCCGCCTTTGGGCGTGGCCGGCAACTCCCTGGTCCGCGGCCACTCGGTGGTCTTCGAGTCCAGGGCGAACTGCCTGGCCCCTTCCCAGACCTCCTTGGCGCAGGGCACGTTGTGAGTGTTGTACTTGATCTGGTTCTCGTCCACCTCGTAGATGACGAAGCCATGGTCGAGGGGCAGGTGAAGTAGTCGATGCCGACCTCAAGCTCGTAGCGGGTCGAGTAGTGTCCGTGGCCGGACAGGTTCAGGGCCACCTGGGGGTACTTCTCCAGCACCTTCCTGATCTCGCCGGCGTTCAGGGCCACGAACTTGTTGAATTCGTTCTCACCGGCGATTCAATTTCCGAGCCTGCCCCCGCCGGCCCGGCCAAATCTTGGGCTTGGAGCCGGCTCCAGGGGCGGCTAGCCTTGTTCCTAGTTTTTGGGGCAATCCGGAGCCAGTCCTCAGAGACACCGTTTGAATATTAAAACCGATGATTGATATCTGAATCGGTCTAGTGCTAAGCTACTTCCTGAACCTGGGGGCAGCAAAAATCGGCTGTTTTCTAGCGCTATGGGATCGGCCCAGCTTCCGGGGTGGGGGGTCTATGTCTCTGCGCGCCAAGATATTGATCATTCTGGTAGTAGTCATCGCCTCGTACGCCTTGGCCGAGCACACTATCCGCCGGCTGGTGGTTTTCCCTAGTTTCGAGGCGCTGGAGAGGGATGAGGCCGAGCAAGACATCTTGCGCTGTGTGGAGGCCATGCGCCGGGAGGTGGAGCACCTGTCGGCCAGTTGCGCTGAACTGGCCACTTGGGACGAGGCCAATCAGATCCTAGGGGACGCAAAAGAAACCCCGTTAGCCTCCCGCCTCCTGACCAGGATTTTCCGGCTCAACAACCTGAACCTCATGTACATCTACAACCCCGGGACCGGCGTTCTGTGGGGCGGGGTGGGGCAGGCCGGCGCCCAGAATTTCCCGGAACTGAAGGAATTGAAGGCTTCTTCCCTGAGCCCAAGCCACAAGCGCTTATTGGAAAAGGCGGCCGCAGGGAACCTGGCCGGAATAATCCTGACCGAAAAGGGAATGCTCCTGGTCGCCTCCAGCCGCATCGCCAGCCTCAGCCAGGGGGGTCCCAGCCGGGGAATAATAGTCATGGGCCGCCCGCTAGGGCCGGAGGTCATCGACAGGCTGATCAGACAGACTCGCGTCGCTTTCCAGCTCTGGCCCGCGACCGGGACGGGTTTGCCCGCCCCGGAAAAGGCGGCCCTGGCCGAGCTGGCCTTGAACAGATCCGTTTACGTGGACCAGAGCGAGCCTCGGCTCCTCAAGGTCTACGCCACCCTTCCAGACATACTGGGCCAGCCGTCCCTGCTCATCCGGGCCGACGTCCCCCGGAACATCACCGCCCGGGGCGCGGCGGCCCTGAGCATCGCCCGGAATTCTCTCCTGGCGGCGGGGGTGATGGCCATAATCCCGCTGCTCATCCTGGTTTTCCGCCTGATCCTGAGCGAGGAGGCCCTCCGGGTGAGCGAGGAGCGGCATCGCACCGTTCTGGAAGCCTCGCCTGACCCGGTGGTCGTCTGTGACCCCGAGGGCCGGGCCACCTACATCAATCCCGCCTTCACCCAGGTTTTTGGCTGGACCCCGGCCGAGTGCCTCGGCCAGGACATGGACTTCCTGCCCCGAGGAGGCGACTGGGTCGACGACCCGACGGCCCTGGAGAGGATTCGCAGCGGCCAGACCGTCTCCGGGATCGAGGGCCGCCGCCCGACCAGGGACGAGCGGCTCATTGAAGTCAGCCTCAGCGCGGCCGCCTTCTTCGACGCCGAAGCCAGGCTGAAGGGCTACGTGGTCACCCTCCAGGACATCACCGAGCGCAAGAGGGCCGAGGAGCAGCTCAAGGAGATCGCCTACCACGACCCCCTGACCGGCCTGCCCAACCGCAAATCGTTTTACGAGCGCCTGGAGAACAGACTGGTCCAGTCCCGCCGCCGTCCGACCAACCGCTGGGCCTTGCTCTTTCTGGACTTGGACCGCTTCAAGGACGTAAACGACACCCTGGGCCACGACGTGGGCGACCTGCTCTTGAAGGCGGTCGCCCTCCGGATTCAGGGCTGCCTGCGCGAGAGCGACTTCGTCTTCCGCCTGGGCGGCGACGAGTTCACCATCATGGCCACCAACCTGACCAGGAGCCTTGACGCGGCCACCGTGGCTCAAAGGATTCTGGAGGCCACGGCCCAGTCGTTTCAGATCCTGGAGCACGAGATCCACGTCACCGGCAGCATCGGCATCAGCGTCCACCCAGAGGACGGTGAAGAAGTCGAGGTCCTGGTCAAGAACGCGGACATGGCCATGTACGTGGCCAAGGAGGATCGCAACAGCTACCTCTTTTTCACCGAGGAGATGAACCGCCAGGCCCTGGAGAGGATGAAGCTGGAAAGCAACCTGCGCCAGGCCGCCCTGGAGAATCAATTGGAGCTCTACTATCAGCCTCTGGTCAACAGCCAGCACTGGATCGTCGGCACCGAGGCCCTGCTGCGCTGGAGGCACCCCGAGTTGGGCTTCGTCATGCCCGACCAGTTCATCCCCCTGGCCGAGGAGACCGGCGTCATCATCCCCATCGGCGTTTGGGTCCTGCGCACGGCTTGCCGGCAGGTCAAGAAATGGCTGGACCAGGGCTGCGAGGACTTCTACGTCGCCGTCAACCTCTCGGCCCGACAGTTCAGGCAGCCCGATCTGGTCGAGATGGTGGAGGGCATCCTGGAGGAGACCGGTCTGCCGCCGGAGTGCCTCCAACTGGAACTGACAGAGACATGCGTCATGACCGACCCGGAAGAGGCCGTGGCCAAGATGAAGGTGCTGCACCAGAAGGGCATCCGCTTCTCCATCGACGACTTCGGCACCGGCTACTCGTCCCTGAGCTACCTCAAACGCTTTCCAGTGGACACGCTCAAGATCGACCGCTCCTTCATCAAGGAGGCGACCAGCAACCTGGAGGATCAGGAGATAATCAGGACCATCATCTCCATGGCCCGCAATCTGAGCATGGAGCCCCTGGCCGAGGGGGTGGAGAGCCAGGAGCAGCGGGACTTCCTGTCCAGTCAGGGCTGCGAGATGATGCAGGGCTATTACATCGGCGTGCCCATGGCCGGGAGCGAATTCGAACGCCTGCTG
>ENA-OSEO01003009-OSEO01003009.1-sediment-metagenome-genome-assembly--contig:-NODE-3009-length-21342-cov-9.348037_pt1 | contig 21342 bp, 23 predicted proteins | sample MGYA00237883_ERZ534232 | MGnify/ENA metagenome assembly ERZ534232
AATTTTAGTTTGATTTTATTCTGGTACTCTGCAATAAAGCGGAAATTCGACCATGCGAAAATATTCTGTGTTCCAAAGACATATCTGGAAAATTGACGAAGAGCGGATCACTGATGGAGAACACACGAGTTTGACCTATTTGAATCTGTGAGATATCTCCAACATATAAAGACCCACAAGGGTTATATTCAAACCGCGCATTACTGCTAATAGTCCTTGAACAAGCTCATGGAAAATGAACAAGGAATAGCAAAATCAAGTTGCAACTTTTTCTGAAGCCTATCGCAGATACCTGTTGCCTGGAAGTATGAAAACAGATTTGATAGCTCGGCCCGCCCCCAAATCCCAAAGTAGGAATCCTGTTCCACTTCATTTCTTTGTGCCGAATCACGGAAAACTTTAGATAAATTTAATGCGCTCCCATATCGGTGAAAATGAAAAACTGGCCGAGAAATTGAAAAAGGCATAACCGTCTGTAAAATTGTTTTCTGAATTTGGAACGTGACTCGAAAAAAACCGTGTATCAAAAAGATTTTAAACGATGAACGCAACTCCGGAACAACTTAAAGCCTGGATGAAGGCTTCTGAAGATGAGCACCTCGAATTCAAGGCAGCCAAAGAACGGTTCGATTTTGAAAAACTCGTCAAATATTGTGTAGCTTTGGCCAACGAGGGCGGCGGAAAAATCGTCCTTGGCATAACCGATAAAAAACCAAGGAAAGTCGCCGGAACCCAAGCTTTGGACCACTATTCCCGTGAGCAGATTTTATCGGAGTGTCCACTTTTACTTTACCATTTCATCAAGACCTTTCTTTGACATTACCTTCAAAAGATTCCTGCCACTGAGCAAACCCTATCGTTGCATAAACAACACGGCCAAATAGGATTAAACCCCTTTATTTTTTGAGGTTTCAGCGCATTTTCACAGGCTTTTAAGGACATGACTGTTTGTGAGTTCGAATAATGCTTTAAAAAAGCGCCGTGTTGTTTACCCTTTGGGAAAGCCAGAGGACTACAGACCCTGTGTTGCCAAGGGTTCGCAGTAGATGGACTACGGCTTCACCCTTAGCGCCTTGGCTCTGAAGCCCTCCGGATTTTGCAACGACAGGGTAAATCCGAAGTCATTTCCAAACATACCTTCTTAGGCAGTTTTGGCAATTAGAGTTTCTTAAGTCTTAATAAAAATTATAGTAAAGACGATTGATATGGGTTATAAAGAAATAGAAAAAAACTCAAGGACATGGATAAGAGGTGAATCGAATGGCAAAAAAACTAAAACCCGCCAAAAAGGAAATAGAGCAGTATGATCACAAGGGCAAAGAACGGGTTTTCGCGGTAAACATGGCCAGTTTATATTGTTTTCGCGAGTGAATTGGATGCTCGATACCGATTATGACGGCCGAAGCCTTTTTCCTAATCAAGTGTTTTTCCCCATGTCCGGTGAAACAGACCGCTGGTCACGTCTTGCTAAAAACCTGATAGCCGAGATTGATCCGGACCTGATAGAATCCTAACGAGGAACCCTATCTTTGCCGTTTGAAATCGGAGATAACCGGCGTATCGCCGTTAAAATCGTGGATGATCGCGGTATAGAGAGTTTGAAAATTATGGAGATTGATTAATGGACAAAATACAAATCCATATTCCAAAAGAAAAGATCGCCGAGTTTTGTAAGAAGTGGGAAATACGTGAGCTTCATCTTTTCGGCTCAGTGCTTAGAAAGGAATATTCTTCTGAAAGTGACATTGACGTACTTGTCACTTTTGACGAAAATGCCAAACACACGTTGTTTGATCTTGTCAATATGGAAAACGAACTCGAGGAGATATTCGGGCGTAAAGTAGATATCGTCAGTCGTCGCGGTATTGAATCCAGCCGGAATTACCTGCGCAAAAATGCCATCTTAAATTCAGCGGAGGCTGTCTATGCATCGTGATAAAGCATATATTCTTAACATTTTGGAAGCCGCCAAGCTCGCTGTAACTTATGTTGAAGATAAAACCAAAGAAGCGGTTTCGGAAACTGGAAATGGGCGGTATCCACAGACCCGGCGGATGTGAAAATGATTATTGAGGATAAGACATGAAGATCAAAAAACCCGGAATTCATCAAACCGTTCGTTTTCGTTCCTTAATCCCCCTGGTGTTTTTTTGGGTCATCCAGTTTTCCGCGATTTCAGGTCTTGCCGAAAAACTTCCCGTGGTTACCAGCATCTATCCCATTGCCGAAATGGTTCAACAGGTAGGCGGTGAACATGTAGATGTCACCTTTGTTCTTCCTGCGGGGGCAAGTCCCCATACCTTCGAACCGAAACCGAGCCTTGTAAAGACATTTTATTCGGCACGCATTTTCTTCATGATCGGTGCAGGACTGGAGTTCTGGGCTGATAAATTCATCAAACTGGCGGGACCGGACCTGATGACCGTTGTTTTATCCGAAGGCGTCGACATGATCGTTTCAACCGGTCATGATCATGGAAACCACCCGCATAAAAAAGACGCAACGGTCTTGGAAAATGACCCGGCCATTGCCAACCCCCACATCTGGCTTGACCCCGTCATTGCGAAATCGATGGTCGACAAAATCACGGCCGCTCTTTGCAAGGTTGATTCTCGGCATTTGACGTATTATCATCAACGAAGCCAACATTATTTGAATGAACTGGACAAACTCGATCATCTGATCGCAGCGACGACAGCACGGTTTAAAAATAAAAAATATGTCGCTTTTCATGCGTCGTTGGATTATTTTGCAAGGCGGTACGGTCTTGAACCCGCCGGCGTCATCGAAGCGGCTCCGGGGAGAAATCCGACACCGCTACAGATCAAAACCATTGTATCGACCATCAAACAGTATCATATTCGTGCTGTTTTCGCCGAACCCCAGTTCAACGCCCGGGCGGCTGAGGTGATTGCCAAAGAAGCGAATGTTAAGGTTCTTTTACTCGATCCTTTGGGCGGTCCAAAAAAACCTTACGGAAATACTTACGTGGATCTCATGACACACAATTTAAGCATATTGAAGGAGGCCATGGAGTGAAACACACGTCCATCGATCCGAAAAACAACCCAAAACCCATCGTCGAACTGAATGACGTATGGGTGGCATACGACGGCAAATGGGTTTTAAAATCCATATATTTAAATTGCTATACCAGCGAAATATTCGGCATTGTCGGCCCCAACGGCGGGGGAAAAACCACGTTGCTCAAAGTCATTCTCGGACTTGTACACCCTCAAAAGGGTTCGGTTCGATTATTTGGCGATAAACCCGACAAAAACGGCCGACTGGAAATCGGGTACCTCCCTCAGATTTCCCATGCGGACCAATCTTTTCCGGTCACCGTCCTCGATGTGGTGCTCATGGGTCTTTATAACCGTATCGGTCTTTTCCATCGGCCGGATCGTCGCAGCAAAAAAATCGCTATGGAGCTGTTATCCCATGTCAACATGGCCGATCATGCCAAAAGGCCTTTTTCCGTGCTGTCCGGCGGACAGCGGCAGCGGGTCAACATCGCCCGCGCAATGGCATCCAAGCCGAAACTTTTGATCCTGGATGAACCTTCCACCGGTGTTGACAGTGTCGCCCAGGAAGATTTCTATGAGTTGCTGGCAAAATTCAGAAACGAACAGGGCATATCCGTCATGATGGTATCCCACGACATCGGGGTCATTACGTCCTATGCAGACCGGGTGGCATGCCTGAACGTTCAGCTTCACTATCATGATGAGCCGGATTCCTGTTTTTCCACCGATATCACCAAAAAAGTCTTTGGAGAAGACCTCAAAGTCATTGTCCATGATTCAAAATGCGCGACCTGTTATCGCAGCCATCAAAACCATGATTGATATGTTCCGATTCGAATTTATGCAAAATGCCTTTTTGGCAGGGATGATGCTCAGCTTTGTTCTGGCGGTGGTTTCGTTTTTCGTTGTGCTGCGCCGTTTGTCCTTTATCGGCGTCGGCGTGACACATTCGGCTTTCGGCGGTGTGGCACTGGGTGCGCTGTTGGGCATATCTCCGACATTGACCGCCATCGGGTTTGCGGTGATCGTATCCAACGCCATCGGCTATATCGGAAAAGAGGATCGAATCAGCACGGATACCGCCATCGGTATATTTTTCCCGCTGGCAATGGCTCTGGGCGTCATCTTTATCAATATGTCGGATCAATACAATGTCGATCTCTTCGGATATCTTTTTGGTAACATTCTGGCGATCACCCGGCAGGATTTGATTATCATTGCCGTTCTTGGGGGACTGGTCCTTCTTTCAACGGTAATGTTTTTTAAAGAATTGCTGTTTGTTGCCTATGACCGGGAAGTTGCCTGGGTCAGCGGCATGCCGGTTGCCTTTCTGGATCATTTTTTCCTGACCATTCTTGCCCTGTCGGTGGTCATCAGCATGAAAATCATCGGCATCATTCTTGTTTCCGCTCTCCTGGTGATCCCAGGAGCGGCAGCTTCACTGGTGACCCGTCGATATAATTCCATGATCGCCTTTTCCATAATCATTGCGCTGATATCCACCAGCGGAGGCCTCATCATTTCTTATTATGCCGACCTGCCATCCGGGGCCACCATTGTTGCATTGGCGTGTCTTATATTTTTTGTTGCATTTGCGGTGGGGAAATTGCAAAAGTAGTTAAATTTGCAGAATAAATAGGGCAAAGTTGAAAAGTCAGGGGCGATTCATCTCATACTGCGAATCCGGTGACTAAGCATTTTGAGCAAACAGAAATGAGATGGTGTTTCGCCCTTTTTCTTTTGAAAGATACATCGCCTGGTCAGCTCTCTTGATAAATGTTGAGAGTGGTTCTTTATTATAGTATTCTGTTACACCGATACTAATGGTGATGGTTACGGCCTTACCGGGTTCCGGTAGAAATTTTTCGAATTCCACAGCGCTTTTAATTCTGTAAGCGACATTCTTGGCCTCTTCAGCACTCGTCTCCGGAAGAATTATCGTAAATTCTTCACCGCCATATCTGTAAGCGGAATCCATTGTTCTGAGACATGAATTAATAACCCGGCCGATTCTGACCAGAACTTTATCGCCTTCAAGGTGACCATATGAATCATTGTATTCTTTGAATTTATCGATATCTAACAACAACAGCGCAAGTGAGTGACCGTACCGACTGCAGCGATCAATCTCTATTTCCAGCTGATGATAAAAATGCCTTAAATTGTATAATTTGGTGAGACCGTCCGTTATGGCAAGATTTTCGAGCTTGCTGAGAATCCGGTTACGCTCTTTGGTGAGTCGTCTTTCTTTTAATACTCTTTTAAATCTCAGCAACAGTTCTTCAAAACGAAACGGTTTAAAAACGAAGTCACTGGCTCCTTTATTGATTGCTTCCTCATAGGAATAATTGTCACTGTAACCGGTCATGACAATGACGTCGACATCGTAATTATTTTTGATTTCGTGGGTAAGCTGAAGACCATTCTTGCCAGGGAGCTTGATATCGGCTATAACAATATGAATACGTCCTGATTTTATTATTTCAAGCGCCTCTTCAGCGCTTCCGGTACCTATGGCATTGTATCCCAACTTGGTAAAAAAATCATGTATGGAGTTTCTAATGGGAGTCTCATCTTCAACAATTAATATGTGTTCATCCATTTCTTTTTAACTCATCCTATTTTTTATCCAAAAATCTATATCGGCACTTAGCGGCTCAAGCTTGACACGTATAATATGGTTTTGATAAAAAATGGCTCCTTTACCCAAGTCTATTTATAATTGATAAAGGAGCATCAGGGCGAAACTTAAATTAAATTCCAGGGGCAGATGGAACTGCCCTTTACAAAATGTTATAAGTAGACTTAAACACATCTAAAATTTAAGCATAACTTGAAAGAAAGTTAGTGTCAACAAGCTTTTGGCTCATGTACAGCCAAAGGAAGACACGTCAACAACCAAAATGAAAAATATAAGAAATTTTAGCATTGTCGCTCATATTGATCATGGAAAATCAACACTTTCGGACCGCCTTATCCAGATAACCCACGTGGTTCTTGATCGGGATTTTAAAGATCAGATATTGGATACCATGGACATTGAACGGGAACGGGGTATCACCATAAAAAGCCAGACCATCTGTCTGCCGTATCAGGCCAAAAACAATCAGTCTTACTCGTTAAACCTGATAGACACTCCGGGTCATGTGGATTTTACGTATGAAGTATCACGTGCCCTGGCTTCATGTGAAGGCGCTTTGCTCCTCATCGATGCCAGTCAGGGGGTTGAAGCCCAGACCCTTGCAAATTTATATCTGGCCCTTGAGCACAATCTCGAAATTATCCCGGTTATCAATAAAATCGATCTGCCGTCTGCCGATGTTGAACGGGTCAAGCAACAGGTAAAAGAGGATCTGGGTCTTGACCCTGAAACAGCGATTCTTACATCTGCCAAGGAGGGTACCGGCATTGAGGATTTGCTTGAAGGGATTGTGAATCGCCTTCCGCCCCCGTCAGGAGATCCGGATGCGCCCCTTAAGGCATTGATCTTTGATTCCCATTACGACTCATTCCGTGGGACCATCGTTCATATTCGAGTTTTAGATGGGAAAATAAAACCAAAAGACATCATTAAGTTTATGTCCAATAAGGCCGTTTATAAAGTTGAGGAAGTCGGAATATTTCAGATCAAGCGCGTGCCTCAGGACAGTCTTTCAGCCGGTCAGGTCGGCTATATTATTGCAGGAATAAAGACTGTTGGCGATACCCGTTGCGGTGACACCATTACACTCAAAGACAATCCCTGTAAAACCCCCATGCCGGGTTTCAAGGAAGCAAAACCGGTGGTTTTTTCTTCAATCTATCCGGTGGCTTCGGACGGTTACGAAGAACTGGCTGAGGGTATTGAAAAACTTAAGCTCAACGATGCATCTTTGGTTTATGAGAAAGATACGTCGGTGGCTCTGGGGTTTGGGTTTCGATGCGGTTTTTTAGGGCTTCTCCACCTTGAGGTTGTTCAAGAACGGCTCGAGCGTGAGTACAATCTTTCATTGATATTGACTGCACCTTCGGTCCAGTACGAACTGATCATGAATGACCAAACCACGAAGATCATAGACAACCCGGCACTGTATCCGGATCCTACGACCATTGAACGCACAAAAGAGCCGTTTATCCGAGCGACGATCATCATTCCGGACCGTTATATGGGCGTGGTTATGAAGCTGTGCCTGGATCACAGGGGCGTTAACAAAACATATCATTATTTGACCAGCAATCGCCTGGAAATGATATTTGAACTCCCGCTTGCAGAAGTCATTTACGATTTTTACGACAAACTCAAGTCCGTAACCCAAGGATACGGCTCTTTTGATTATGAAGTCATCGATTTTAGAGAAACAGATCTGGTAAAACTGGATATTTTGATCAATGGGGAGCGTGTCGATGCGCTTTCGCAGCTTGTTCATCGAGACCGTTCGGTTGAGCGGGCCAGACATGCCTGCGAAAAACTTCGGGATGAAATCCCGAGACAAATGTTTAAAATCGCCGTTCAGGGGGCCATCGGCGGCAATATCATTGCCCGAAAGACCATTTCGCCATTTAGAAAAGATGTCACTGCAAAATGCTACGGCGGAGACATCACACGAAAACGAAAACTTTTGGAAAAACAAAAAAAAGGTAAAAAACGAATGAAAATGGTGGGTAAGGTCATGATTCCACAGTCGGCGTTTCTCTCGGTTTTAAAAACAGACAATGACTAGAAATTGCAGATTGCAAATTGTAAATTGATGGCGTAGGATGCTGAAATTATATATAAGAACATTAAGACAGCATTGAATAACTCAGAAATTTCAATTTGATTTTTTCAATCTACAATTTACAATTATAAGGTGTGCTTTATGGGCAGAACCATCGCTGAAAAAATTTTTGACGCTCACAGGGTCGATACTCCTGCGGAAGGTATTTTTGTGATTCGACTGGATGCCGTATTCTGTCATGAAATCACAACCCCCATCGCCATCAATGATCTCGTGAGTCGAGGCAAGGACAGAGTATTTGATCCCAATAAAATCAAGGTTGTTATCGACCATGTTTCGCCGGCAAAGGATTCAAAAACCGCCATGCAGGGTAAAATCCTCAGGGAGTGGGCCCGCCGAAACAATATCTTGGATTTTTTCGATATCGGCAGAAATGGAATCTGTCATGTGCTTTTCCCTGAAAAAGGATTTGTGCGCCCGGGCTACACGGTAATCATGGGGGACTCTCATACCTGCACCCATGGTGCATTCGGTGCATTTGCGGCCGGCGTCGGAACAACGGACCTTGAAGTCGGAATTCTCAAAGGTGTCTGTACGTTTCGTTATCCCTCAACCATGAAAATAAATATCACCGGCAGTTTGCCGGAAGGGGTTTATGCCAAGGATGTCATTCTTTCCATTATCAGCCGCCTGGGGGTAAACGGTGCCACCAACAAGGTTCTTGAATTTACCGGACCGGTTGTCGATGCCATGAGTATGGAATCGAGAATGACACTCTGCAACATGGCGGTTGAAGCCGGAGGAACCTCTGGCATATGTTTGCCGGATATGACAACCGTCGAATACCTCTGGGAATTCATAAAAAACGAATTTACCGACAAACAGGATGCCCTGAATAGCTACCGCCGGTTCTGCTCAGATTCGGATGCCCGATACGAACAGATGATCGAACATGATGTCAGCGGCCTTGAACCCATGGTAACCTTTGGATATAAACCGGACCAGGTTAAGCCTGTGAGAGAAATGAAATCGACAAAAGTCGACCAGGTCTACATCGGGTCCTGCACCAACGGACGAATCGAAGACCTCAGGATTGCGGCTCTGGTCCTTGACGGAAAAAAGATCAGTGATTCGGTAAGAGGAATTGTCTCTCCGGCAACACCTAAAATTTTTCGTCAGGCGCTGGAGGAAGGTGTACTGAAGACATTTCTGGACGCCGGGTTTTGTGTAACCAATCCGACCTGCGGGGCTTGTCTGGGCATGAGCAACGGCGTTCTGGCAGAAGGCGAAGTCTGTGCATCCACAACCAACAGAAATTTTAACGGCCGCATGGGCAAAGGCGGTATGGTTCATCTGGTCAGTCCCGCAACCGCCGCGGCCACAGCCATTAAAGGTTACATTACAAATTCCGAACTATACAAGGGGTAACGATGAAAAACTTCAGCGGAAACCTACTCTTTCTTGACCGGTCCGATATCAACACAGACGAAATTATTCCGGCGAAATACCTCACGGAAATTTCCAAACAAGCGCTAAAACCCCACCTCCTTGAAGATCTCAAGTTGTCGGGATTCGACCCACAACACGCTGTTGATGGAAAAAATGTCATTGTTACACGGGCGAATTTTGGATGCGGGTCTTCACGAGAGCATGCACCATGGGCACTTGAAGTCAACGACATCCATCTGGTTATTGCCGAAAACTTTGCCAGGATTTTCAGGCAGAACATGTTCAATTGCGGGATGATGGCGGTAGAACTTCCGGCTCAAACGATTGATCGTATCTTCAAAGAATTTGCCAACAAAGAAACGAATCTTGAAACGGATTTTGAAAAAAATGTCTTTATCCTAACAGCCGACGGGCACCACACAGAGGTCCCTTTTTCGATTTCCGATTTTGATCGGGACCTGGTAAGGATCGGCGGTTGGGTGGAGTACGCGGATTCCAAGTACTAAGAGGTGCTTCGCAGTTGGCGGTTGGAGGCAGAAGATAAGAAGGTTGGAAAGTGAGAGGAAAAACTAATCTTCTGATCCTCTTACCTTCTTGTTCATGCAATCATCAATCCAAAAGCGAAGCGATACTATAACCTGTTATTCTATAATTTTATTAACAATGGAACCGATGTTCTCAATATAGCATTCCACCACGTTGCCCGGCTTCAGAACCACCGGGGGGTCCCTGAATATCCCTACGCCGGCGGGTGTTCCGGTTGAGATAATATCACCGGGAATAAGGGTAATATCCTCGCTGATGTCTTCGATAATGGTGGGAATATCGAAAATCATATCTCTGGTGTTGCCATCCTGCATGATCTTGCCATCGACTTTGGAAACAAGTCTCAAATTATGAATGTTCTCGATCTGATCCGGCGTGACGAGCATCGGGCCGGCAGGCGCAAAGGTGTCGAAGGATTTCCCCCTGAACCATTGGGAATCTGAAAACTGAGCCTCTCTCCCGGATACATCATTCATAACGGTAAATCCTGCGATGTAACTGAAGGCATCCGCTTTTCGAATGCTTTTCCCCTGCTTTGCAATAACCACTGCCAATTCCACCTCCCAGTCAATTTGTCCGCTGCTTTTGGGAAGTATGATGGGATCAAAGGGTCCGCTCAACGCATTGGGTGTTTTGCAGAATATCAGGGGCTTTTCCGGATTTTCGAAGCCCCCTTCTTTGGCATGCTCGGCATAATTTTTCCCAAGACAGATGATCTTAGACGGTGCATGGATCGGGCAACCGATTCGCGCTTGGATCTTTTTGCCGGAATCATCAATTTCGGCTATTTTTTCAATCCAGTTTTCCCTAAAAAATGCTTCTCCGATATCCGGAATCTCCGGAAAGATTTCTCTTAAGTCGACGATGTTGCCCGCTTTCCAAAGCCCCGGTTTTTCTTTTCCTTTTTGGCCAAACCGAACAAGTCTCATCCGATTTTTACCCTTTCCTTTTTCCCATCCTCATAGCACTTTTTCCCATACCAATCGACCTGGCGGCATAGGCCTCGGATAATACTGACTTCTCTGGCACGAAGTCGCAAACGGCTAAAAAAGTGGCGGAAATTATTCAGCCAGTAATCCGGATTTTCGGGATTGATATAACTGATCCTCATCAGTATATCTTTAAGTTGACCATACATTCCGTCGAGCTCATGCCTGCTGGCCAGTCGAGGCGTAAATTCTTGATCTGCTTCGCTCCCGGCGATAAAGATCTCATAGCACAGGATCATTACCGCCTGGGCCAGGTTCAAAGAAGAAAATTCACTTGTGGGGATATTGACGAGCTCATGGCAATACCGAATATCCTCGTTGGAAAGCCCTCTGTCTTCGGGGCCAAAGACGATGGCAATGGAATTTTCGATGGAAATGGGAATTAGCTTTTGAGCAAGTTTCGAAGGCGAATTGGTGACCTGCCGCTGTCCTCCGAGCCGAGCCGTGGCACCGACAACGTAGTTAAACGGGGCAAGGGCTTCCTTGAGGACCGGATAGAATCTGCATTTTTCGATAATATCCGAAGCAAAATGGGTGGCCAGCTTCCGGGCTTTGTGAAGGTCATAATTTTGAGGATCAACGACCACAAGCCGGCAGATGCCCATATTGCGCATGGCACGAGCGACAGCCCCGATATTTTCAGAATACCGGGGCTGCTGAAGAACAATACTGATGTGATCTAAATGGACGCTATGAGACATTAGAGAAGTTCAAACCGATTAAAGAAATATCCGATTTCAAAGGCAGCGGTTTCGGAGGAATCTGAACCGTGAACGACATTTTTCTCAATGTCTGTTGCAAAATCTTTTCGAATGGTACCTTCGTCCGCTTTCCTGTAATCTGTGGCGCCCATTATTTCGCGGTATCTCGCAATGGCATTTTTACCTTCGAGGACCATGACGACAACCGGTCCGGATGACATAAAATAAGTCAGGCTGTCAAAAAACGGTCGCCCTTCATGGATCGCATAAAAGCCTTCAGCCTGTGTTTTATTCATTCTCAACATTTTCATGGCCACTATTTTGAGCTTGTTGCTTTCCAATCGTTGAATAACTTCACCGATAATTCCCCGCGCAACACCATCCGGTTTGATAATAGCCAATGTTCTTTCCATGATTTTGAATTTCCTTTAAGTTAGTTTTAAAATCCCGATTGCGATACCAAAAGCAGGTCTTCAAGTCAACACAAGTTACATTATTTCATATATTCTTACGATCATTTTATGCTCAAAAGTTCCTCAAGGATGGGCTTAACTTTAATCCGGTGTTCAGGCGGTATCATCAAAACGCTTGACGGTACATTTGAAACAAGATCGGCACCCGGATGTTTCAGGGTGTTCATCCGGTAATGTTCCCGATTCTCTTTGAAAGCCATCAACGAGAGTATATCGATGAAATTGCCGGAAAATCCATTGAAATCGATATGTTCTATGATCTGCAAGATCAACGTGTTCACGGTGATAACAAAGGGGTCAACTTCAGCATACCCCGCTTTCCGGCAATCATGGGTTGAAATAAAACACCGGCATCCAAATGGCCGAACAGGGTAAATCGGACACAGATTGCTTTTAAGCAAGGGGCAACTTTCATTTGAATGTTCGTTTCCCTCTTCCGGCGGATCGTCTCCTTTTGCACAAAGATCTGCAAGTCTGTTGGTGGTGGTTTGAGGCTTAAAACGGTTTTTAGACATTGCGCCTTGAGCATGTAAAAACATATCGGACCAACCATTTGAAAGGATGTGACGGGCGATGAGATATCCTTCCAAAGTCGTCATGGTAACATTGATCGTGCAGCACTCGGCACAATATTTTTTACAGGCCACATTCAGACTGCCTGCAAAATCGTCATAAAGCCCGTATATCTTGTTCAGAACATTCAGCCGTTGATCCAGATTCATCTGTTCATTCCCAATAGCAATTTTTCTAGACCAGTCCCCTGAATTAATTTACTCAATTATTCGTAGGACATTTTACCTTTATCCGGGAAAATTCTTTCATGAGAAGATAGAAAAAACCGACCAGCAGCAAGTTTATCCCGGCTGTGATTAAGAATCCGTTTTCAAAGCCGATGTTTCGAATAATCGATCCCATAGAAGCCGAACTGATCATCATCCCGAAATAGATGCATGTATTATAGCCGCCCATTGCCAGTCCCCGGGACTCAACTGGAACGACTTCGGCAATCAGCGCCCCAATGGACGTAAACGCCAACCCCATACTGGCTCCGAATGAAACGGCAAAGGATACAAAATGAACCGTCGTCTTTGATATTCCAAAACCCGCCATAGAACCGGCAAATCCAACAAGTCCTATGACGACCAGAATGCTTCGATCGGTAACTTTATCGCTCAAATGACCAAAGGGAATACGGGATATGGCGTTGGAAATTCCCTGAACCGCAAAAACAAGGCCGATTTGCCACACGGTCAGGTTTTGGTTTTGCGCATGGAGCGGAAGAAAGGTGATAAACATTCCAAGGGCAAAACACCCCCCGAGGGTCACAAGCCAGCAACTCAAAAGCGGACGATTTTTCAACAGCTCCTTTAAAATGGTCGCAGGTTTTCGCTTTTTAGGTCTTTCGGCAACAAGGAAACGGGTCGGCGGCAAGAAAAGGATGACAACCCAAAAGGTAAGGAAAATGATCCCGCCGGAATAAAGAAAAACAGGGAGAAATCCACTCTGCTCGGCAATAAAACCGCCAATTGCGGGGCCCAGACTCATTGAGGTGTAAAGGGCTGTTGTATACCAGCCGTACGAGCGTCCCAAATGTGTGGGCGGGGAAAAATCAGCCACAAAGGACATCATCGTCGGACCGAACGCTGCCACGCCGGCACCAAAAAAGAGATAGATCCACAAGAGCTGCATCGGTGTTTTGCTGAAATATAGCAAAAATGAAGTAACTGCCAGCACCATAAGACCCAGAGACGCAAACAGTTTCCGTCCAAAACGGTCTGAAAGGATGCCCAGGGGCAAAGACAGTATGCCTGCCATCAGAAAGAATGCAGAATTGATTGTTCCGACTTGAACCGTATCGGCACCGATCGATTTTGCATAAAGCGGGACTATGGGAAGACGCATGTTCGAACCCAGATAACCGGCAAAGGCAACGCCGCAGCAAATAAACAGCAGCATCCCATAAGACAGCGGGCGCCATCTTCTGTTCACAAAAGCTCTCATTGAACTTACTAAAAGGGTTGACTTATTCCATCCGGACCAATGTGACCATATCCATTAACCATGAAATCCTGCTTCTTAATTCGGAAAAAAATATTCTTATCAGAGGGATTATTAAGAAAAATAGAATCACCGCTATGCTTTTTGAAAATAAATGAAGAAAAAAGAGCGGGTTTGACAGGGTGCTAACGAAAAAGGGCGATTTTGTTGAATCGCCCTTTCGAAGAATTATGAAGAAAGGTTGACAATCCTCCGAGACCCTTGCCACGTACAACAGTATCCTGAAATGTTGTATGGCATATCTCTTGAGTCGAGCTATACCAACCGACTTTTAGAAATTTATTAAGACAATATATATTGTATGTCAAGTAAAAAATAATGCCATATATGGCTGTAGAAAAAAAAATCTCTAAAAAATTCTATTTGCGTCAAACGATAAACCGGCAGATTTCATATCTCTTCCCAGTGAAAGCTGCCAGATACCTCCCGGATCCATTAACGTATATGCAACACCCAAGTAATCACTTGGAATCTCTGCGCCTTCCTTTACGAGAACTGAAACCCTCGTTTTGCCTAATGCACCACAGAAATACCCCAGCTCAAATATGATATTCTGCCTTGCCCGTAGCTTTGCTTCGTCTGGGTCTACTTTTGAGGGACCTATGTCATCCGGTGTTAGAATGACCACCGCATAACCGAAGATTGTCGAACTGCGTTCAAATTTTTCGATCATTGTTTGTCCGGCATTTGGCTGCTCATGAAGAATGACAGCCTTTAAGCCCAATTTTTCTATAAATCTGGTTACAGAGACTTTAGCCTCATCATCATGACCATGAACCACAAGGACAGTGTCTGAAACCTTAATCTCCTGGCGTTCTTGAGTTTCAGAAATGGCGACCTTTTCCGGGATGAATTCGAGACTTTCTTTTTTCGATTCCTTAGCTTCATCATCAGGAACATTTGCCACAGAAACTGCGTCTGATATTTCAGGCTCACGGCTTTTTTGAGTCTTAGAAATGGCGACCTTTTCCGGGATGAATTCGAGTCTTTCAATGATTAATTCAAGTGTTGTGATTTTATTGGAAATACCTTCATAAAACCTTGAAATTCTCTGCCTCCAAGATACCTTCATTGCAGGTGTGACATCCAGTGGAGATCTGTTGTACTCTTCAAGTACGGCCTCCGAATCAAACAACCGTTTCAGAAGCGTTTCATTGTAATCATTCCATTTCTTCCGATGTGCCTTCGCAGCCTCTAAATCGTTTTCATGGTTAATTGATAGTCCAAGTAACTTTTTCCCTGATTTGATTCGATCATAGATTTTACTTTCAGCTTCCGTTCTTGGAATGATTAAATTCGGAGCGCGTAGATTTCTCCGAATGGTAGGTTTTCGTTTCGCCATTTTAATACCTTTATACAGGAGCTATAGAAGAACCGATATTTATTTATAATATAAACAGTTAAATAGTCAAGATCAATTCCATTGACGGATTTTTTACTATACCGGATAAAAATACAAGGGGAAAAACTGCATTTTATCGAAGCTTTCTTCTGATCCAAACATCTTGACTTTGACAAAGGCAATCGGTAGTTTTTATCCAACCATCCAATTGGTCAAAATTGGAAAATTTTCATATCCGTCAAACTTATCGAAAACACTTGAAATCGTACCTTACAGGGAGGATTCCATGAAAAGCAGCGTCTATTTTATCGATTTAAGGGCATCCGCCAAAGAAAATCTTGTCGCAAAGCTTGCACGGCTTCTGGATACCGCAGGACTTTCCGAAACAGTCAAGGAACGGGATCTTGTGGCGGTGAAGCTCCATTTTGGTGAAAAGGGGAATACCGCCTTTATCCAGCCTGTATTTATTCGCAAAATTGTGGAATCCATAAAAGGGTTCGGCGGTTTTCCCTTTCTGACCGATGCCAATACGGTTTACGCCGGAACGCGAAGCGATTCACCCCATCATCTCAGCACGGCCATTCAAAACGGTTTTGCCTTTTCAGTGGTGAATGCGCCCATTATCATCGCCGACGGATTGAGGGGTAAGAGCGAAACCGCCGTCACCGTCAACCAGAAAAATTTTAAAAAAGTGTATATCGGATCTGATATTATTGAAGCCGATGCCCTAATATCCGTGGCCCATTTCAAAGGGCACGAGCTTTCGGGCTTCGGCGGAACCATTAAAAACTTGGGAATGGGATGCGCTTCACGAAAAGGAAAGTTGGCGCAACACTCCACTGTTGCACCTAAAGTGGTAAAGAAAAAATGCGTGGGTTGCGGAGACTGCATCCCTCACTGTTCCCAAAATGCCCTTTCACTTGAAAACGAAAAGGCGGTTATAAATGCCAAAAAGTGCATCGGGTGCGGCGAATGTATTCTTATCTGCCCCAACAGCGCCATTGAAATTCAGTGGAATCAGGCCATACCGACCTTCCTGGAAAACATGGTGGAATACACCATGGGTGTTTTACAAAATAAAATCGGCAAGTCGTTGTACCTAAATTTTATCACCCATGTATCTCCGGCCTGCGACTGCTACGGTCACAATGATGCGCCCATCGTCAGAGACATCGGCATTGTCGCTTCAAAAGATCCGGTGGCCATAGACCAGGCATCTGTAGACCTTGTGAACCTGGAAGAGGCGCTCCCGGAGTCATGTCTGGAGATCAATACCGAAAAAGGCGGGGACAAATTCAGAGGAATTTACCCGAATGTTGACTGGACCCTTCAGTTGGAATACGCCGAAAAGCTCGGGCTCGGAACCCGAAGCTATGAGCTGACAAAAATATAACCGGTTCAAGGCCTGTTCATGGCGAAATCTCATAGGCGATGTTGACCCGAACCTGAATGCGACTCTCCCCAATCTCCATCGGTGGTGCTACCGTCCCGGCATCTGACCCCATTTCGGCCGCCCGCAACATCTGTGCCCGCGGCGGCGTGTAAACCGGCTGTGTGCTAAGCAAAGCAATCCGTTTGAGTTTTACACCCGCTGCTTCGGCCAGCGTTTTCGCCCGTTCGATGGCTTCCAGGGTAGCCCGTGCTAACGCTTTTTTCTCCAATTCGGATTTGTTTTTGATATAAAACTGAATATGTCCAATATTGTTGGAACCACTTTCAAGGGCTTTTTCGACAACCCTGGAAACGTGGTTGGATAAATGTTCAGGCGCAAACCCTTCCATCGTTACTTCAATTTCATTATTGACCTCATACCCATTTATTTTCGGCGGACGGGCTTTATAATCCCTTTGGGGTGTAACACGGTAATTGGATGTCTTCAGTTTAAGATCTTTTATGTTCAACCCTTTGATGGCCGCTATCACCGATTGGGTTTTGCCCGCATTTTCAGTGCTGACCGGTTCCAGTTTCCGGCCCTGTGTCACAACGGCGATGGAAATTTTGGTTGAATCGTTCTGTCCCACCTCCTCGGCTGTGCCTTCGGTAAAAATCAAATTTCGATCCGAATCAGCAGTAAACTGAGCGAATCCGGGATTCGCCGTTAAAACGAAACATGCCGTTAAAACGAAAATAAATGCTCTATTCATCATGTCCTCCAGTGTTTTTTCCAGGCATCAATTCATCATTGTTCAGTCAGAACCTTTCGAACCAACCTGGACAGTTCACGACTGTCATAAGGTTTCTCAATATATTGACGGATGCCGATTTCCTTTGCCTTTTCTTCATCTATCTTTTCACTAAAACCGGTGCACAAAATCGTCGGCATGTCAGGACGAATATTATGGATCTCTTTTACCAGTTGATCACCGGTCATTTGCGGCATGGTCATGTCGGTAATGACCAGGTTAAACCGATTGGGATCGGCACGAAACAACGCCAACGCCTCAATCGGATTTGTTTTGGCCTCAACCTCATATCCCAATCGCTCCAGTCTGTTCCGCCCGATATCCGCCATTGATTTCTCATCATCAACAAACAGTATTCTTTCCTTGCCCATATAGAGTGCTTTTACAGTCTCGGTTTCCGTCAATGCCTCTTGTTCGACCACCGGGAAAAGAATGCTGAAAATGGTCCCTTTTCCGGGCTCACTGTCAACGGTAATTGCACCGCTGTGTGTCTTGACAATACCATAGACAACCGCCAATCCGATGCCCGTACCCTTTCCGATTTCCTTTGTGGTAAAATACGGGTCGAAGATTCTGTTTTTTATCTTTTCGTGAATTCCCGGTCCTGTGTCGCTTACCGTCAATTGGACATAATTTCCAGTGGTTAAATCCGGATAAAAAGCGGCTGAAGTTTGATCCAAATACGCATTTTGTACCCTGATGGTTATCACCCCTCCGCTATCTTCCATGGCATGCGCCGCATTGGTGAATAGATTGATCATAATCTGATTGATCTGAGTGCTGTCTGCGAGGATGATGTCGTACGTATGTTTTTGTATATCTTCACGAATCTCAACGCTTGCTGGTATCGTTGCCCGCAAAAATTTTAGAGCGTCTTTGATGATGTGAACAAGCTTTACAGGTTTTTGCTTAGGATCCGTTTTTCTGCTGAAACTCAAGAGCTGTTTTATAACATCTCTTGCACGCATACTGGCGAATAGAATCTCATCAAGATTGAATCTTGCCGGATGCCATTCCGGCAAATCTTCCATCGCAAGTTCCGTGTTGCCCATAATGATCCCGAGAATGTTGTTGAAATCGTGTGCGATGCCTCCTGTCAACGTGCCGATGGACTCCATCTTCTGAGACTGACGAAGCTGGGCTTCCAATCTCGCTTTTTCTTCTTCCGCCCGTATTTTTTCAGTGATGTCAACAAGTGTGGCCAGGTCGGCGTGCCTCCCCTTATAACGTATCGTGCGTGAATAAACTTCAAGCCATCTTGTCTCTCCGGTCTTGGTAATGATTCTAAATTGATAATGTGGAACAACATCTTTTTCGTCCTTTTGTTTTTTTCTGGCCTGGTCCATCACAAATTCGCGATCATCGGGATGAACCAATTTTGCGAGCTCTTCCGTCCCCCAACCCATCATCTCTTCAATAGAATACCCGGCGATGTCCGCCGAAGCCTGGTTGAGGTATTTAAACACATCGTCTTGAATAATCTGAATGGCCAGCAACGACTGTTCTGAAATGTATCTAAACTGTTCTTCACTCTCTTTTAGGGCCGCCTCCGCCTTTTTTCGGGCGGTAGTGTCATGTATGATCGAGTATAAAAGTTCTCTGCCGTGGACTTTTATGGGACCGCTGTATACCTCCACATCTCGTATTTTCCCGTTCGCCAAACGATGTTGAAAATAAAAGTGTTTTCGCCGTTCCGTCTTGGCTTTTTCCATCTCATCAAACACCTCCTGTTCCGTGAGCGTATTGATATCATAAATCTTCATGGAGGTCAGCATTTCGCAGCTCCAGCCGTAGAAGGAAACGGCTGCCGGATTGGCATCCACAATTTCTGCGGTCACCGGATCGATCAGAAGCATGACGGAGTGATTGTTCCTGAAAAGACTCCTGTATTGCGCCTCACTCTCCCTCAGCTCCTGCTCGACTTGGTTACGGCTGGTGATATCAAGAGCCGTAAAGGTCACACCCACGGACAAGTCATCAGGATCGAGAGGTGATGAACTCAAAAGCACATCGATAACAGTACCGTCTTTACGCTGCCAGCGGGTTTCCACAGTCCCGATGTTTCGTTCGCGAATTTGTTTGTATTTCTCCAGTCCGACATATTCGTATTCTTCATCGGTCGGATACAACATTCTTGCACTTTTTCCCAATAATTCCTCACGGGAATAACCCAGCATTTCGCATAACCGCTCATTGGCCTGCTGAATCACCCTGTCGAATACCATGCCGATACCTACCGGCGTGGCACTAAAGATGCTTTTTAAAGTGGCCTCGCGTTCTCTCAACGCCGTCTCTATTTGTTTGAATGAAACCACCTCTTTCTCTAATGTCCTGACCCTTTGTTCCAATTCATCATAGGTCGGTTTGTCGAACATTTGAAATCCCTCCCATTGGGACGAAAATACAACACATCATAGGCCGGCCGATTAAAATATCATGCTCAAGGCCGAAAATACCCTATTCGGCTAACTATTTAAAAATTAGTAACTGCTTAAATTCAAGCACACCCGGAGCGATTCATTTTCTAAAGACTAAACTTTTACAAAAATTATTGTATTTTAGGGGGATTCAAATTTGCAACTAAAATCAAGTCAAGGGTCAGGATGTATTTTTGTAAACGCCATATAACCGGCAGGTATTGATCCACGCCTTTTCAGCCAGGTGTTCGGGATCTTCTTTTCTGACTTCAGCCAATTTAAGCAGGACCGACCGGACAAACGCCGGTTCGTTACGGCGGGAGTGGTTTCTTTCAGGGGTAGGGGTCAGATAGGGGGCATCGGTTTCGCACAGGATTCGGTCCTCCGGAATCAAATGTACGAGCTTCCGCAAAGGCTCACCCCGCTCTTTGAGGGTCACAATACCGGTAATCCCGATGTAAAGGCCCAGGTCAAGGTACTGTTGGAGCTCATTTTTCGTGCCGCTGAAGCAGTGAACAACCCCGTTTCGACCGTTTTCGAAATGGGTTTTTATAATTTCGATGAGACGTCCGTTGCTGTCCCGCTCGTGAAAAATGACCGGAAGATTCAATGTACCGGCAATTTCAAGCTGACGGATAAGCCACTTTTCTTGAACGTTTCTGGGTGAGTACATTCGGTTAAAGTCGAGACCGATCTCTCCCCATGCGAGAACGCTGGGGCTGTTGGAAAGATCAATAAGCCTATTGAGCACATTTTCACTGCAATCTTTTGCATCGTGGGGATGTATTCCCACGGAAGCATACACGCCTGGTATCGATTCAGCGATGGCAATCCCCTTGATACACTGATCGAGCGTTGTTCCAACGGTCATGGCAGAATCGACACCGGCGGCATGCATTCGATGGATGACCTCATCCAAATCCTTGTCAAATGCCCGGTCTTCCAAATGGCAGTGACTGTCAAAAAGCCTCATGATCAACCCTTTTCGATATTACAAAAAATCCAAATACTGGGGCACGCTGCCACGACAAGATTCATATCTCAGTTCATTAAGAAACTAAATTTAAGGTGTCATTTCTTTCCATCTACTCAAATAAAACTGACAAAAGACGCTTTAAGTATTTACCATTCAAGATGGATGAGATCAATTTCTTTTCAGGATCATCTCCCAAGGAATTGGTCCTCCCAAAAGGATTATCGCCATGTGTTTTCATAAAAGGCAATATGTCTATCCGCCTCCGGAGGACTTGTGAAAAACACGATGTTTCGAAGTGACTCAATATTTTGGATTTAATGCACCGTTTTTGGGACCATTGTCAGGAAATCGTTTGGAATAATTTTTGACAAAAAAAAGAAAGCATCCTTTATAGTTAATTGAGGGGTCGGGGTGTTTTTCCAAACAACCGCTACATGGATAATCTTTTTTTAAACCGCATGAACTCGCGGCAAGGGATCGTAAAG
>ENA-OSEO01003010-OSEO01003010.1-sediment-metagenome-genome-assembly--contig:-NODE-3010-length-21342-cov-3.585986_pt1 | contig 21342 bp, 11 predicted proteins | sample MGYA00237883_ERZ534232 | MGnify/ENA metagenome assembly ERZ534232
GCTGACCTACTCAGGCGCTTCGGAGATTCTCTCCGACCCGAATCAGGATCCGATCTACTACTCGGCCGTGACCGTCCAGGAATCCAGCGGAACGACGAAAGTCTGGGACGTGATAGGCTTCCTGGATGGACGCTGTGGAGCCGGAATCTGCTGGCAGTTCATGTCCTGGAAATAGCGATCGAGACCGGGGGGACTGAGATATCGTGGGCGAGAACGATTCGGCCGGCTTTGGGCATCCCCAACAGGGCGCAGAGCAGACATACCATGAACTACCTGAGAGCACGACCGTACAACAACTGGCAATCACCTTGAGTGCGCTGGCCAACGCCCGTGGTGGCACCGTGTTGCTCGGTCCGGATGGTTTGTCTGACCGGCACACTGCTACGGAAAAGGCGCTTCAGGCCGGCCTCCTGTGCGATCCTCCCCTGCTGGAGCTGCCAACTCAGATCGCCGGTGGCGACGATAAACCCGTGCTGCGGATTGTCGTCCCGGCGGGGTCGCCCAACGTCTACAGCGTCGGAGATCGTTATTGGATCCGACAAGGCAAGCGCAATCGCTCGTTGAGCGGTAGACCGCTGCAACAACTTATCTTGGAACGCACGACACGGAACCCAAACGCCATTCCGTTTGAATCTCGCCCGGCGCTTGGGGCGACGTTGCAAGACATCGACTGGGAAAGCGTCAGGGAATATCTGCGCAGCAGTCGCCACAAAACGGAAATCGACGTCGAAAAGCTCACGCATGAAGAGCTGCGCGCGGAGCTGATCCGATTGGGCTGCCTGTCTTGCCACGAAGGCCGGTACCAACCCAATCACGCTGGCATATTGCTGTTTGGGCTGCAACCGCACCAATATCTGCCCGGCCACGAGGTCATCCTGGTGCGCTATGCAGGCACTCAGATGGGTGATGAATTTCTGCGGGATGATCTGCGAGGGCCGCTTCCGGAGCAGATCAGACGTGCCGAGGCCTTTCTGATCAGCAATATGCGCAAAGGCAATCGTATCGCCGGTTGGCAGCGGGAAGAACAGACGGAATACCCGCCGGAAGCTGTCCGCGAAGCCGTCGTCAATGCAGTCGCACACCGGGACTACAGCATCCAGGGAGACGGCATCCGCGTAATTCTGTTCGCCGATCGGCTGGAGGTCTACAGCCCAGGGAGATTGCCCGGCCATGTGACACTGGAGAACATCGTCGAAGAACGGTTCTCACGTAACCCGATCATCGTACGTATCCTGGTCGACATGGGGTTCATCGAGAGCCTGGGTTACGGCATCGATCGCATGTTGCAGTTGATGGAGAACGAGGGCTTGCCCCGCCCTGAGTTCGAAGAGACTGCCAACGGGTTCAGGGTCACCCTGCGCGGACAGGGAGAAGAGCTCGTCAGCGTTGGCGCGGACCCCAGCCGGTGGGTTCATCTGCACCTGAACGAACGCCAGGAGAGGGCACTGAACTATCTGACCGAGCACGACCGCATCACGAACCGGACCTTCCAGGACCTGTGTCCCGATGTGAGTCCGGAGACTATCCGGCGCGACCTTGCGGAGCTGGTCCGGCGCGGGCTTCTACTCAAGATCGGCGACAAGAAAGCGACTTACTACATCTTCAAGTAGGTCTTTATCCCACATTATCCCACAAGATATCCCACATTTTCCCACACGCAGCTGGATCAACTGCGGCATCGCCCCAAAAGCCATGTGCACGGAAATCCAGTCCTCTTCCCACCCCCTGTGTTTTCGCGCTTCGAGCCACCGCACCAAGCGACCTTTTATGAAATGGGCAAGTCGTGCTATAATCTGTCTCATGACGAGACAAACCAATTCCGCGGAGAGCTTCACGAGACCATCAAAAAACGGTCCCCCCCAACTCACCAACTCTAGCGAGATGGGCGTGGGCCTGGGGCTGCTTGCCCTCAGCAATGTCCTCATTCTGATCCCGGCTGGGGTCGCCATCCGGTCCGCCGGCAGCGCCCTGCTGTTCTGCTTCCTGCCGGGGGCCTTATTCGTCGCATGGTTGTTGGCCTCAGCCGACGCACGGAAACAGCCTGTCCCCTGGGTCGAGATGATCCTGTTGGGCAGCGCTGCAAGTTGTCTGATCACCACGATGGTCACGCTGCTGCTCAGTTATCTACCCATGCCGCTGGAACTGCACGTGCTCCTCATCAGCATGGACATCATCACCGCAGGGCTGCTCTACCTGAATTACCGGCAGAGGGTACGGTGGCGAGGGCTGACGCTCCCGACCTCGCCTGCAGAGCTGATTCCCTTCATCGTGCTCATCGTCATCATCCTGTTAGCTGTCCTGGTTCGTTTTGGGCACCTGGGTTATGCGGAGTACCTGGGCGATGAGGCTGACGTCGTGTACCGTGCCCGACAGCTCATCCTCGGCAATCTGGACGAGCTTTTCGTCCAACGCAAGGGTCCGGTTCAGATCATGGTAACCGCCGCGTTCGCGCTGGGAACGAATAGTTTCAACGAACTGGCATTGCGCTTCCCATTTGCCTTAACCAGTGTGCTGTCCGTCGCGGGAGTCTACCTCCTGGGCAAACTGATCTGGAACAGACGTATCGGGCTGATCGCCGCCGCCGTCCTGAGTATCGACGGCATCGCCATCGGATTCTCCCGCCTCGTGCAATATCAGGGAATTGTACTGCTCACGCTCACGCTGATTGTCTATTGCCTGTGTCGTATGGCAGCGGAGGCAAAAGCGGACAATGCAGCGCCACTGCGTCGGGGTAGTCTGAGCACTCGCTACCTGAGCCTGGCTCTCGGACTACTCGGGTTGGCGTTGTTGACGCATTACGAGACGGCCATGATCGTCCTGCCGATGGCCATGATCCTGTATCCGCAATGGACACAGCGGACAGCCGCCGGCTCACCATTCTATCGCGCCCACCGTGCGGAGCTGCTCGTCAGTGCGCTCATTGTGCTCGCCTTGCTGCTGATCTTCTACGTCCCATTCGTCCTACACCCTCATTTCGGTGACACATACGACGTGTATACCTACAACCGGATCGGTTTTGGCCGGGGAGAGCCCTTCAATAACATCGCTCGTTACCAAGAATCCAGTATATTCTACAATTCCGTGTATTATGTGGGCGGAGTCGCGCTGCTGTGGGTTTTGGGCACCGTGCGTATCCTGCGGGACAGCCTGACGGAACGAAAGGCGCTTGCGTATCTGGCCGCTCTACTGGTCGTTGTCGGGGTCGTCATCTCGATACTCGCCCCGGACAGCCTGACGGTCGGAGAGAGGTCCGCAGCGTTCCTGTTTTTCGTCCCTGTGCTGTTGCTGACGATTCCGGCCTTCTCCACCGGAATGGAACTGCAGCGAGCGATCCTGGCGTGGCTGTACGTGAACTACATGGCCTATGCGTTCTTCATCCGCGTACCGGGCCTGCACTACTACACGATGGCGCCGGCAGCGGCATTGGTCGCTGCCGCCGGATTGGATTGGCTCGGTGGGGGGATGGCGCAGCCCATCCGGCCAGCACAACAGCGCATGCACTGGCGTGCCTGGGCTGTCATTGTCGCGGTCTTTGCAGTCATGGCTGGCTACCCCTACATGGTGTTTGTGCGCACTGATCCCGCTTATGCGATAGATTTCCCCCAACACAAGAGCAACCTGTATTGGACACCGCAAAACGAGATGCCGGAAGGCGGCTTTTTCGGATTTCCACGCAATTCGGGCTGGAAAGTCCTGCCGGTGCTCTTCCGACAGGGAGAACTGCGCGGTTCGTACATGAGCAACAAGAAGCAGATCAAGCCGGAGTGGACCTACATGCGAAACCCGGTGGATGTCGAAGAGAATCCGCGTTATTTCTTCTACGACACACTCTCCGCCCGCCTGACACAACAGGAGAAGTACCCGCCGGAGTGGGTGGAGGAAAACTTCGAGCTGGTGGGGCACATTCGCGTCAGCGGCAACGAACGCATCCGCATCTACGAACGGCCGGATGGCGCTAGTCCGTCTGCGCTCGGTACCTACGACGCAGAGACTTACACACCGCTGTTCGAACAGATCGATTGGCTGTCGGAATACCGGCAGGAAGTTCTCACCGGCCTGGATGAAGCGGACGTAGCACAGGTCGCGTCTTTTCTGGAGGCGCAGGGCAATCGTCCTGCAATCGTGCTCGTGAACGATCCGATCCTGCAGGACGCACTCAACTACCACTACGGTGGCGCCGAAACCGCCGTCATTCCGCGCGAGCCCAACCTTGCGCAACTTCTCGCGACCGGTACAACCGCAGAGGGCACGCCGGCGATCTGGGTGATCGTCTGGAACGGGGTCAACGAACCGTGGACAGCGGAAGCGGTGCAGTGGTTGAGTGAGAATTTTGACAGGATTGCAGAGACCACCTTCGGCAACCTCAGCGTCGTTGGATTCGCACCGAAGGAATGAAACTGACAGGGCAAATGGACGTCTCCAAACGCGCAATCAGCGCCTATCCATTTCTATTGTTGATAATCATACTCGTTGGTTTCTGCTTGGCCGGTTTCCAGCAGGTCATCGCCAACACCGCGTCCGATGCTCTGGATCAAGGTGCGTATTTGTCGATTGGGCTGGCCGTCAAAGAAGAAGCGCGCCTGACAGACCCCTACCGCCAGCCACTGTATGCGTGGCTGTTGGCGCCATTCGCCCAGCGCGACTTCAGCTACTTCACCTGGGCCAAGTTGCTCACGTTGGCGACGGGCCTCAGCGGGGTGATGGCCTGTTTCGTCGTATCGCTGCACCTGTACCACAGCTCCCTCATTGCCGCCTTCTCGGCGTTCTTGCTGGCTGCCAACGTTTTCTTCATCCAGGAATCGGCCACGATCATGGTCGAACCACTGTTGGGATCGATCTTTCTCCTTGTGTGGCTCTTTGGCGTGAAGGCCCTCACGCAGAGCAAATGGACGCAGTGGGCCGCCGGCGGGATCATGACCGGGCTCGCTTATCTGGGCAAAGAAAGCGGGCTTCTCTGGCTGCCGGCGTGGGCCATCGGCACGGTGATCGCACGCAAGACCACCCCTCAGGCATACAGAAAGCTGCTACTCTTCCTGCTCTTGTCGATCCTCATCGTCTCACCGCTGTTCATCCACAACACCGTGCGCTATGGGACGCCGGTCCTGGCCGAAAACATCTCGACGATGTGGCTGGACGATTGGGAGCAGTTCTTCGCCATCGGTGAGGACGCAAAGATCACGATGCAGACGTACTTCGAGAGCCATACGCTGGGTGAGGCGGCTGGCCGGATGCTCGAAGGCATACTGCTGATGGGCACTCTGAGCGTCTCGGTGTTCGTGCCGTTCCGGCTGGATCAGACGCTGTGCGGCGATTGGTGTAAGCCTTACGGCCCGTTGATCGGATTTGCCTTGTTGGCCTTCGTGCTCGTGCTGGTCTTTCGCCGTGTCATGCTGCGTTATTGGCGCAGACGGGTGAGCGTGGTCCTCTTCGCGCTCACGTTCCTGGGTCTCTATTTCCTGGGCGCAAGCTGGTACGTGCCGGTTACATTCGATCCGCGGTACGTCGTTCCTCTCCTGCCGCTGGGCTACGTCATGTTGGGCGGCGCCATCGTCTCCCCGATCAAGCGCGCAGGAGATGCCGAGTCCGCCAGTGGACGTCGCCGCGAGCGCGGTGCGGCGATCCTGCTGGGCGTTGCGGTTGTGCTATGGGTGGCCGGTGCAGGTCGCTCCTGCATAGCCGCAGGTGGCCTCACGAATCCGTTCGCACAAGATCGGTTGGCAAACCGCGCCCAATTGGAGACCATCCAGGCACTGCCGGAAAATACCGCCAACCCGGTGATCGTATACCAACCCAGCCACGACCTGCCTGTCTGGCTGATCGAGGGCCATTCCAGGATCATCGCGGCCCCGTCCGACGTCGATTGGCCGCGCTTCAGCACCTATCTACGGGACCAGCAGGCAGACTACGTCCTCGTCACCCCGGAGTTCTTCCAGCGACGGCAGGGTCTCTTTAGAAACATTTTCTACCCGGCCTGGCCCGCCAGCCAGAGCGAGCAGCAGCGATTTCCAGCCCTGGGCATCAGGGTTGTACCGGCGAATTGGGAATTGGTGTATGCCAATCAAAGCATGCCCGGCCCCTACTACGTCTTCCGCGTGATGCCCTTGCCCGACACTGCGAGCGCCCGTCACATTGCGCTCGGTGATGCGGAGGTAGCTGCCGGGAATTGGGGTCGGGCGGGGGATGAATACACGCTGGCAGTGTCGAAGATGCCCGCCGGGGCAGACTGCACCGCTGATTGCCGGAACAGCAGGGCCCAGGTCCTCCGTAGCCTGGGGCAAATCGCCATGCTGCAGGACCACGATCGCGAGGCACAGGGCTATTTCGACGAAGCGCTCGCTCTGCAACCTGACTCGATCTGGCTACGCGCGCTCAGCGCGGAACTGCTGAACGCGGCGGGGAATCGTTCCGCCGCGCTCGCGGAATACGACGTCACGCTGCGCTTGGCAGGAGAAGATTGGGCAAACGTGCCAGCGGCATTGGCGTGGACGAACGCACGCGAAGGACATCTGGACACAGCGATCCAAGGTTACCGCGAGGCACTGGAACGATCCCCGGATAACCCGTGGTACCAACTGCTCCTGGGACAGGCCCTCGTGGACTACGGTCTTCCCGGAGAAGCCATGCCCCTATACCAGAGCATTCTGGCGCGCAAGATCCCCTGGCCATTCGTGCGTGACCGGTTGGCGGATGCGGAACACGCGCAGAACCGAACGGCAATGGGTGATGAGACTTCTGGGGTTCGAGAGACAACGGCCCCCTGCTCGGTCGCCTTTGAAGATGGATTGCGGTTCACCCGTTACCACATCGGGATGGACGAATATGCGGATGACGGGCAGTTGAAGATCGCTCTGTACTGGGTCCCCCCCCGCTATGCCGGGCGGCAGTATCGCGTGCATGCCAAACTCATGAATGCCATATATGGTGTCTGGGGCGAAGGACAAGGGGATTTGCACAGGCAAGGCATACCTGGCGGCGCATGGGCGAACACAGCAGAGCTCCGAGACACCATCGCGGTGCAGGTGAATCCAGGCACACCTCCCGGTGCCTATCGCCTGACGATAGCGGTTCAGGACCTGACCCGCGAACAGTGGCTCGACACGACCAGCCGGGAAGAGGCCAGCCTGGGTCCAATCGAACTGCCTCTGCGGGTGCTGTCACCTGCGCAGCTGGACATGCCTGAAACGCGCGCGGCCACGTTCGGAGATCAGATCGAGCTGCTCGGGTACAAGCTGGACGGTGAACCCGCCGGCGGCAAAGCTGTGCTGCTGACGTTGTTCTGGCAGTCGCTCACGCACCCGGATACGGCTTACACCGTATTCACCCATTTGACGGACGACTCCGGCAGGTTGTGGGCACAACAGGACAACGAGCCTGCCAACGGATTCCACCCAACCACCAGTTGGCAACCGGGCGAGATTGTGCGCGACCCTTACTTGTTGTTTCTCCCGGAGGCTCTCCCCGTGGGTAGCTATACGCTGCAAATCGGCTTATACGACGCCCAGCACGGACAACGGCTTCAGATCACGGAGAGCGCGATCGCACCACATCAGGATAGTCTGGTCATCGAAACATTTCAACTAAAATAAAAGGATTTCTCCGGACTGACTTTGAGATGAACGAACAGCGAACGACATCACATCCTGGCAGAAACACCACATCCCCTCGGGTCCAGCACAGGTTTGTCGCTGTAGCCTTATTGGGATTGGTATGGCTGAACCATTTTGTCATGAATTGGCTCTGGCTCCAGGCCAACGTTACGATCCTGGGATCGGACAAACCGGGCCATTTGGCGCGCTCGATGGAATATTTCAACCTGACCAACCCGATCAGCATCAGCGGCATCGTGAACGCATTGACCTGGCCTTCGTTCTACCCGCCGTTTTTCCATCTATCGCTGGTGAGTTTCTATCACGTCTTTGGCGTTTCGGCTGATGTTGGAGCGCTGACAAACGCCGTGTATTTGGCGATTCTACTGTTCGCGGTTTACGGGATCGGCAAGCAGATGTACGACGGCCAGACAGGCTTGCTGGCTGCTTGCCTGGTATCGCTGCTGCCCATCGTCTTCTTGATGTCGCGCTTCACGTACATCGAATTTGCCATGCTCGCCCTGGTGGCCCTGAGCGTTTGGCTGCTGCTGAAGACGGAGCAGTTCCGGAATCGTGGCTGGTCCTATGCACTTGGCGTCTGTTTGGGGCTGGGTTTGCTGACGAAGTGGGTTTTCGTCATCTTCGCCGGCCCGCCGGTCCTGTACGTGTTTCTGCGTTCACCCGTTCTGAACGACTTGGTGCGCGCCCTCCGCCCTCCTCGACCACAGTGGAAGGCGCTCGTCGTCGCGATATCGCTCGGCCTGACAGGTTCCGCGTTGTTCTATATTATCAGCGGGGATTGGGAAGCCAGGGAACGCTTCGGAATCACGCTGGCGATCGTCTACTGGATCCTTTTCGCCTTGCTGAGCTATCTGGTGATGTCGCCCACGCGCCCGTTCAACAATCTCATTGGATGCGCCATCGTCACGTTGTGCGTCTCTGCGATCTGGTATATCCCCAACAGCGATTTCCTATCGACCGCATTGTATAAGGCGTTCTACATCGGCAGCACCGAGCGCGCCGCGTATCAGTTCGGCAGCAGTTTCCCGGTTGGGCCGTTGTTCCGTGGCGTCGTGAACGAGCAGACTTCGCTCCCAATCGCCTCGATCGCAGCAGTTCTGGTCGTGATCTGGGCCATCGGAAAGAAAGGGCGGCTCTGGCCCCTCTCGTCCAACGTGTGGTTGCTGGGCCTGTGGCTCGTTATCCCATTCGCATTCTTCGCCTCGTTCAGCAACCCCTCAAGCTGGAACATGCGGCTGACAATGTGCCTGGTTCTGCCGGTCGCGATCATTCTCGCGCGGGCATGCTTGAGTCTGAGACAAGTCCGGATTCGCCGGACGGTCATCGCGGGTTTGCTGTTCATCTCAGGCGTACAGTGGGTGACCTTGTCGCTGGACTCCCTGGCATATTTGCCGGAACGTACACACATCGCATTGCCCGGATGGGGCGAAGCAAATTGGTTCGCGCAGGGAGAGTTTCTCATCTGGCCCAATTCGGGTCCGACAGCACGCGAATATTGGGTATTCCCGGCTATTTTCGATACGGTCGAGGCCAACCGAACCCATACGGACACGGAAGATATCACGACGGTCGGGTTGTTGGTCAACCAGGCCTATCTCAACAACTACCAGGCTCAATTCGTCAGCCAGGTGAGCTATCCCGATATCGCACCGATCGGGCTGTTTCGCGACCGGGGAAGCATACCTGTTTACGCGCAGATATTTAGTATGGATTTCCTGCTCGTGTCCGATAGTGAGGTTGGAGACGAGACCTCGCGGGACCAATCGACGGTGCTGGTCACTGCGATTTTGACGGACCCACCGCAAGATTTCCAGCGGGCATTCCAGGAGATTGCCACTTTCCACATGCCCAACGAGGACGTCGTGCACCTGTACAAGAACATGACCTACGAGCCACCGGCGCGGATTCCCGAGAAGCTCGCACCGAGGTCGATCGAGCACATCGTCAACGTCGACTTCGGCAATCAATTGCTTCTGATCGGGTACACGATGCGGCCGGACCAAGCAGCGGGCATCCGCAAGCTAACGATTGAATTGTACTGGCTCGGCCTGCAGAAGATGGATGAAGACTACGTCATTACGCTCAAGTTGCTGAACAACGTCTATCAAGTGTGGGGGCAACAGGAGGATCGCCCAGGCTGGGGGTCTTTCCCCACACAGGATTGGACGAAAGGCGAAGTTGTCAAAGACGTGCGTGAGCTTCCCATACTACCCGGCACACCTCCCGGCAGTTACCTGGTCGATCTCGTCATTTACGGCGTGCACGCAGAAGACTGGCTGTTGCCGGATGGGGAACCGGAGGTCCTGTTGGGGCCAGTCGATATCCCGCAGGACATCAACCCATCGACAGAAGCCCTCGACATCCAGCATACGACGGTACACAATCTGAGCGATCGAGTCGAGCTCCGTGGCTATAATATCGAAGGCGGTTCCCGGGCGGGAGACAACATCCATTTGACTTTGTTCTGGCAAGCCTTACAATCTATGGATGCCAGTTACACTGTTTTCAACCAGCTCATCGGTCCCGATGGTCAAGTTTGGGGACAGAAAGACAATCCACCGGCAGCGGGGTTTCACCCAACCGACGCATGGATACCGGGGGAGATCGTGCGTGACCAATATGACATTTCGATCTCGCCAGACGCGCCAGCGGGGAGCTATCAGATTCATCTCGGTATGTATCTGCCTGGCACCGGTGAGCGCCTCCCATTGATCGACGCAGCGGGCCGCATTACGGGAGACCACGTGACACTCAGCGGTCTCGCGATATCCCGATGAGTGGGCCTTGGGCACTCGCTGAAACGGAGGCGTACGTGAGCAACCGGCACAAAACGAACTCCATACGCATACTGGGCATTTTCCTCGTGGCGCTGATCCCCCGGATCATCAGCCTCGGCGCTTTCGTGACACCGGATGAGCGCCGCTGGATGAGCCGGTCAGTCGACTTGCTCCGAGCGTTGGGCACCGGTGACCTGTCGCTGGCCTACCACGAGGGTAATCCGGCGGGGATCATCACCAAATGGCTCGGTATGATCGGGATCACCATCCGCTACGCGCTCCACCGGCTCGGACTCGCCCCGGCGCACCTCGACCCCAACCTGGCTGCCAGCCACGATCTGTGGTCTTTTATGGACGTCGTGCAGTCCCAACCCAAGAATATCCTGGATGTGCTCCCAATGACGCGGCTCCCTGTCGCTATCGGGACCGCCGTCATGATCGTGTTGGTCTATCTGCTGGTGCGCCGGCTGTGGGGAGAACGTATCGCTCTGATCGGGACGTTTCTGATCGCGCTCGACCCATTTCTCCTCGCGCACAGTCGCATCCTGCATCAGGACGCGTTGATTGCCTTTTTCGTCACCCTGGCAGTGCTCAGTCTCGCGCTGGCTTTACAGCAGACACAGGTATGCTGGCTGCAATTGTGCTTAGCGGGAATGTGGGCAGGTCTGGCGGCCCTGACGAAACCCAGCGGCTTTTTCCTGACGGCCTGGACCGCGGCATCGGCGGTCGTGTGGGGTTTCGGCAAGGGCGCGGTACGGAGTAGACCGGGCAGGGTTATCACGGTTTTGCTCGTGTGGTCGATCGCCGCCGGTGTGACGTACTTCGTACTCTGGCCGGCGATGTGGACCCATCCGGTCGATTCATTCTTGAACATGCTGAACCGTACCGAGGAGTTGGCATCCGGCGGCCACGACCAGTTTTTCCTGGGACAGGCAACCAACGATCCGGGAGTGCTGTTCTATCCCATCGTGCTGCTGTTCAGGAGCAGTCCGTTAGTCTGGGTAGGTTTAGCCGCCCTGGCATGGTTCGCCATTCGTAGCAAGTTTGCCCCAAACCGGACGGCAACCAACAACGGAGGTCGGCTCTGGCCGGTTCTGTTCATCGTCTCATTCATGATCTTCGCTTCGCTGAGCGCCAAGAAGGCCGATCGTTACTTGCTACCCGTGTTTCCGATGTTAGATCTTCTGGCGGCGATGGGCCTGGTGGAACTGCTCAACCGGCTGCGGGATTGGGACAAACGTCACACCGCCACAGGGAGACCGGCACGGATGCGTACGCTGATCGTTGGGCTGGCGCTGATCGTCGTGGTCCAGATCGGTCTGGTCGTCCGCCACGCCCCGTACTACCTGACCTATTATAATCCGCTGGCAGGTGGCTCTTGGACAGCACCCCATGCGTTGCTGATCGGCTGGGGCGAGGGGCTGGACCAAGCGGGGCACTATTTGAATCAGAAACCAGACGCAGACACTCTGGCTGTCGCCAGTTTCTACCGCAACGAATTCAGTCCCTATTTCCGGGGTGAAGTGCACAAGGTAGCTGACTCGAATCCGGACGATTTCGATCTCATTGCCTGGCACGCGACGGATTACGTCGTGAATTACGTATCACAGGTACAGCGGGACCAGCCTAACGAGGCCACTGTGCGCTATTTCCGCAGCCTGGAAGCGGAGCACGTCGTACGCCTGAACGGCATCGAATACGCCTGGATCTACCGTACGCCTGCGTTCATTCCGGATGAACTGCTGCCACCGTGCCAGATCGTCCGTCAGCCGTTCGGACCGTCGATCGAGCTGCTGGGATACGAGCAGACCCTCGTCGACAACGCTGCTCGCCCGCTCGTGCGCATCGTCCTGTACTGGCAGGACATCGCCACACTGGACACGGATTACGAGGTCGATCTGCGCATCGTGGACGCTGCGGGCAAGATCTGGGGGCAACAGCGTACCCACCCTTACCTCAATCAATATCGCACTTCAATGTGGCCGCGTGGGCTCGTCCTGCGCGACACCTACGAGATCGCTTTCGACGCGGATGCGCCACCCGGAGAGTATCACGTGGAGCTGTACCTGATCGACGAGGAAACCGGAGACCTGCTGACTCCTCCGGGCGGCGCATTCTTTACCGATCCTATACGAATCGGAGAACACTGAGAAAAACATGCCAACCGTCGCATCTCTTAAACCATACCAGTCGATCACGATCCTGTGTGTGTTGAGCAACCTGGCGATTGTCTTCGCGCACACGACCTGGCTCATACTGCCCGCGGCAGGTTTGCTGTTCGGCTTCTTGCCCGGTTTTCTCCTCATCCGATTACTGCTGGGCAGATATAACGCGTCTTTGAGAGCCGAACGCATCGTCCTCGGAGCAGCGGTCAGCTACGGGTTGTCTTCCGTTGCTGTGTTGGGTGTTCACTTTCTGCCTGGCCCAATGACCCTGGCGAGTATACTGATCGCGATCGACCTGATGGTCGTCGTTCTCGTGGGATTGACGATCGTGCTGGACAGAAGAGCAATCCACGGTGAAAGGACGCACCGCGAACAACACACCACTGCCTGGCAAGATCTCGTGTGGGTCCTGCTGCCTTTCGTCGTACTGCTTGCGCTCATCATTGTCTTCCGTTTCTTCTCGCTGAACTACTCGGAATACCAGGGGGATGAAATCGACGTTACCGGGTTGGCACGCCTGGCCATCGCTGGGCAAGCGGACGCATTGTTCCTGCACCGCAAAGGCCCGGTGGAACTGGTCATCGCCGCGACGTTCGCGTTATTCGCGCGGAGCTTCGACGAGTTCGCCTTGCGCTTTCCTTTCGCGCTAGCGAGCGGGTGGGCAATCATCGGAACCTACGTCCTGGGTCGCAGGCTCTGGGGAACCGGCCTGGGGCTGTTCGCTGCGGCCCTGCTGGCGCTCAACGGTATCTTTCTCGGCTTCTCACGGATGGTCCAATATCAAGGCGTGGTCGCGCTGCTGCTGGTCACTGCCGTGCTATGTTTCTACGTCTTAAATCGAGGCAGTGATCGGAAGATGGAGCCCGGGCTGGTGGTATTAGGGCTGGGGCTGTGGGGGACGGGCCTGCTCAGCCACTATGAAGCGGGACTCATCGGAGTAGTGTTGGCTTACCTGTACCTGCAGAAGTATCCGTTCTCGAATTGGAGATGGTCATTGCTACGGCCACTGGTGATCGCTGCCGGCGTGTTGGTCCTCGTGCTGCTTGCGTATTACGTTCCTTTTGTGACCCATGTCCACTTCGCCGACACCTTCCAGCGTTACACGGAGATCAGAATCAGGCCGGACCGTATGCCGTTCAACAACCTGGGTGACTATCTGACATCGAGCCTGTTCTACAATTCCATCTATTACGAGACCGTCATGGTGTTGGGTTTGTTGCTCGCAGCCTGGTACGGTCTGCAGCACGTCTTCACACATCGCGCCGTGCCGCTTCGGCGCGAGCGGGCAGCCTCGTTTTCCTGGACGGCTCTCATCGTCTGGGGTACGCTGTTTGCCGGTCTAATCGGAGGCACGCTGGCGCCATCCTGGCTGCAGATTGGAGGCATGCACGTTTCGCTGTTCCTGGTTCTGCCCGCAATGGCCCTATTGACGTTCAACCGTACACTGTCGCTTGGGCTCAAGATGGCCTTCCTGTGGTTCGATGTCTATCTGGTTGCCTATGCCTTTCTCATCCGGATACCCGGGCTGCATTACTACACCTTGCTGCCGGCCTGGGTCCTGCTGGCTGCGTGGGGACTGGGACAAGCCGCGGGCCGCCTGAGTGACAGGTCGTTGGTATGGCGTTGGGGAATCGCTGGGGCAGGCGTCGTGCTGGGCGTATTGTTGCTGTTCCATCCTTATCTACTGTTCGTGCGCACCTCGCCGGAATATGCCCTGAGCTATCCCGAACACAGCCACCCAATCTACTGGAACACTTCCAGCGGGCAGCCGGAGCGTTTCTTCGGGCTGCCGCACCGCTCCGGCTGGAAAACGATCGGGTATCTGTTCGAGCAAGGCGTGCTCGCCGGCGACTTCCGCAGCAACGAAAAGGAGGAGATCGCCACCTGGTACGCGCGACGGGGCCTCTCCGAGAGCGACCGGCCGGTCTACTACCTGATCGCCGACAATGCCACCGAGAAACCGCATAAGCAGGATTACCCCGCAGAGCTATTGGCCACCGAATATGCGGAAATCGGTGGTGTATCCGTCTCAGCCCAGCAACGACTGCACATTTTTCAACAAAAACCTGCGGGTGAGGATATCGGAGTGCTGCCAGATGAGGACTATTCGCACGCCTATCTGGTACTGAGCGGGTTGCAGCTCCCTGAGGGGGCACAGCCATGACAAGTTCCGTACGCCGGGCGCTGTTCCGCACCGTCTTGCTCTATGCACTGCTGGCGGTGTTGTGCACCTACCCGCTCGTGACGCAGTTTGGTTCTCACCTGGCAGGGGTACCCCGAGAAGATGCGCTGCAACACCTGTGGATTTCGTGGTGGACGCAGTTCTCCCTCATCGACCAGGGTGTAAGCCCGCTGCAGGTTGACTGGCTCTACTACCCGGATGGCGTCATCCATCCCATGCTGTGGGTCACGCCCTTCGCCCACATCGCTGCATTGCCCATTTCCCTGCTGCTGGGACTCGTCCCTGCCTACAACATTCACCTGCTGCTATCTACCGTCTTGTCCGCTTTCACCACTTATCTGCTGGTTCTTTATCTCACACGCAACCGGATAGCTGCACTGCTCGGCGGGGTCGTGTTCGCGCTGTTCCCAAATCGCATGGCGCAATCGACTGCGCACTTCGCACAGGTCATCACGTACCTGTTTCCCTTGCTGGCCCTGTATCTGATCAAGCTGAAACAGCGCCCCACTCGACACCATGCGCTCGTGTTCGGGGTAGTTCTGGGCCTGTCGTTGCTGGTGAACATCATTCACATCGCCTATCTAATCCTGCCGCTGCTGGCCGTGTTCATCGGCTATTGGGCGTTGTTCGACCGAGAGCGCTTCTGGAACGGAGTCACGCTGCGCTATCTCGGGCTCGGATTGCTCATCGCCGCCGTGATAAGCGCACCGCTCCTGGTCCCGTTCCTGTGGTATTCCCTATCCGGCCAACTGGAGTATCTGAGTCAGGGCGGCGTGACAGATTACTCGACGGATCTACTGGCATTCTTCGTCCCGGCAGCCTCGCACCCGCTCCTGAGCGGGTGGACCGCCTTCCGGGAATTCGCACAGCGGCTGATCGGCGGCGGAAACCTTCGTGAGAACACCGGCTACCTGGGACTCGTGCCGATCGCGCTCGCCGTCTGGGGCGTTTGGACATACAGAAAACGTGCGCTCGTGCCGTGGATCGTTCTGGTTCTGCTGGCTGCGGTCCTCTCGCTTGGACCGCTTCTCAAAGTCGCGGGGTACGTGACGGGCGTTCCACTGCCATACGCCGTGGCACAGCTGCTCCCATTCTACAAGTGGGGGCGGATTCCGGGGCGTTTCAACGAGACGATTGTGTTCGGCCTGGCGGTCCTCGCCGGGTATGGATTCGCGGCCCTGTCGGCCCGGCTGAAGCCGCAAGCCCTCCGTTGGGTGACACCACTGCTGCTGGTCGCCATCGGTCTGGAGTACTGGACACTGTACCCCTATCCGACGATGCCAGCGGCTGTGCCCGCGTTCTATCACGAATGGGCGGCGGACACCGAGGACTACGCCGTCCTGGATCTGCCGCAATGGCCGCTGTGGGTCCGCGAGGCCAGTAACAAAGCCATGTTCTATCAGACGACGCACGAACATAAGATTGTGGGCGGCTACGTGTGGCGGCTGCCACAGATGCGGTCAGGCACTATGAAGGCTTTCCAGGAGCTACTGTGGCCCGATGGACAGACGGACATCATCGTCCGCCGGCGCGGCGCGGAGGCGATTCCGCTGTTGAACCAGTACGGCATTCGCTACGTGGTCGTGCACGGAAAGACTTTGCCGCCGGAGGACGAAGCGAACGACATCGCGACAGTCGCAGCAGCACTCGGCAAGCCCTTCTACGCCGACTCCGAGATCGCGGCCTTTGCCGTATCCGAAGCCACGGCGCCTGTCCCTGCCGAACCGCTGGCGGCGTTCAGCTACAACTGGTACATGGTGGAACCCATCGATGGTCGACCGGGGCGCTGGCTGAAGAACGATGGCACATTGCATATTCACTGGCTCGAAGAACCCGAACCACCTTACCAGCTCAGCTTCACGGTCTCTCCCTTCGATCGCCCACGCCATTTTCAGACATCCGTCAATGGACAGCTCATAGAGGAGGTGTTGATCAACGCCAAGCAGACCGTAACGCTCGGCCCCCTACAATTGCACGAGGGACAGAACGACATCCTGTTCCACGTTCCGGAGGGCTGTGACGTACCCGCCGAAATCGTGCAAGATAACGAAGATTACCGTTGTCTGAGCCTGCTTTTCCAGGATATGGTCCTGTCTCCAATGCAGGAGGCAGCAGCACCATGAAGATGCAACACAGGACGGAGAAAACGCTACGTGCAGTGTGGTTAGGTCTGCTCGCCGTTCTGCTGGGCGGGACGGCATTGCGCCTGGCATTCCTGTTGGTGAGCCATCCGCATGTCGACGAGTACTCCACCATGTGGGCTGCGCTCAATATTCTGCAGAAGGGTGTGCCCGTTTTGCCCTCGGGGTTCGTCTACCTGCAAGGGCTACTCTTCTCTTACGCAGATGCTGCCGCGATTGCCGTGCTGGGCTTCAGCGAATGGGCGGCCCGGTTGCCCAGCCTGCTGTGCAGCGTCGCCACGATTGCGCTCGTCTTCGTGTGGGGGCGCCGGGCGTTCGGGCCGTGGGCCGGGCTGCTGGCAGCGACGCTCACTGCGCTGGAGCCTACCTCGATCATCTGGGGAGGACGTGCTCGCATGTACTCCCTGCAGCAGGCGCTCACTGTGCTGGCGCTCTATGCCTGCTATCGCGGCTACATCGAGGCGCGCGGCAACCGTGATTCCACCCGCTGGTACGGGTTGTTCGCCGTCTCGTTGATCGGCGCGATGCTCAGCCAGACGGTTACCATCCTGGTCGTGCCCGGCCTCAGCGCCGCTCTGTTCGTGTGGCGAAGACAGTGGTTGAATCGGCCGGCAGCGCGTTGGGCACTGCTTGCCGTGGCATTGAGCATCCCGCTGGCCTTCCTGCTGAACCAGGCAGGTGGTCCGGTCAGCGACACTATTGGACGAACCTTCGTAGACCCGTCTCTGCCGTGGCGAACCAAGCCGGAATTCTTCTTCCGCGAGTTCTTCTGGGCATGGCCGGCACTGATACGCACCGTGCTGTTCCTCGCCGGCTTCGTGTTGCTGGTGCTTCACGTCCGGCAGCAGCGCCAACCGCCGGACGGCACGACCGCACTGTTCTACGTCTATCTCGTTGTCAGCGCCACACTACTGTGCATGGTCTTCCTCGTCGGAGAAAGCTGGCAGCGTCCCCGTTACCTGACCATGATTCAACCCGCTGTAGACCTGCTCACAGCAGGCGTCCTGTGGCTGTTGTGGCACCAGTCCGGACGATGGTGGGGTGCAACAGGCCGTACTACGCTCGCAGTCCTGGTCTGGCTTGGCGCGCTGGTCATTTTTCTGCCGCCGGCGATCCGGACCATCGGGCCATCCGAGCCTGCTTATGATCTGGCCTTCCGCTTCGTACGCGAGCGGTGGCAAGCCGGCGATGCGATCATCGGCCCGCTTCCATCCATTGCGGGCACCTATCTCGGTCAATGCGATGGATACGTTTTGCAGAACGGGTACGAGGAGTATCTGATGTGGCGCGATAGCCATCCCATCGACCGTTGGACCGGCGCCTCGTTGATCGATTCCAGCAGTGCACTCGAACAGCAGTTCCTTGCGGGGCAGCGCGTATGGTTCGTCGTCGACGACATCCGCTGGGAACAGCGTTACACGCCGGAGTTCCGAGACTACGTTACCCAGACCATGCCGGTCGCATACCAGACAACCGGCATCGCCGTCTACATGCGGCCGGGGAGCACAGCAGAACAAAACAGCAATCCGGCAGACATCCTTCCGGGCGAGAATTGACGTGATTGCGAATGTTGTGCCACAATAAACACGAGATCAGCACCGAGATCAAGTCAGTGCATCACGTGGATGCACTTCCGAGAGAATCCGACATGGACGTTAACGAATGGCTGGAACGCAACAGAGGCTACATCATCGTTCTGCTGTTGAATCTCATTCTGACGGGCGGTTTGCTCTTCTTCTTACACCGGCCGGTACCTGCCGGCATACGGATTGTCCCGGCGACACCGCTACCACCCAAGACGACGTTGCGGGTATACGTCAGTGGTTCGGTGATCGCGCCGGACGTGTACGAGTTGCCAGTCAACAGCCTGGTGAAAGATGCGCTCGTCGCCGCAGGCGGTACGTCCCCGGAGGCGGAGCTGAATCAAATCAACCTGGCCCGGCAACTCAAAGACCAGGAACAGATATTCGTCCCGCGCCGGGCAGGGAGCGCGGATCTCGTCGAAGAACGGAATCGGAGTTCAGCTCTGATCGGCGACAGAATCAATCTGAACACGGCGACAGCGGCGGAACTCGAGTCGCTGCCATCCATCGGCCCCAGCCTGGCCCAACGGATCATCGAATATCGAGCCAACAACGGCTCCTTTGTCTCGGCGGAAGACATCACGAATGTGAGCGGCATCGGAGATGCAACATACGAGCTCATCAAGGACTGGATCTTAGTCAATTAGATTGGTGCCCCCTCACAGGCGTGAGGGAGCACCAATAAAACAAAGCGGACAGCTAAAAATTTGTCATCAAAACAGGGGGTAAAATGATTCGGATTGCAGTTGATGCTATGGGAGGTGATTTCGCCCCACAAGAAATTGTGGCTGGAGCGATTCTGGCGATGCGGCGAGACCCATTCCAGCTAATCCTGGTCGGGCAGCCGGACGCCATTCACGCAGAGCTCGACAAGCACGACACAACCGGGTTGGACATCCAGATCGAGAAGGCCAGCGAGTTCGTCCGCATGAACGAGCAGCCAGCCATGGCGCTGCGTCAGAAACCGGATGCGTCCATCCTGGTATCCACAGCGATGGTCCGAGATGGACGTGCAGATGCCTCGGTAACGATGGGACACACGGGGGCAGGGATGATCGCGTCGCTGTGGAACCTGGGACGTATCGAGGGCATTCTTCGCCCGGCGGCCGGCATCACCTATTTTGGTCTCCAGGGAGACACGTTTGTGATCGATGTGGGACTCAACGTGGACTGCAAAGCACAGTATCTGCTTCAGTTTGCGGTGATGGGCAGCGTTTATATGCAGAAGATTCGCGGCATTCCCAATCCGACCGTCGGCCTGTTATCCAATGGTTCGGAAGACAACAAGGGGCACGAAGTCGCCCGAGAAACGTTCCCCCTGTTGAAAAAGAGCGGACTCAATTTCGTCGGCAACGTCGAAGGCATGGACATCCCCTTCGGCACGGTCAACGTGATCGTCTGCGACGGCTTCGTGGGCAACGTAGCGCTCAAACTGACCGAAGGGCTGTCCGAAGAATTGCTGAACGCCGTGGAGCGAACGGCACGTGAGACATTTCCCGCAGATGCTTTCACAACCTATTTGACTCCGGCGCTCAGCCGCGTGCGACAAATGATGGACTACACCGAGATCGGCGCTGCGGCAGTGCTTGGCGTCGATGGGGTGTCGGTCATCGGGCATGGAAGATCGCGAGCCAAGGCCGTGGTCAGCGCCATCCAGCAGGCCAAAACCGATGTGGAACGCGAGCTGATCAATGCGATCAAACAGGGCTGGGCAGAAGTCGCCCTGAAGCAAGTGATTTAGCGTGCAATACGCACATGAAGGGCCTGGCGAATATCTCGCCAGGCCCTTTTTCAGTCGGTTGGGATTGTGCTCAGCGAACGAATCACCTCAAGCACTGTACAGCACGGCAGTCGCCAGTGTGCCCGGGCCCAGGTGCGTCATCAGGGTAATGCCCAATTGGCCAAACAACAATTGTTCCGGCGCTAGTTCCTTTTCCACCATTTCGCGGTACTTGAGCGCGACAGGCTCACGGTCCGCGTGGATGATTGCCAAACGTTTGATTGGCTTGCCACCCGCTCGTTCCTTGATCAGCTCGATCACCCGCTTGAGCGCACCGTTCTGTGTCCGCGCTTGTTCGGTAACCCCGGCTGACCCGTCCTTCAACTGGATGATGGGCACATTTCTGACGGCGGCATCTGCCGATCTTTCGGCCCCGACGATGCGTCCGCTCTCCTTCAGGTACTCGAGTTCGACCGACACCGAGAAGAAATCGACGCGTTTTTTCACGTCCTCGATCACTGCCAGGATTTCTTCCTTGCTCTTGCCAGCGCGAATCGCTTCCGCTGCCTCAATCGCCATGAAGCCCTGAGTCATACAGACGCTGTTCGAATCGATCACGACGACATCCAGTTCCGGCACTTCTTGAGCTGCCATTTGCGCCGAACCTACGATGCCACTCAGCTTCGTGCCCACGTGAATGGAATAGATCGTATCCCCCGGTTCTGCGATCGAGCGGTAGAGCGTCACGAACTGGCCTGCAGGAGGGATTCCCGTCTTGGGAACAATCCCGGAGGATTGTCGTTTGGCGTCAAACTGTTCGACAGGCAAATCGATGCCATTGTCGAGAAACGATTCATCACCGAACTGCACCGCGTACTGGGCCACTCCGAATCCGTACTTTTCGATCATCTCCGGCGGCATACTCACGGCAGTATCTATCACAACTTTAGGTTGACCCATCTCTTGACCCTCCTGAGACTTTTTTTATGGGGGAAAAGCGGCGACTCACACAGCCAGCCATTCCGATTTACCGATCCAAGAGCTATAACATATAACACCCACATCCGCGAGAAAGTTACGCCCAACCGTGTTCCCCACCGTTGCTCAGGCAGGTTCAAATACGAAGGGATATTCTCCCACCAGCTGCACCGTGGTGTCTTCCACGCT
>ENA-OSEO01003011-OSEO01003011.1-sediment-metagenome-genome-assembly--contig:-NODE-3011-length-21339-cov-7.723874_pt1 | contig 21339 bp, 12 predicted proteins | sample MGYA00237883_ERZ534232 | MGnify/ENA metagenome assembly ERZ534232
AGTGGAGCTGAAGACAATGCCCGTGAATGAATCCGCTTTGGGATGGAGGATGTTCACATCATTGCTCTGACGACAGTGCCGTGGACATTCCCCCCTTGAGGGGGGCAAAGGGGGGTGTGGAGGGTTTTCGGAACCCGGGAGACACCCCCCCCAGACCCCCCTCAAGGGGGGAATGGGTGGTAGTGAGGGGAAGCCCCAAGAACGATCCATTCACGGGTAGTGGAGCTGAAGACAATGCCCGTGAATGAATCCGCTTTGGGATGGAGGATGTTCACATCATTGCTCTGACGACAGTAGCGGGGACGTTCCCCCCTTGAGGGGGGCAAAGGGGGGTGTGGAGAATTATCGGAACCCGGGAGACACCCCCCTGACCCCCCTCAAGGGGGGAATGGGTGGTAGTGAGGGGAAGCCCCAAGAACGATCCATTCACAGGTAGTGGAGCTGAAGGCGGGATGATCGAGCGTGCCAAACTGGTTGCGGATTGTCAGAAGCTGCTGCGGCGCATGGAAGAGGACATCCGCGAATGGACGGCGCAAGATGAAGTCCTTACCCAGCGGTTACGGGAGGATCATGCGGCGCTTTTGCGCAGCGCCCACACAGGGGCGGCTTACGAGACGTGGCTCGACGAGGAGGTGACACAGGCGGCCGCGAGCTGGGTGTTGGGGTGCGTGTTCGTCCGGTTCATGGAGGACAATGACCTCATAGCGCAGCCTTACATCGCCGGCCCCACAGGGAGCGCAGGCAAAGAGAACCGGCTGGAACGGGCCCAGCAATACCGGTCCGCTTATTTTCGTGAAAGGCCCGCGGATTCCGACCGCAACTACCTGCTTCACGTCTTTGCAGAAGTCGGCAAGATTCCGGCGTGTTGCGACCTGTTCGCCCGGGACCGCAATCCGCTCTGGCGCCTGTCGGTGAGCGGCGACGGCGCGGGCGAATTGATCCGTTTCTGGCAGGAGGCCAACCCTGACACAGGGCGCCTGGTGCGGGACCTGGTCACCGATGATATCAGCGACACCCGGTTCTTGGGCGACCTGTACCAGGACCTGTCCGAATCCGCACGCAAGAAATACGCCCTGCTCCAGACACCCGAATTTGTCGAGGAGTTCATCCTCGAGCACACCCTGGATCCCGCGGTGGAGACCTTTGGCCTCGAAGGCTTGCGCATGATCGATCCGGCCTGCGGCAGCGGCCACTTCCTGCTCGGGTCGTTCCGGCGGTTGCTGCAACGTTGGGAGAAGCAGGCCCCGCCCGGAGCCCACACGGAGGACCTCGTGCGCCGCGTCCTCGAGTCCGTCCATGGCGTGGACATCAACCCCTTTGCCGTGGCCATCGCCCGTTTCCGCCTCATGGTCGCCGCCCTCGTTGCCTGCGGCCGCAAGCGGTTGTCAGCCGTGCCGGCGTTTCCCCTGAATCTAGCGGCAGGCGACAGCCTGCTGATGGGCTCGGGCATGCAGATGTCCTTCAAGGAGCCGTCAGGGTGCTCCTGGGGACCGGACTACCTCGTTCAAGGGGACTTCGAGGTAGCGAACAGCATCCTGTCGAAGCGGTACCATGCCGTCGTCGCCAACCCGCCTTACATTACGGTCAAGGACAAGGCGCTCAATCAAGCTTATCGGGATCGTTATGCGACGTGCCACCGCCAGTACTCGCTGGCCGTGCCGTTCATGGAGCGCATTTACGGGCTCTGCTGCGATTGTGGCTTTACAGGCCAGATCACCACAAATTCTTTCATGAAGCGGGAGTTCGGCAAGAAGCTTATCGAGAAATTCCTAGCCAGAACTGATCTCACCCATGTCATCGACACCTCCGGGGCGTACATCCCGGGCCACGGGACTCCCACGGTGATCCTTTTCGGCCGCAAGCGTGCTGCGGTCAGCAACACGGTACGTGCCGTGATGGGCATCAAGGGGGAGCCGACCACGCCAGCCGACCCCGCCCAAGGCCTGGTGTGGTGCGCGATTCGGGAGCAGGTGGGTCAGCCTGGTTCGCAGAGCGCTTTCGTCAGCGTCGCTGACATAGCCCGCGAGCAGTTCGCCAGACACCCGTGGTCCATTGGGGGAGGAGGGGCTGCGGAACTGAAGGAACTCCTTGATACAAATAGGGGCTCTCTTAAAGATTGCGTGGAGCACCCTATTGGGAGAGCAGTTCGCATAGCCGAAGAAGATGTCTTCATGTTCAACGGAGCTCGACTTAGGCATAGTCGTTGCGGCCAGGTAGAATTTAGAGGTTTTCTGATCGGCGAACGTATTCGGGACTGGCGGATATTTCACGAATGGTGGGTCTGGTATCCTTATCGTAAGGACGCGCCAGATTCAGACATGCTTCGGCAGTTATGGGCTTGGCGTAGCACTCTGACAAATCGAGCAACCTTCCAAGGTGTGATGGCGGACGCGGGCTATAAGTGGTGGGAATATATGCAGCACACTTCCTCAGCATACCGCACCCCCCTCTCCATCGTCTTCGCCTTCGTGGCGACCCACAACCACTTCGTCCTTGATCGGGGCGGAAAGGTTTTCAAACAATCGGCACCGGTCATCAAGCTTCCCGAAGGCGCGACCGAGGACGAGCACCTCGAACTGCTGGGCCTCCTGAACTCCTCCACGGCGTGCTTCTGGATGCAACAGACCATGCATAACAAGGGCGGGCCTGGTGGGGCATGCTCGAAGGACGAGAAGTGGCACGACTTCTATGACTTTTCTGCCGGCGCCCTGGCAAGTCACCCCATTCCCAATGGACGACCCTTACAAATCGCACTCCGTCTCGACGCCCTGGCCCGCGAACTTTCTGAGACTGCTCCGGCCGCAATTGTAACCCGATCCGTGCCCGAAGCCTCCTTGCTGGCTTATGCCAAGGGGCAGATGGAGCATTTGCGCGGGGAGATGATCACTTGGCAGGAGGAACTGGACTGGGCCTGCTATGGTCTCTATGGTTTGCTTGACGGACCCCCGAGGAGCAAGGAGCCGCCACCGCTTATGCTCGGCCAGCGCGACTTTGAAATCGTCCTGGCGCGGCAGATGGCGGATGGCTCTGCGGATACCAAATGGTTTAGCTGGCTTGGCATAACCCCTGTGACCGAAATCCCGCCCGAATGGCCGCAGGCCTACCGTGCCATCGTCCAGAAACGAATCGAGATTATCGAAAAGGACCAGAGAATCGCTCTCATTGAGTCGCCCGCCTGTAAACGGCGGTGGGAGACCGAACCCTGGCACGACCAGGCCCGCAAAGCCCTTTACATATGGCTCTGCGACCGTCTGGAGGACCGCCGCTACTGGCCGGAAGAACCCGAACTGGTAAGCTGCCGCCAACTGGCGGACAGGCTGCGGCAGGACACGGATTTTTTGCAGGTGGCTGCTCTCTACCGCCAGAGCGACACCTTCGATATCACCAGCCTCGTCCAGGAACTGGTGGAAGCCGAGGCCGTGCCCTATCTGCCGGCCCTGCGGTACAAGGAAAGTGGGACGCAGCACGCTGTCCGGGTGCTTTACATGAACGTCCGGGAGGCGAACGACGAGAACCTGCGCAGCTCGGGCGACGACTGGAAGATCGTCATCGACTACCCCTTCGATCGCCCCGGCCACGGCCGTGCCGACGACGCGGCGAAGGTTCAGGAGTTCAGACGGCGGCACGCCGAGGGGGCCCGGACGATTGTGTGGCTTCCGAGCTTTTTCTCGGAGGCGGGCCTGCGTGATCTGGGCAACCTGGTGGTGATGGATTTTGTCCTTTCCGGAGAGCGCTTTTCAGGCTACGCCGCTCACTTGAGCCCCCAGGACCACCAGTCCGCCAAGGCCATACTCGACAATCAGCGCGCCGCCTCGCGCCAGAAGACCGTGACGGCCCTGGAATCGGCCTACGGCTTGCACAAGGACACCATGGGCATGATTGAGCAGGGGGAAGAGGAAGGCTTTGCCGATCACTTCCGCAGTCTGCTCCCGGGCTTCGAGGCGAAGCCGCCCGCGGCGACCAACCTGTGCGATGGCATGCAGCACTTGATCGAACAGGCTCTGGAGCATCAGTTTCCCGGCCACCCCAAGTTCGAAATGGAACTCAAACTCGCCTCGCTGCGGCGCATCCATGAGTATGCCGGCAAGGCCATCGCCTCGGAGGATTTGCGTGTTCCGGTGGACCGCCCGCACCGAAGCGAAATGAAACTGATCGCAGAGCCCCTTGACCTCGGCCAGATGGGCGATACCCATTTTGCGATCGGCAGGCACTGGGTGGATCATTTTGAGAAGCAAATGGCGCGCGAGGCCAAGAGTGAGCCGACTGTGCGCGACCTCATGGGGTGGATGGACCTGCCGCAGCCCTGCGGGCTCGAGCCGCGTGTGCGGTTTCTCGTGATCAAGCTGTTCGCCGACATGACCGACCGCAGCTTCTACCAGTACGGGGCAGCCACGGGCGAGGTGGCGTTCGACGGCCTCGACCCGCAGATGGAACTTCGCCCTGTTCCTCTGCCTTCCCGATCCGTGTGGGACCAGGCGGTGGCCAGAGCCGGGGCACTATTCGGTTTGACAGCCCCCGGAGCCCTGAAGGCGGCAACGGTAAAGAAGCTGTCTGCGGAAGTGATGGCAAAGATCGAAGAGCACATCCAGCCGGTGCGGCAACTTGCCAGCGAGCTGCGTGAGGCCCACGTACGGGCCGGCGCCGAGCCGGGCAGCTCGGATCGACTGCGGGTTGCCGTGGAGGTGGACAGCCTGATGGCCGCGCTTCAGCAAGCCGGTGAGGGCAAGGTGGTGGAGACCCTTTCCGGGGCGACGCTGACAGATGCCCCTGTCCACCTGGGCAGGACGGTTGCCGGTGCGCACGAGGCCTTGCAGTGCTTACGCGCCGTCAACTGGGAGGACCTTCTCGATGCTTTGGAACTGCCCGAGCCCTTGGGCACGCAAGCGACGCGTCTGCTGGAGCAAGCCCGGCAGGCCCTGGTCAGCCACGAGTTGTCGTCACCGCTGAAGTCCTCGTTGCCACCCATAGAGCGCCAGCTCGATCAATTGCGGGACAGACAGAGGAAGTCGCAGCAGGAAGACATGGAAAGGCAGCGCCAGGCCCTTGAAGAGGAGCGGCGCAGGATCGACGAGGAGCGTCGCAGCCTGGAGCGTGCGAAGCAGAAAGAACCGGTCAAAGAAGACGAAGAGCTGCCGGGGACATCCGGCGACACCTTCGAGCTGGTTGCCGCAATCAAGGACATAGACCAGAAGCTGGAAGAGATCCGGGGGCGCGTCAAGGGCCAGCCTCCGGACAGCACAGTTGCCATTCGTGTGCGCGTTCTCAAGAGCAAGTAAAGGCCATGCCCACGACACCAACCATCGAGCAGTTGCGAAAGCAGGTTCAGCTAGCAGCAAGGGGCCGCCCACCGGAACCAGGCCAGGCCATCGCGTTTCGTTTGGGTGCCGGGTGGAGCGGGGGGCAGGTGCTAGAAATGGGCGAGGATCGCTACCGGGTGCGCGAGGCACGCAGCGCTCTGGAGTTTCGGGAAGCGCTGCTGCAAGCAAACAAGGCCGGCGAGCCATTGATTGTTCTGACCGACCTTGCGGAAAATCAGCTTGCTGAGGACATCCGCGCCCGTCTTCACAGGGGGCGGCTGCGGGAAATCGACCCCTGGATGGTGCTCTCGGAGGCGTTCCGTGCCACGCGAATGGACGATCGGCTGCGCGGCAAGGAAAAGCTCGCCCTGGCCCTTTTGGAGCACGAACCGGAAGGCGGCTTCCCGGCGGCACCCGCCGGCTTCTTGGACGCCGGAATGGTATGGCAAGCGGCCATGCAACACGTGCTGCGCATCCCTTCCGGTGAGCCGGCAGCACGGCATCTCCTTGTGGCAAGCCTCGATGGGAACGTGCTTGGAGCGGTGAGCAACGCGGATCGCCAACTCGTGGGAGAGTGCGCCACCTGGTTGGAGAGCCAAGGTTCCAGGACCTCGGCTTTCTTGTTGCGGTTTCTCGCCAGAGAGAATGCTGCCGACTGCCTGCCGATCGGGCTTGTGTGCCAGGTCGTCTTTCACGAGAAGGCCATCGCAGAAACGGCCCTTCGTCAAGCCGAGGTGCGGCTGGAAGCGGTTGTGGGGCAGGCCGTTGCGAGCAATGTCGGGAGCGAATGGGGCCAGGCAGCGGTGTCTGTGCTGAGCAAGATGCCGGAAACGGATCGCAACCGTTTGCGCAACCGAGGTGACCTCATCCTCAGAAACGTACAAGGGGAACGATACGCGTTCTTGAGCTGCTCGCTTCCTTCGGGGTACGAGCAGCGGCTGGGGCGTTTTGCCGAGGCCCTGGACATGGACAGCACTGACGAGGAGGCGGTCGAACGGCTTCTCGATGCTGTCCGAGATGTCCGATCCCACGTGGAGGGGCGTCCCTACGACCACAGGAACCAGAAAGTTGAAATGGCCGCCCGACTTGCCCGATGGCTTGGCCCTCGGCCTGAAGCACCGGCAAGGCTCCAGGACGCGGTGGGTCTTTACATTTGTGAACTGGCTTTTGTGGATTGGGCGCGGGACGTCTTGAGCGGAGGCGACCCGGTGCCCGAAGTGCAGCAGGCTTACCAGAGGCTCAGCAAGGAGGCCATGGAGCGCCGGGAGGCCTTCAACGAGCGCTTTGGCGCCCTTGTGGCCGAGTGGTCCGGCAATCCTGATGCAGTGGCCGGGCTGGTGCTGGTGGAGGATTTCCTTTCCCGTGTAATAGCGCCCGCTGCGCAGGCTGCTCCGCGAGAGCGCGTGCTGGTTCTGGTGATCGATGGGATGGCGTGGGCTACCTGTCATGAGCTGCTGCGCGACCTGGAGCTTGACTATGGATGGGTGCCTGTCGCAAATAGCAAGGCTTTGCATTTCGACGCAGCGGCGATTCCCATGCTGTCCACCACCCCATCGGTGACTGAGTTTGCCAGGACGAGCCTTCTGTGCGGCAAGCTTGGCAAGGGAGACGCCGCGGAGGAGAAGGCAGGCTTCCCGACCCACACGGCCATCAAGTCCGTTTGTTCGACGAACAATCCGGCACGCCTTTTCCACAGGGCGGAACTGGAGGAAGACGGGCGGCAGGGGCTTCGCGACGAAGTGCAAAAGTCCATCGCCAACCCGAAAAACAGGGTTGTCGGGGTTGTCATCAATGCCGTGGATGACTTTCTGCTAAAAAGCGATCAACTGCGACACACCTGGACGGTCAACGATATCCGGCTGTTCGAAGCCCTACTGGTGGAGGCCCGGAAGAGCGACCGTATGGTCATTCTTGCAAGTGATCACGGAAACGTTCTCGACCGCGACATGGTCGCGCGCATCTCGGAGGAAGGGGGCGAGCGGTGGCGGCCGGGAACCCGCGATGTGGGCGAAGGGGAAGTCATACTGCAAGGCCCGCGGGTGCAGCCTTACGGAGGAAGGATAGTGGCGCCATGGACCGAGAAAGTCCGTTACGGCGTCAAGAAAAACGGTTACCACGGCGGCGTCACCCCCCAGGAGATCATAGCTCCATGCTGTGTGCTAAAATACATCGATTCAGATCCGGGGGACTGGGCCGAGAGGAACCGTAGCGAGCCCAAGTGGTGGTCTGTGGCACGTGTCCAAGGGGACCTCTTGGCGGTCGCCAGGCCAAAGATACCTGCCCCTCCCAGGTCCGCAAAGCTCCCCAAGGTCCAGAGGAGTCTTTTCGATGCTCAGCAAGAACAAGCAGGCCGCGCAACCGGAACGTGGGTGGACCGTCTCATGGCAACCGAGCTTTTCAAGGCTAACACAAGACTGGCCGGCCGGCGCGTTCCGGACCTGGAGGTTATCGAGAAAGCGCTTTGCGCACTGGACGAGGCCGGCGGACAGACTCCCAAGAGCGTTCTTGCCGCCCGCCTGGAAATGCCCGAGCTGCGCCTTCAAGGCTTGGTGGCACAGCTTCAGCGACTCTTGAACGTCGAAGGCTATCCTTGCATAGGGTTTACCAGTGATGGCGGTCATATCTCGATAAACAAACCCCTTTTGCTCCGGCAGTTTGAAATCGAGGCGGATAAATGACCCTGAGCCCCAATACCCGTGAATGAACTCGTTTCCTGATATCACCCTGAGCATTCCCCCCTTGAGGGGGGCAAAGGGGGGTGTAAAGGGGTTGTCGGAGTCTGGGAAACACCCCCCTGGCCCCCCATCAAGGGGGGAATTGAGTGCGCTTCCAAAGTCGCCGGGAGTCTAAAATGGTTTCATTCACGGGTATTGCCCTGAGCCCCCAGCGACGCAAGGATATCATTGACGCCTTGCGAAGGGGTACGGTGCCGCAGCGGGGGCTGGACCTGTTCGCCGTAGGTCTGCAGCCCTTTGAAAGCACGTTGGATGCGGAACTGGACCGTGTTGGCGAAGGGGGTGCGGTTTTCAAATGCATCCGTGGGCCCTATGGGTCCGGCAAGACCTTTGTGGCGCGCTGGCTCCAAGAGAAAGCCAGGCGCAGAGGCATGGCCACGGCCGAAGTGCAGATTTCGGAAACCGAAACCCCCTTGCATCGCCTGGAGACCGTGTATCGCAGGTTCATGGAACGGCTGGCCACGGCCGAGGTGCTCACAGGCGCGCTCCAGAGCATCATCGACGGCTGGTTCTACTGCCTGGAAGAAGACGTCCTCGCCGATGGAACCATGAGCGCCGCGGATGGGCAAGCACTGGTCGAGGCAACCAACGACCTGATGGCAAAAAGGCTTGGGGAGATCAGCAGGGTCATGCCGGCGTTTGCCGCCGCCCTTCGCGGGTACCGGAAAGCACTGGCCCAGGGGGACCGTGCGATAGCCGAGGGCCTTGTCGCATGGCTTGCCGGGCAACCCAACGTTGCGGCGAGCGTGAAACGGGGCGCCGGCATCAAGGGAGAAATCGACCACTTCGGGGCCCTGAGCTGCCTCCAGGGACTGCTCCTCGTGCTGAGAGACTCGGGCAAGCCAGGGATGCTTCTTGTGCTTGATGAGGTGGAGACCCTTCAGCGGGTAAGGGGTGACGTGCGCGAGAAAGGCCTCAATGCCCTGCGGCAGTTTGTGGACGAGATCGATGCCGGGCGTTTTCCGGGACTGTACTTGCTCATAACGGGCACACCTTCTTTTTTCAACGGCCCGCAGGGCATAAGCCGGCTCCCGCCGCTCGCACAGCGCCTGCATGTGGATTTTAGCTTAGAGGGCCGCTTCGATAATCCCAGAGCGGTTCAGATACGCCTGTCTTCTTTCGATATAGCCAAGCTCATCGAGGTGGGAACGCGCGTGCGCGACATCTACATCGCCCACAGTCAGTCACCGGATCGGCTACGCCACCTCGTGGATGACGCGTACATCGCAGACCTGGCCAAAGCCATAACGGGCAAACTCGGTGAGAAAGTGGGCATTGCCCCACGGATCTTTCTCAAAAAGCTCGTGGCGGATGTGCTCGACCGTGTCGACCTCCATGCGGCCTTTGACCCGCGCAGGGACTATCCTGTGCTCGTGGCCACAAGCGAGCTGACAGCGCAGGAGCAGGCCTCCCTGAGCGTTGACGACATCAAGATCGAAATCTGATGATGGCATGGGCTTCGAACGACTTCACCCTGCGCTTCAATACCACATTGTAAACAGCGCGCGGTGGTGCGACCTTCGTGAAGTCCAGATAGCCTGCATTGATCCGATACTCGCCGGAAGCGACGTCGTTGTCCTGGCACAGACCGCCGGTGGAAAGACCGAAGCCGCCTTCTTTCCCCTTGTAAGCCGAATGCTCTCCGAAAATTGGGGCGGACTTTGTATCCTTTACATAAGTCCGCTCAGGGCGCTTCTCGAGAACCAGGAGGCCCGCCTCAAAGGGTATTTCGACTGGGTCGGCTACGCGGCGGCCACCTGGCATGGGGATGTCACTCGGGCAGATAAGAGTCGCATTCTGCGCGATCCCCCTTCCTGCCTGCTGACCACCCCCGAAAGCCTTGAGGCGGTGATGACGAGTTCTTTTGTGGATCATCGGAGTCTGCTGGGAGACGTGCGGGCCGTGGTGATGGACGAGATGCACGCATTCGCGGCCGACGACAGGGGCTGGCACCTGCTTTCGTTGCTCTCCCGCATTTCCAAGCTTGCCGGCAGGCACATCCAGCGCATCGGACTTTCGGCCACCGTGGGAAATCCTGAACAGTTGGTGACGTGGCTCAAGGGGGGTGAAAACGAGGGGCGGGGACAGGTTGTCATGCCCTCAGCACCGAAGAGGGAAACTTCCCAGGTGCAGCTCGATCATGTTGGAACCATAGACAATGCCGCCGTGGTCATAAGCCGGCTGCATGGTGGCGAAAAGCGCCTTGTCTTTTGTGACAGCAGGGCGCAGGTCGAGCAGTTGGCCGCCCTGCTCCGTGGCCTGGGCGTCCGTACCTTCGTCATCCACAGTTCACTGAGCAGGGACCTGCGTCTCCAGGGGCAGACCGGTTTTGCCAGCGAGGCGAATTGCGTTATCGTGGCCACATCCGCGCTTGAACTTGGAATCGATATCGGGGACCTGGATCGGGTCGTACAAATCAACTCCCCCGGCTCGGTGGCGGCTTTCTTGCAGCGTATGGGCCGAACGGGCCGGCGGCCTGGTATGACGAACAACTGTCTTTTTCTCGCCCTCGGAGAAGAGGACGTCGTGGACTGTGCTGGCCTGATCGACTTGTGGGAAAGGGGGTACTTGGAGCCCATCGAACCTCCTCCGCTTCCCTACCACATTTTCGCGCAACAGGTTATGGCCCTGGCCCTCCAGAATCAAGGCATAGGACACGGGCAGTGGAATTGGTGGCTCTCTGCGGTCCCGCCGTTTTCCGCAATGTCTGATGCCGACAAACGGTCCATTGTCGCCCACATGGTTGAAAGCGGACTATTGACCGAAGATCAAGGGGTCCTCTGGCTCGGACGGCAGGGGGAGAAGACTTTCGGTCGCCGCAATTTCCTCGACCTTTTGAGCGTATTCGCATCGGAACCGACCATGACGGTGCGACAAGGACGGCGCGATATAGGTACCCTGGATCGTCTGCCCTTCGAAATGGTCACCCACAGCCGTGAGGGCGAGCGTGAACCACCGCTTTTGACCCTCGCAGGAAGACACTGGCAGGTGGTCCACATCGACTGGGGCCGCAAGGTCGTCCAAGTCGAAGAATCCAAGTATCCCGGCCGGAGCCGTTGGATGGGTTCCGGCAAGATCGTAAGCTTCGAGATGGCCCGGGCACGGCTCCGTGTGCTATGCGGAAAGGGGGACCACCCGCTTTGGTCCATCCGAGCCAGAGCCGCTATGACCAGCGCAAGGCAGGACTATGGCTATCTCCATCCCGACGCCATCACACTGGCGCAAACGGAGGCAAGATCCTGGGAATGTTGGACCTTTGGCGGAACCCGCGCGAACGGCCTTCTCGCGCTGCAGCTCCATTACGACATGAAGGCCAAGGTTCGGGCCGATGGGCTGCGAGTGGTCGTAAAGGGCACCCATACAGGAAAGGAACTCGCCCACGCGATCACCGGTTGCCTGCGCAAGCTGAGCAAAGGTGAGCAGATTCCGGTCTCTGAAGACGCGATAGAGCGACTCAAGTTCCATGGTTGCATCCCCAAGACGCTCGCACGCCGCATTGTTTATGAAAGGTGGATGGATCGGCTGGCTATGCAGCAGCTCGTTGAATTTAAAGTGTTCACCGTGGAATTTTAGTAAGTAACTGTGTAACACTCTTTCAGATACACAAAAGCTCCGAGCCTAAACGCCATACCCGCCAATGAATGAGTTTACGGGTATAACATCCCGATTTCACTCCTCGGTCGATATTAGCGTCAAAATCCTCCCCTTGAGGGGGGCGAAGGGTGGGGTGTCCAAAATCGGCCAAAATCGCCGAGATTCCTTTCGCGGTTTTTGGGCCTCAAGGAAGTCCTCCGGCGCCAGGGTATGCCAACCAGAAACTCAGAGATTCGAAGGTCCAAGAAACCGGTCAACGGCCGAGGGCCGATTTGGACGCCTTACCCTTGAGGGGGACAAAGGGGGGTGTTGAGGGTTCAAATTGAGAACCGCTGGGGCATGGGATGCCTTCTTGACCGGCAGGGTGGTTTGTGGCGGACAAGGAGCGAAGACCGCTGAAGCTGCGGATTTCAGGACCTCAACGGGTTGATAGGCAACCTATCATTTGTTATTGGTTGAAAGCGATTCTAAAAAGACCCTTCCAAGGAGTGGATCACTATGCAGGTGACTGTGACGGAGGCAATGGATAAGTTGGGGGCCCTTCTCGGTCATGTGGAAAAAGGTGAGGAAATCATCCTATTGCGCCACGGAAAGGAGGTCGCCCGCATAGTGCCGCCTAAAGAAGAACCCAAACCGCTGCCCAGTCTGAAGGATTTCCGGGCTTCCATTCGAGTTTCGGGCGAGGCGCTTAGCTCCACCATCGCGCGAATGAGAAGTGAGGAGCGCTATTGACGTACTACATCGACACGAGCGCCTTGGTTGCCTATTACTGCCCGGAGCCCCTGAGCGAGAGGGTGGAAGCGTTTCTTACCACCCACGTTCAGACCGCCATCAGCCGACTGACAGAACTGGAAATTTTTTCAGCCATATCCCGAAAGATCCACGAAGGAAACCTCGATCGTGATGCTGGATCGCGTATAGCCAACCTCTTTGTTTCCCATCAGGCAGCTTCCTTCCCCACGATCTTTACTTTTTTGCAGATCCGCAGTCCATGATTCAAGGTGAGGTGGAGCCGCCCGGCGTGTTCTTGAACGCTTCGGCGGTCCTGGAGCGCCAAATCACCGCTTTTTGTTTCGACCGGTGGGTGGAAACCGGCCCTGGGGAAAATGCGCTGCCCTTGCAGCTCAGGCAAGTGCTGGGGAACATCACTTCGAAGGTGCCCGCCAGGTTTCCCTACAATTTCTTAAGCTTCGTGCAGCTCCACAGAACGGAGCTGCTGGACCGATTCCTCGCGGTTTTTTCCAAATCGCTCACGGAAGATTCGACACTCCACCTGCGGCTCTTTCTGGAGGGCGATCAAGACAGCCAGGGCAGCCTGCCCTTTCGCATACTGGACGGGCTCTTCCAGCTTTTCAAAGAACGGGAGTCTTTGAAAGGCAAGGTGAAATCGCTCCGGAAAAAGATCAGGATAAAGCAAGACAACCCTGTAAAGAACAAGAACTACCAGGAAGAGCTGGACGAGCTTGTCCGGGAAAAAGGGGCACTCCAGTCTCTGGTGACACGGATCAACGACAGGCACACCCTCAATTTCATGACCGACGAAGGACTGCTTCCCAACTACGCCTTTCCGGAGGCAGGGGTGATCCTTCGCTCGATCATCTATAGGAGAAAAACAAGCGTCCGCGAAGGGGAGAGCCGGTACGAGACTTTCACTCTGGATTATGAAAGGCCCGCTGTAAGCGCCATCAGCGAACTCGCGCCGGCAAACAGATTTTATGCCGGCGGCCGAAGGGTTTGCGTGGACCAGGTGGATCTGGCCGTATCCGAGATCGAGGCGTGGCGCTTTTGCAACAACTGCACCTTTCACGGCCTGGTGGCCAAAACCCCGCAGACCTCCTCGTGCCCCCAATGCGGCAGTGTGCTGTGGTCCGATTCGGGCCAGAAGAGACAGATGATACGCATGCGGCAGGTCTTCGCCACCACATCGGACAGGGAAAGCCGGATCACCGACGACAGTGACGACCGCGAACCATCCTTTTACAACAAGCAGATGATGATCGGGTACCATGAGTCCGACATCACGGACGCTTACAGGATCGACAGCGATGCAATACCCTTCGGACTTGAGTTTTTGAAAAAAGTCACCCTGCGGGAAATCAACTTCGGAGAAAAAGAAGACACCGGTGAAAAGGTCACGATCGCAGGAGTCGAATCGCCGCCCAAAGGTTTCGTCGTGTGCAGGCACTGCGGGAAGATTCAGGACCGACGGCCCAGGGATGTCCAACACGCGCTGTGGTGCCCCACGCGTAAGAAGGAAACCGCTGCCAATCTGGCCGAGTGCGTTTACCTGTACCGGGAATTTGCCTCCGAGGCCATCCTGATGCTTCTTCCCGTGACCACCTTCGAGGGCTCCGAGCGGAAACTGCACAGCTTCATCGCCGCGCTGCATCTCGGTCTCAAGAAGACCTTCGGGGGCAATATCGATCACTTGCAGACAGCGGTCCACGAAGAGCCGGTGCCCGGGGGGACGGGATACCTGAAGCAGTTGATGCGCTCCGAGCAGCCCCTCTTGAATGTTTTCGAGCAAGCTCTCCTGACCTTGAGGGCCTGCCCGTGCAACCAGGACCCTGCGAAAGACGGCTGTTACCAGTGCCTGTACGCGTACCGTCGGAGCCACTATATGGCAGGCACGTCACGCCAAGCCGCCGTGGAAATGCTGACCGAAATAGTAAGACACAGAGACAACCTCGTTCGGATCGATTCCTTGCGAAAGATCGAAGTCAATGCGCTTTTTGACAGCGAGCTGGAGGCCCGATTCATCGAGGCACTGAGAAGGGTGCGGACCGATGAGGGACCGGCCAAGCTCACCAAGGAAGTGGTCAACGGCAAGCCCGGGTACTTCTACCGGCTGGGCGCCAGGGCATACTACATCGAACCCCAGGCTGTGCTGGGCAAGGCCGATGGTGTGGCCGTCCCATCCAAGGTGGACTTCCTGGTGCGACCTGCCAGGGCCCAGGATGGAGTCAAACCGGTGGCGGTATTCACGGACGGCTTTTTCTACCACAAGGAGCGCATCGGACAGGACATGGCCCAAAGATGCGCCATTGCCAGAAGCGGCAAGTTCCACGTGTGGTCCCTTTCCTGGAGGGACGTCGAGCATCAGTACAAGAACCAGGGAGCTTATTTTTCCAATTACCTCACGTTCCAGGATGGGGGGTGCTTCGAAAAATACAACAGGCTCGTGGAGCAATACGGCGTGAAGAGGATTCCCAAGCTGAGCGATGGCGACAGCTTCGAATGGCTCATTCGGTTCTTGGCGGCCCCCGATGCCGACAGATGGGCCCATCACGCATTTGTCCATGCTCTCCTGCACCTTGATTACAAGCTCTTTTCGGCGAAAGAAAAGCGGCTGCAATGGCGCCAGGACCTGTGGACCTGTTTCCCTGAAGATATCGCCCAGGCCATGGCTGAACCGATCGACACGCTCTTGCACGGTCTCTTCCCTCCCCAAGGCGGTGCCGACTTCGTGCGGTTATTCGTGGCTGTGGACAAAACCGATGTGCAGAGCGGCAACCTTGCAGGACTTCATGCTGCCTGCTGCCTGTTCGACGGGCCAAAGACCCGGGGGCATGCCGATTTTGAAGCGGCATGGAACGGGTATCTGCGGCTTTACAACCTCTTCCAGTTCCTCCCGAAGGCCTTCTTCTCCACCCAGGAAGGAAAGGCAACGGGTCAACCCTATGAGGGGTCTGCAACCGAATCGAGCTCTTGCGCTGAACCGGGCATTCCATCCCAGTACAGCGAAACCAGGGGACTCACCGCAGAGGAGCTGAAGGGAATCATAGACCTGCTGGCAAGGCGTAAGGGGCCGCTGCCGGAAGTGGGGTTCGAACTCGCACAAGAGCAAGGCGAGGTGATCGCCGAGGCCGAAATGGGTTGGTCTGAAAAGAAAATCGCGGTGCTTCTTCCGGAGCAGTCACATTACGGGCCTGGTTTCGTAAAGGAAGGCTGGAGGATTTTCCCTGCCAAGGAGGTCCTGGCGGACCCCGAAGCATTTGTGGATCTGATTGTTTCGTGATGAGGGCGCAGGGGTTCGGACGGAAAGAAGCACTGTCAGCTTTTCGGCGAGAGGTTGACAGCGGTAGGAGGGAGAATAGAGGCCAATGACCGCAAGCAAGAGGGATCTGAAAGTTGCGATCGCAACGGACTTTCTCAGCGCGTTTTCCAAGATACCGAGAAAGCAACAGGCCAAGGTGCTCGATTTCGTGAACAAGTTCAGAGCGAACCCAAGGTCGCCTGGAATCCACTACGAGAAAATCGAGAGTGCGAAGGATCCGAACATGCGCTCCGTACGCATAGACAAGTCGTACCGGAGTGTCCTTCTCAAACCGGAAGCCGGGAACGTATACGTGCTCTTGTGGGTGGACAGCCATGATGAGGCTTACAGGTGGGCGCTGAACAAGGTCTGCAAGATCCACCCGGAGACCGGCAGCCTCCAAGTGATCGAAACTCAGACGCTGGAGGCTCCGGATGTGGTCGAAAATCAAGAGGCCAAGACTTCGGCGGCCCCATTGTTCGAGGGCATCGAAGACAACGACCTTCTGAGCCTGGGCGTGCCTTTGGAGCAGATCGGGCTCGTGCGTGGGATCCGGTCGGAAGAGGACCTGGACGCCGCGGTGGGCAAGCTGCCACAGGAAGCTTACGAGGCCCTCTTCTTCCTTGCCGGCGGGTACAGCCTGGAAGAAGTGCTGCGTGAACTGGCAGTTCCTGAGCAGAAGGCGCCTGTCAACGTTGAGGATTTCGAAGCGGCCCTGAGCAATCCGGATTCGCGAAGGCGTTTTTACGTGGTCGAATCGGAAATGGAGCTCGCAGCCATTTTGAACGCACCTCTGGAGAAGTGGCGAGTATTCTTGCACCCCTCCCAGCAGCAGCTTGTGGAGCGCAACTGGAAGGGGCCGGTCCGAGTGCTCGGTGGGGCCGGAACCGGTAAGACCGTCGCAGCCCTCCACAGGGCCAGGTGGCTGGCCAAGAATGCTCTCGCAGAAGGAACGGGCCAAATTCTGTTTACCACGTTCACGAGGAATCTGGCGGCCGATATCCATGAGAACTTGGGCAAGATCTGCACCAAAGATCTTCTCCGTCGGATCGAGGCGGTGAATTTGGATCGCTGGGTGGCGGGTTTTCTGAGACGCAACGGGTACGATTATCTAATCGATTACGGTCCGAGAACCGAACCCCTCTGGAAAAGGGCCGTGGACATGGCCCCGGACGAATGCGCGCTTGACACAGCCTTTTACCGAGACGAATGGGAGCGCGTCGTTCAACCGCAGGGTATCACATCGGCCGAGGAGTACTTCAAGGCTCCCCGCGTCGGCAGGGGAGTGCGCCTGAACCGAAAAATGCGAAAAGCCGTCTGGTCCGTTTTTGAAGAATACCGCACCCTGCTCAACGAGCATGGCTTGAAAGAACGTGATGATGCGATGCGTGATGCGCGTCTGCTGCTGGAGAACAAGAACGAAACCCTGCCGTATAGCGCGATCGTCGTGGATGAAGCCCAGGACATGGGCCCGCAGGCCTTCCGGCTCCTTCGCCGGATGGTCCCCGAAGGTGCCAACGACCTGTTCATCGTAGGAGACGCGCACCAGCGGATTTACCGGCACAAAGTGGTGCTTGGTCAATGCGGTATCCATATCCGGGGCCGCAGCAGGAAGCTTCGGATCAACTACCGCACCCCAGATGAAACAAGGGCCTGGGCGGTGTGTTTGCTGCAAGACGCGAAGATCGATGACCTGGACGGAGGCCGGGATGACCAGCAGGGATACAAATCCCTCTTGCACGGCACGGATCCCGATGTGCGGCACTTCGACGATTTCAAGAGTGAAGTGCATTTCATAACGCAATACCTCAAGGAGATCCAGGAAGAGGCGGGTTCGCTGAGGGAGGTGTGTCTGGTTGCAAGAACCAACAACCTGCTGGACCAGTACAAGAATGCTCTTATGGAAAGAGGCTTCGAGGTGTACATGATCCGCAGGAGCGAGCCCGAGGACAGGAACGCTCCAGGCATTCGATTGGCGACCATGCACCGGGTCAAAGGGCTGGAATTCGACCGGGTGGTCATCGCGGCAGTGAACCGCGGAACCATCCCCCTGGAGGCGCCGGATCTGTGGAGCGACGATGCGACCGTAAGGCAGGAAAGGGAAATCAATGAGCGGGCTCTGTTGTATGTTTCGGCGACCCGGGCCAAGCGGGAAGTGCTGGTGACAAGTTTTGGAAAGCCGAGTAGATTCTTGGAGCCATAATCGGGCGGAAGGACGATCGATGCCTGCAAATGCACTTTGTATCGCTTCAAGCTCAATTCCAGCGCCGCTTCCTTCATCGGCAGTGCCGGGTGACGCATTTGGTAGTCGCCCCAAGGTAGTCAGCTTTTCCCTGTCCCTTTCAAGTGGCACGCTACGTCATGATCTCTTCGATCGGCAACATTTGCCTGCCGTGACGAATCGTAAGAACTGATATTTGTTTCTTTTGTATCCGATAAACAATGCGGTAATTACCGCAGATCGGCTCCCTGAATCGACTGTCTCCCATTTCAGGGACAATTCTTCCCAGTTCAGGAGAAAGTATTAGGTCCTCCACTTTTGAAAAAAACCCGTCGATCCATTTTTCTGCTGCTGAGGGTTTGTCCTGGGCAATATATTCCGCAATTTCAGAAGCTCTATCAATAGCCAGGGGCGACCAGACTATCCTCATCTTTGAACCCGCTTCAGAACCTTGTCTCTTGCATCCTCATGGTCTATCCCCTGCCCACTTTCGATCTCGTTCAGTGATATCTGAACATCCGTCAAAAGATCGAGCTTCTCTTGCATCGTTTCATATTCATGTGCGTCCATAAGAACCGCAACGCCTTTTCCATGCTGAGTAATTATCAAAGGCCTCTTTGTATCTTGGACTTGCTTTATGAAGTTGGCCATACCCGTCCTTACTTCAGACAAGGGCTTGATATCCTGGTGGATTTTTAATCTTTGCATCTTGCACCTCATTTTGGCATCAAGTTTTGTACAGTATAGCGTACTGAATATAGTACTTTCAAGTTCTTTTCCATACCGCACCGCGGCTGCGATCACCGTTGCGGCCACCTTGCTTCCCCCTCACCCCCGACCCTTGCCTGTTGTTCGCGTGTGGCCATGAAGGAAACGAGGTCCGTGCCAGCCCCCCGGGGCGACTGGAATTGCACCAGGGGGCCACGGAAACTGACAGGAACGATGACCAAGACCCGAACCGAAGGCTGTTGACGAAGCTCGCGCCTTGGGTCGGGGGCCCCTTCAGAGGGGTCCCCCTTCAGCGTCCCGTGAAGACAGGCGGCCTCTTCTCCTTGAAAGACCGGATTCCCTCCACGTAGTCTTCGGTCAGGTAGCACATTTCCTGTGCCCAAGCCTCGTAGGCCGCCTGGAGACCATAGCGGTTCGCCTCCAGGCCCTCGTAGACCATACGCTTCATCAGCTCGATGGCGGTCGAGGGGCCTCGCGCGATCTTCAAAGCCAGTTCCCGGCTCGTGGGAAGGAGCGCTTCGTGGGGCACCACCTTGCGCACCAGGCCCATGTCCTTGGCCTCCCGGGCGTCGATCATGTCCCCGGTCCACATGAGCTCCAGGGCCGCCTGGGTCCCCACGATCCGGGGCAGGAAGTAGGAGCTGCCCGTGTCGGCCACCAGCCCCCGCCTGACGAATATGGCGCTGAATGCGGCCTTTTCCGATGCGATCCTTATGTCGCACAGACACACGATGGAAAGTCCCCCGCCGCTGGCAATGCCGTTGACCGCCGCAATGAGGGGTTTGTGGAACCTTCGCAGCCGCTCTACCATGGCCCCGAATCCCACGAAGGGTTCCAGGCGCACCGGCCGGTTGATCCCCGGCTGTTTCGGGTCGGTCCCCCTTATGGACGGACCGAGGTCGGCGCCCGAGCAAAAAGCCCTTCCCGCCCCTGTGATGACCAGGGCTTTCACCTGGTCGTCTTCCCTCCCGTCGTCGAGGGCGTGTGTCAACTCCCGCAACAGGATGCCGTCGAGTGCATTGAGTCTTTCGGGTCGGTTCAGGGTCACCTGTGCGACCCCCTGTTCTTTGGAGTAGAGGATGGTTGTGTAGTTCATGCTGCCTCCCGTCGTGTTCTGACCATGGTCTCCCGGGCATGGCACGGGCCCCCACGCCGCTTTCCCCGCCGGCGTCTGCCGCTGGATTGCCTGTCTGAATACTTGCATTTTGGGTCAATACCCGTGAATGAATGCGCTTCCGGATAGAGGATGCTCACATCAGTCCTCCTTCGACGGTAGCGTCGAGATTCCCCCCCTTGAGGGGGGCGAAGGGGGGTGTGGAGGATTTTCGGAGCCGGTAAACACCCCCCCTGACCCCCCTCAAGGGGGGAATTGATGGGACTCAGCCAAAGTCCCAAAAGGGATTCATTCACGGGTATTGCATTTTGGGTCACGTGGAATCAAACGGAATGTGACAAGGCACCGGTGCATTGACATACAAGGCCCAGTGCCGTTACACAGTGCCTTCGGGGTGCGGCGCAGCCGGTCCCGGCCGTTCGGGCATGCATACACGACCGAAACCCATCGGTTCGAAGCCCACCACCTCCAGCCGAAAGGAAGGGGAACCATGGAAAAGGAACCGGGCCACCGGGTGTCCCTGGACCTGGCCGAAGACGGCCACGTGGCAACGCTGCGTTTCACAAGCGAGAGCAAGATGAATGTCCTTTCCCTCGGGATGATCCGGGACATGGCGCAGCGCATAGGGCAATTGCAGGGGGCGCGCCTGCCACGGGTGCTTGTGATCACCGGCAGGGCCGACATGTTCACCGGAGGGTTGGATTTGAAGACCCTGGCGGGAGATGACGAGGCCGCCTTCCGGCTTTACGTGGACACGGAGTACGCCCTCTTTGCAGCCATCGAAAGGCTTCCCTTTGTCACCATCGCCTCCATCGGGGGCTTTTGCATCGGCAACGGGGCCGAGCTGGCCCTGGCGTGCGATTTTCGCATCGCGACAGAAAGCAGCCGATTCTCGTTGGCCGAAGCCAGGGTCGGTTTCGACGCACCCGCCCATCGCCTGGCCCGGTACGTGGGGATCGGAAGGGCAAAGGAAATCCTTTTTTCCGGACGCGATGTGCAGGCCAGGGAGGGCGAACAGCTCGGGCTTTACACCCGGGTTGTCCCCGACAATGGGCTTGAGAAGGCCACCGAAGCTTTGGTCGCCGAATATGCCGCCATGGCCCCTTTGGCCCTTCGGCTGACCAAGGAGAATGTGGAAAACGCTTACGGCATCGACGCCACATGTTTCGACAAGGAGCGTGCCGCAGCACTGGAAGCGTTCAGAAGTGACGACCGCCGCGAGGGGGTCCGGGCCCTTTTCGAGCGGAGGCCCCCCCGTTTCAAAGGACACTAGTCCGCAGCGCCCTGACGCCGCGTGGTGATTGACATGGCCTTGCCACAGGAGGGGACCGATGACGATGCAGCAGACCATCGACGAGCTGGAGGCTCGTCGCGAAAAGGCGAAGAAGATGGGAGGCGACAGGCGCGTGGCCGGGCAGCACGGCAGGGGCCGCCTCACCGCCAGAGAGAGGGTGGAAAAGCTTCTCGACCCGGGAAGCTTTCTGGAAACGGGGATGCTGGCCCACGCCGACATAAGGGAGCTGGAAGAAATAAGCCCCGCGGACGGGAGGATATGCGGCACCGGGACCATCGACGGGCGCCTTGTGGGAATCATCGCCCAGGATCGGACCGTT
>ENA-OSEO01003012-OSEO01003012.1-sediment-metagenome-genome-assembly--contig:-NODE-3012-length-21326-cov-5.606664_pt1 | contig 21326 bp, 21 predicted proteins | sample MGYA00237883_ERZ534232 | MGnify/ENA metagenome assembly ERZ534232
TTGAAGACTTTTATTAAGACACTTGATAAATTTTCTGGATCATTTGGATTAAAAAAATGAGCTCCAGGGGGATTTTGCTCTCTATGAACAGGAATATCAGAAATTATTATCTGTTTTCCTAAGGTCTTTACTTCCTCAACCGTAGAACTCCAACCTTCAAAAATAGATGGTTGAAGAATTGCAAGTGATTGCCGCATCAACTGAATCAAATGATCATAAGGTATTATTCCTAAAATAATAAAGTTTTCCCGAACATTATATTCAGAAACAAGGGTGAAAAGTTTTGGCAAATATCCAGGGTCACGATAATCATTCATTCCACCAGAGCATACAATTTTTATTTTTGGATCTTTTTTAATAGCTATTTTTAGTGCCTCAACTACAATTAAATGGTTTTTATGTTTCCAAAATTGATTTGGCAAATATATAAATCTTTCTGGAAGGTTATATTTGCTCAATAATTCAAATGGGGTTTTCGTATACAAATCCATTGGAAGAGTTGAAACAAAGGGTAATACTTCAGCTTTCGAATGTATTGCTGGAAAAAATATTTTAGAATCATCTAAGGAATCGTGGCTGCTCAAAATAACCTTACTGGCATATTTTGAAGCCAGGGAAAATCTAAGATCTCTTCTAGAGATATCGGATGCAGTGAATGCCTCTGGTATATGCTTGTGTTGAAAATCAGGAATCCAAATTAGCAAAGGTAAATTAAACCGATATTTTTGTAGATCCAGTGTATATACATCAAAGAAAAGTGCATCCACCTTTATTTTATTTAACAAACTACTAAGATTTGATTTGGGCACAAATGCATTTCTCAGGGATTTATAAGTATTATCAGGTAATCGTCGAAGAATTAAATTTTTTATACGATTTGGGTGAGGTTCTTTTGGGATCTCTATAACACGATCAATGTATGATATTAAACTTTCATCAGGTTTGGAACCTGGATTTATTAGTAACGTAATATTTGGTTTAACATTATCAGACAATGATTTTAGGGCAAAAAAAAGATTTCGAAGATAATATGTTCCTGCTTTCCACTCAATTCCACCAGTATTTATGAATGCTATATGTGGTTTCTTATTATTCATTATTTTTTTCCGGATGTAATTCTGCCTTGCACCAATTTACAAACAATTTGACCCCTTCACTAAAAACGATACTAGGTTTATACCCTAAATTAGATAGCCTTGAAATATCAGCCTCCCAGTTTAATGGAACGCCTTCTGGCACATAATTATCAAAAATTGGTACAAGGTCTAATCTTAATTGCTCAAGAATTAAATTTGCTAATTCTGAAATAAGAACCTGACTTCCACTTGCTAAATTAAAAACCTCTCCTTTCAAAGGAGCATTGAGGACTAATACTTCTAGAGCGGATGCAATATCATAGGCGTGAATAAAATCTCTTGATTCCGACCCTGTGCCCTGTAAAATTAATTGACTTTGATTTAAAGCTTTTTGGCAAATATCCCATATAACCTGTCTACGTAATCCTGGGCCATATGCTGAAAAGATTCTAACAATTGTTGTGTTTAAATTATAAATTTTCGAAAATTCCTGACAAACTAGTTCTGACTGCCATTTGTGAAAACCATATGGAGAAAGGGGTGAAGGTGGTTGAGATTCATCTATTGGTAACTTTTGTGGATTACCATATATTGCAGCTGATGACAAAAAAATAAATTTACATTCTGGTGCGAATTTATTAATTGAATTCAGAATCTCAAAAACCACATTTGGTCCAGAATAGAAATCAGAAGATGGATCACTTATAGATTCTCTTACTGCAGCGCGCCCTGCTGCGTGAATACATGCAAAAGGTTCAAAAGAAATCAACAGATTATTAAAATTTGATCCAGGGAGTAGCATTCGTTCATAATGGAATAAATTTTCTTTAGGAACATTTTCTGGTGGTAAGACATCAACACCAATCACTTTCCATCCATTTTGGTGGAAATATCTGGCTGCATACCTACCAAGAAATCCAGCAACTCCAGTAATTATTATTGTTTGAGTTTTTCCTTCAAAAGCCATTATTAATCCTTCATAGTAATAAAACTATAGAGTCTACCTGGATGGTTATTTTTCTTGTCATTCATTATTGCTAAAAATTTATTAACTATATTATTCCAAGGCAAACCTTCGGAAAATATAACGTTTGAAATTTTATCTCCTAATCTCTCTCGTACTGGTTTTTGAATTGATAATTCCCATTGCCTTTTGCTTAATGGAAAATAATTTATCACTGTCTCCATCGGCCCAAGTATTTTTCTAATCTTCAAACCTGAATTTTTTATTGCATAAAGATATTCGTCTAATAAAAACGCATTTTCTCCTAGATAAAATCGATGCAGCGGGTGAGAAGATAAGAATATCGCTTTATCTTGTTCATGTGTTATGACATGCTCACGAGTAGAAATAAAAATTCCACCTGGTTTTAGAACGCGTTGAATTTCATTACACATTTTTTGAAGATCATGTGCATGGTGCATAACCTGGCGTCCTAAAACTAGATCAAATTGATGATCATCGCATGGAATTTTTTCAGCAAATCCATCTAAAGGTGTAATTGGAAGATTTGATAAACGAGCTAAATCGGCAATTGCTGTCCTCCCAACAATAGGGCTCGGATCTGGTTCGAGTGCTGTAACAATCCATCCAACATTGGCTAATGCATAACTGCTAATACCACGACCAGCTCCTAAATCAAGTGCAAAACCTTTTTTTGCTGGAAGATATTTACATATTTCTCGCCACTCTTCGCTAGATTCAAATCGGATTGCAGATTCGATAAGCGGATCATCATAATAACAAGCTTTAACCAACTCAATTTGATCTGGTTGATTTCGTAACCAAATAACACTTTGCTCCCACGTGAGGTTATATTTCTTCATTATCTAATACTCGAACCAACTTTGCTGGATTTCCAGCAAATATCGAATATGGGGGAACATCTTTTGTTACAACAGATCCAGCACCAATTACAGCTCCTTCACCTACACTAACTCCTTTTAAAATAATAACATTGAATCCGACCCAAACCTTATTGCCAATTTTTATATCAGACATCGGCACAACATTCCAATTTTTTAATTTGGTTGCACGTTCAGGTCCCCCTTCCACTAATCCAATTCTCCATTTTTCTACGTCATTGTACCTTTCTTGCCATCGAGTAGAATGAGAATCATGATCAACGACGGTAATACCCCATGCCATTAATACATCTGATCCAATATTAATATTTGAGGCGCAAATTATTTTTACTCCTCCGCTTATATATGTGCGATCGCCTATTTCAACAATACCTGAATCTCTTTCAAGAGTAATTGAACAGTTTATATAAGATTCATTTCCAATCATTACTCTTGGTTGGTTTGAGAACCCATTGTTAATAAATGAAAAATTTGGGCCTAATACTGTCTTATTCCCGATGATCAAATCACTTCGGTTTCTTCGGCTAGGTCTAATTTTCGATTTAATAACACAAAAATATTTTTTAACAATTTTGAACATAAGTTCTCCAAGAAATTGATAAATTCATATATTTTATAAAACATGGAGATTAAACAGGTAAGTTTCTTATTGATATTTTATAAAATCCCTAATAAGAAACTTTTCATTTTTGTCTTTAATCTGAAAAGAATACCCGTATTTTCTTGTAATAAGCACATAATTTTTTTAAATGCATGATTATCTGAATTTATTGAGTTTGGAAATGATATTGGGTTATACCATTTTTTTTGCATTATTCCATTAAGTGGTTGATCATAGAATTTCGGAACTTTGACCGATTTTGTGTGAGTTGCCAAGCTGTCAAATCCTCCAACCCAAATTAAAGAATGGGATGGATAAAGGGTCAATTTATTCTTAAAAAAAGTATGTAAATACCAATAAATCGCCCAGGAGTCAGTTTTATTTTGTATCGTTGATTTCAATAAGTTATAGTAAGGATAATTATTATCCAAATTAAATTTTTCCTGTAAAGTTTCATCAGAATCTAATAAGGATAAATATTGATCGTAATTCCAAGAAAAAATATTCCAGGCTCTTTGCCAAGTAGCCCACCCACAAGAAGTTGTCAATGGTAAAAAGAAAGTTTTATTTTTACCCTTAATTTTTATTGGAGGTAAATAACCTGCTATTTGTGCCACTTCTTCATTGAATTCATATTTATCTAACGCTTGAAGCATGAAATCTAAAAAGAATGAATTTAAAATAAAATCATCTTCTAAAACAATTACTCTTCCGTATTCTTTGCATAGTTTCGTAGTTCCAAAAACAATTGATTTGGCAAGCCCTAAATTTTTTTCTTGTTTAATCACATGAGCATTTAACAACTTGGCAAATTCATCAACAACTTTTCTTGAAGCTTCAACCTGTTGTGAATGTTCAATGCTTTTTGTTCCATCACAGAAAAAATATATTTGACATTCAGATAAACGATCACATTTTTTTAGTGATTCGAGTAATTTGCGGGTATGATCCGGACGGTTGTAAGTGAAAATTGCTATTGGGGTTTTAGTCATGGAATTAATTTGATCCATTTTTTGTATTGTTTGCTATTAGATCGAATAAATCTTTACCTTTTTTCTGATACAGAGGTAATATTTTCTTTATATTTTGAATAGTAGAGATTTTATATTTTAGTACCTGGTTGAAAATCATTGTTAATTTTTCCCCATCGGAATCAGAATCGAGAATATATTCACTTAAATTAAATTCATTTAATAATTCTTCATATTTATGGGACCAACCAATTACCACAATAGGTTTTATTAACTCAAGTGATGCCACAAGTGCATGATATCTGGAAGTAACAATTACATCACATTTCGAAATAAGGGATTTCAAGTACTCTGCATCAAAAACATCATTATCAAATAATATTTTTGTTGGATCATCAGAATAGGTTAAGATCTGATTACAAAGAAACCGATCATCTTTAAAATTTTCCTTAGGGTTGATTTCATGTGGTATTAAAACAATTGAGTGACCATTATTTGATAAATAATTTACAAACTCAATCAATGCCTTAACGTAACAATTATCTCTCTCTTCACCTTTTGTCCTTTCATATATTCGCATATTTGGTACAACACCAATAATTTCTTTTGAAGTTTTCAACTTTTGGATTTTTTGATTTATTTTATTTTCATATTTTCCTGAAAGTTGAAATAAAAACGCAATATCAGGTGACAATTGAATTTCATTGATGGGTACATCCAGCAATTCTGCTAAATATTGCTGTGATTGCACATCCCTTGCATAAAAAGCTGTCGCTTTTTTACATACCCATCGACATATTCTGGTTTGTTTGGTTTGTTTTTTAAATGGTCCCCAGGCTTGTGGTAAATAGTAGACAGGAATATTTTTTTTCCATGCAAAATAAGAAGCGGGAAATTCTTTCAATAAACTCTTAAGGTCAGATGTGTCCAGCCATTTGTAACCACTGATATCAATAATAAGATCTATTTCTCTTAATAAATTCTTCCATCCACAAAAATAATTCCTCCACTTATAAATTACGCTCAGTAAATAAGGGTGTTGAATTGCTATATCAATTAATTCCATTAACCGTAATAATTTATTGGGTATCTTTCGTTCAATAATGTTTATTCCAAGTTGATTGATTTGGCTGATGGTTTCAATTGGAATACTTGATCTTTCCATAAAGAAAGAAACATTTTCAAAGCGTTTGGCAAATTCTGTTTGTACAGTCCTTACCATCGTTTCTGCGCCTTTGTTTATTACCCCGCCACCTATTATTAAAATATTTTTGTTCACAATATAGGTATCCTTAAATAAAAATTATCTGAATATTTGCAGAACTATATTTTTAATTTTTTTTGATGTTTTGAGAAACCTTTTTTTTAGATCATGATATTCTTTAATTGAATCAATCTTTTCATCAAGATAATCAGGATCTTTCTGTTTTGCCCAAATTTCTCTAGAACTCTTCCTTATTTTTTCAGTGTAATCCCATCTAAAATGATCTTTCTGGCTTCCTGCATTTAAAGGTTTTACTCTTTTTTTTGGTATCCATTTTTTTTTGTGTAATAGTTTATTCAACCTATACTGAACACCTTCTTTTTTATAATAAATTGTATCTATTTGAGATTGGATGACCTTTTCTTTTTCAATTTCATTTATTGATAAGGTTTCGTTATTCTTTAATTGTTTGACAAGTTTATTAAGTTCATTGTTTCGAGTGATAACTAAATTATTCCCTTGCCAATCTTCGATAAATTCGGGTAACCATGCATCCATCAGGCATATATCTGCCAATTCAGCAAATATATCATCACAGAATTGACAGCTATTCAGTTTAAAATATTGATCCCCCCAATATTTTTTGTGGTCCCAGCACAATAATGATTCCATATGATTCTCATTATTCAACCACTCAAAATGATACCCTTTTTCGTTTGATTTACCATATTTTTTCTTTTCCCTATACGTTATAGAAGAAATATTTTCCGGTATACCAGAATTCTTCTTAAGAATGTATTCAGAATAAGCTTTGCTGCGCATTCCTCCGCAAGTTAATCCGAAGAAAATAATTTCTATGCCTTTAAATTTTCCCGGCAAACATTTAATTGCGTTTCTGACAGCTTTTATTGTGCACGGTAAACCAACAAAAGCTATTTTAGCAGTTTTTATCTTAATGATTTTCCTGATTATTTGACTGGCTTCCACTGGAAAATAGACGCTTTTCGATCCTTTAACAACATCATTACTATCATTCAGTAATTGATAAGAGAAAATATGTGGATATTTAGAATTATTAGGAAGTACACATGCTACATAATCAACAATTTTTTGATCCAATAAGTTAATTAGTAGATGCGTTGTAATACCCCCAGAAGCTGAAGACAAGCGAATTTGCTCACTATTTGAATAGCCAACATAGTTATTTTTGAAATAACCCAAATATTGATCATGTTTAATTCCCTGGATATTTGAGAAAAGAAATTCTCCCAGTTTGTCTTCATTTTCACTTTCATCTGAAAATGGACATACTTTCAGACAAATTCCACAGCTATTGCAGAGAATTTCATTAATATATGGTCTCAATTCACCATATTTATTGAAATCAATTCTTAAAGCTTCTGATGGGCAAACACCCGCGCAAACACCACATCCAGAGCAGTATCCAGCATCTGCAATTTCAATAACAGTTTTCACGATTGATCCTCTAATGAGGTTTCCTGGCAATTAACTGAAAACTTCGGCATTATATAACCTACCTGGTCATAAAACAGCTTGTTATGACCTTTAATAATTGACGGTTCAATGGTAAAAGCTGATATATTATGCGACCAAAAAATTATTTCATTACTGTCTTGCATAAAAATATTAATTAAATATTTCCCTGGAGCAAGAAACGGTGCATCAATATTAAAATTTATCGCATGTATTTTTTCTTTTTGTAACTCAAAACCACTTTGAACAAGATCTGTTTGTAGGCGAATAATTCTATCGCCAGAAATATTAGTTATCGCAATATTTATTTTTACATCATTAAACGATTTATCAAAGGTCTTAAAAATCAATTTTAAGTTAATGTTCTCGTCAATCCTAATTGTCTGATATGGAAAACCAAGAAATAACAATTTATCACTTTGTTTCTTCACTAATCCGTAAGTTTGATTGGATTCTAAGTATCTGTTGATAACCTTTTTGCTAGGCCCAGTCTCAACTAATTTACCTGATTCAAACAAATACACGTCCTTACATAATGTTTCTATTGCTGCCATATTATGGCTGACAAAAAGTATCGTTCTTCCCTCACCAGCAATATCACCCATTTTACCTAAACATTTTTTTTGGAACTCAATATCACCAACGGCCAAAACTTCATCCACAATCATAATTTCTGGATCCAGGTGAGCAGCTACTGCAAACGCTAAACGAACATACATCCCACTCGAATATCTCTTTACAGGAGTGTCAATAAATTTTTCTACGCCCGCAAAATGGACAATTTCATCCAACTTCATATCAACTTCAAGCTTACGCATCCCTAAGATTGCCCCGTTCAAATATACATTCTCTCGGCCAGTTAATTCCGGATGAAATCCTGTTCCTACTTCTAGTAAGCTACCAATTCGACCTTTAACCTTGACTACTCCACTTGATGGTGCAGTAATTCTCGAGAGGATTTTTAAAAGAGTACTTTTACCTGCGCCATTAGGTCCAATAATTCCTATTGCTTCACCTCGTTTTACTGTAAACGAAACATCTTCTAAGGCTAATATAGATCCATTGTTACTCAGAAGTAAATCTTCTTGACCAATACGGGTATACGGGTCTGGTTTTTTCATTACTCGTGCCCACCACCTATTTAAGTCGCGAGAGAGCATACCAGTTCCAATAACGCCCAAATCGTATTGTTTAGATAAATGTTCGATAGATATTACTGTATTTTCCATTATTTTAAAGAGAAAAATGAAGATAAGTTATAGATTAATTTTATTCTTCAGATCTTGTTTGTTCTTGTTAGCATAGATAAAACTGATAATTAAACCTATTGTGATTCCGAAAAAACCTGAGTTTATCATCATTGCTTTTTTATATACATATATGTCAATAAATGTATAAATAAGTAAACTTGTTGTAATCATTATGCTTAATATAGCCAGGATTTTTATTAAGAATATTTTCTTTGGAATGATGAATTTTGTAATTAAAAAAGCGCTTATTAGTCCAAGGATCGTGATAAGCAAATAAAAACCTATTACCCTAATCCAAGTTTCTAAGGATATATCTTTTTCGGGATAAAGAAACTTTGTTTGTTCTTTTTCATTAAGCGTTGAAAAAATAAACGAGTTAAGTGGAGGTGTTTTCTGAGCTGCAATGTAACGTTGATCACTTAAATCGGCAATGAGTTCTGAAGCCTGGCCAATTGAAATTATATTAACATCTGGTTGTAAAGTTAACCAGTTCATTAATTCAGAAAATTCTTCAAATGTTGTAAATCCACGTGTTTGATCAATCTCTACAAAATCGTAATTATGGAGTAACACTACAATAAGTGGTTGACTAAAGGATATGTTTCTAGCTGCGGCAACACTTGTTTTCAGATCAGAAGAAATACTAGTCCATGGGATATATGATAAGGATGTGTTCTCTAAAACATCTCCACTTTTATAAGCTGAAATTGTGGAGAATTCCAATGCTTCTAACGCTTTAAGTGTATTTTTATCGTAAGTATTCCATGGTGGTAAAAATATATCTACTGGTGAATTAAGTTTACTTTCGAGGTATGTCTTTCCTTCTCTTAATTTTTCAAGTTGTATTTCATATTCAACTCCAGCGAATTCACTACTTATCCTGGGGTTGTTATTTTCATGTGTGTATCCGTGTAACCCAATATCCAGTACACCCTCTTGTAAACCCTGTTTGAGGATTTCAATTTTTTCCGATGACAAGGGAACTACATTACTTGCGGATCCATCCTCTGTATCAATAATTGAATAAGGTATTACTCCAAAGGTTATAGAACCATTAACAGATTTAAAAAGATCAATTAATCTTAACTCAATTTCAGTATCGCTGTAGGAAGAATAATCATCAATTCGAAAAACAACATTAATTGTTTTTTCATTGGTTGATTGTAAAGTACACCCAGTAATTATAATAATGAAAAACATCGCTAATAAAATAAAAACTTTGTTGTGGAAAACTTTCACTTTTTTCAATCTTCCTTCCATATTAAATTAATTGTAGAGAGTACTTTTTTACAGTATCAAATGAATATTATTTGAACAAATAAAAAATTTCCAAAATTATGACTTTTCATTAATTACATTTTCAACAAAATTGAAAAAATCATAACCAATTTGTTCGCATAGTTCAGGTACTTTTTTTAGAATATCGTCTGATTTCATATTACCAAAACGATGATAATAATAATCCTGAAGATCTGTATCTTTACATGCCTCCAATGTTTTACGCCAAAAATATGTTCCTCTTGTATTCCATGTATTGTTCAATTTTTCAGTTGAATTTCCTGCACCAACGTGGAAAATTCCATTATAAGGTTTTGGAGAGGCTTGATACCTTTCAAGAAAATTACATTTTAATCCATCAATAAGGCCTAATAAATACCAAACCCTGAGTGTATCGAAATATTTCTTAAATTCTTGCGGGTAATGTGTTTGATCTACACCAATTGTATTTAATTTTTTCTTTACATTTCTTGACAATCTATTATATGTCGTAATCTCACTAGTCACTTTATATTTTTGTTTTATTTTGAGTATTAATTTGGTATTAAAGAATAAAATATATGTTGATGGAAAATCAATATTGAGGATTGTATTTTTGTATAAATAAATCGCATTCATCATTGTACTAGGTTCTAACACTTTCATTTGAGTAAAATAATTTGGGTCAAGGACGAAACAATCATAATCAAGAATTCCGAAAGGTTTTCTAAATTCATCAAATAAAAGGTCAAGGACACATCCATGAGTAAGTGTTGAATTAATAATCACAAAGTCATCTACACGAAGATTCTTTTTTGCATAACTAAGTTCATAATTGTTCAGGCCGTTTGCTACAAATACTATTTTTTGATCTTTTGGGATATATTTTAAGCATAGATTTACTAAACATAAGGATCCTGGTATTCCAATAATAAAAAATGGATTTTTCAAATTCGATAAATCTGGGAAATTTCTTTTTACCTCAGAAATTGCAATTCTGGAATTTACCTTCGAGTACAAAGAGTAAAACCTATTTTTACCGTAATAGGATAATTTATTAAGTAAAGGCAACATTGTTTTTTTTGAAAAATTCTATTTGGGTTTTGTATTTCATTTTAAAAATTATTTAAATAACAAATATGTACAAGCTAGAAGTAAACATATTTTGAATAAAAAATCTAAAAATTATTTACAAAAATTATTACTTAATCATCATAAGAAAGTACGCTTAATTATCGAGATTAGTTAATTGGTTTTTCTGAATAACTATTTTTATAGATAATTATTAAATTATGATAAAAATGTATGGATTGTAATTGAGTATCATATTGTTTGCTAGCAAAATTTGGTGAATTGAATTCCATCCAATTAATTCTATCAGGGAAAGCTTTGAAAAAATTCATAGATGTGTCAGGGTTGTCTAAATTTTTGTTATCGCCACCAAAATCATCCCTGTATGAAGTCTCTAGATCCTCAATAATATAAATACCTCCATCTTTTAAATAAGGAAAAAGTAACTCAAATGTGTTTATTACATGCGAATTTATATGACTCCCGTCATCAATAATGATGTCTATTTCTCCTATTTCATTAATCATTTGGTTGAGAAATTTTTCATCAACCTGACTTCCTTGGAAAATTTTTATCCTACTCTCTTGTAGTTTTTTTTTGTCATAAATATCAAAAGAATAAATTTTTCCAAATGGAAAATAATTTTTCCACATTCGTAATGAATTTCCACCTTTGAGGGGGCTTTTGTAACCACCTACACCAATTTCTAGTAATTTTATCTTTCTGTATTTAAATTTCTTTAAGTGAAATTGATAATGTGGGGTGTAATAATGTAAACCCCATTTATCAGTTCCAAACAATTGAGCCAATTTTGTTAAGTTGTTTGAAAAAATTGTTCCAAGTATTTCTACTTTTAATCGTCTAAGTATTACTAATATTGAAAATAAATAATTTTGTTTAAGTAAATTGTTTTCGTTGTCCATTTGTTTTTTCCTTTTTTAAAAATATTATTAACTACAGAAAAGATCATTATTATTTAGTAATAATTCCATATAACATATTAGTTAGATTACTATTGTATGGAAAAAAGATTTTGGACAGAAAAATGAGGATTATGAAAAATTCAATTTTTCCAATCACACGTTGCTGATCATTTTCAGTTATCAATTAATAATAATTAATTTATACAGTATCCATAAACGTTGATTCAACTTTATTAAATATTATTATCCCAATTACTACGACCACCCCCATAAACCCAAAAGAATAAAGTAGATTAAGTGGATTAAACAACCCTGCACCAAGGAATGCATATCTAAATGCTTCAACAATTGGTGTCATGGGGTTTGCTTGTATCAACGGTTGGAAACGGGTGGGGATGGAGGAGACCGGGTAGATGACCGGGGTGGCATACATCAGGAGCTGGACACCGAACTGCACCAGGAAGCGCAGGTCGCGGTATTTTGTGGTGAGAGAAGAGATGATGATGCCGAAGCCGAGGCCAAGGCCGGCCATCATGAAGATGAGGACGGGTGAGATGAGGATCCACCAGTTGGGGTTTAGGCTAGAGCCTGTAAGGGCGAAGAATCCCATGAAGGCGAGGAAGAAAGTGAACTGGATGGCGAAGGTGATCAGGTTGGAGAGCAGAATGGAGACCGGGACAGCCAGACGCGGGAAGTAGACCTTGCCGAAGAGCTGGGCGTTGTTGACGAAAGTGTTGGAGGTCTTGGTGAGACAGTCCGCGAAGTAAGTCCAGATGACGGTGCCGGACATATAGAAGAGGAACTGCGGCAGTCCGTCCGTGGGGAGTTGGGCGATGTTGCCGAAGATAACCGTAAAGGTGATTGTCGTCAGGAGCGGCTGGATGAGGTACCAGAGCGGTCCGAGGATGGTTTGTTTGTAAACGGCGACAAAGTCGCGGCGGACGAAGAGGAGGACGAGGTCACGGTAGCGGTAGAGGTCTTTTAGATGTAAGTCCAGAAGACCGCGTTTGGGTTCGATGATAAGGTCCCAGGATTCTGGCTGGTAGCTGGTAGCTGGTAGCTCGTAGGAATTACTTGTCGGATTACTCATGATTTAGTCAATAGGTTCGTGATCAATAATGAAGGTTTTTCTTGCAAACGTATGTTAAAGGAATTAAGATTTGATTTAAGATTGATTGCAGACAATATTTTATCAGGGTTTGTGCCGGTGAGGGTGTTCCATCCGGATTGCACTGTTTCCACCCATTCGGTCTCGTCTCTGAGGGTGATGCAGGGCACCTGCAGCCAGTAGGCTTCTTTTTGAATACCACCGGAATCGGTGAGGATCATGCGAGTATTTTCCTCGAGTTGTACCATGTCCAGGTAACCAAGCGGGTCGATCAGTTGGATATGCTTCCCCGGCTGCCAGTGCATTTCTTCCAGTTTCTTGCGGGTGCGGGGGTGCACCGGCCAGATGAGCGTTTCCTGAATCTGGTTGAAGGCTGAGAGAATGTTGCCCAGGTGTTCAGTGTCATCGGTGTTTTCCGCGCGGTGCACGGTGGCCAGTAAATAGTTTTTGGGGGTCAGGTTCAGGTCTGTGAGGATGGTGGAATGGGTTTTTGATTTTTCGACTGCCCACATCAGGGCTTCGTACATGACATCGCCCACCAGGTGGACACCCTGGGTGATGCCTTCGTTCCTGAGGTTATCGACGGCAGTCTGGGTGGGGCAGAGCAGTAAATCGGAGATGTGGTCGGTGAGTACCCGGTTGATTTCCTCCGGCATGCGGCGGTTGAAGCTGCGTAAGCCGGCTTCGACATGGGCGACCTTGATATGTAATTTGACGGCTGCCAGCGCACCCGCCAGTGTAGAGTTGGTATCCCCATATACCAGGCACCAGTCCGGTTTTTCTATTAGTAAAATTTCTTCGATACCTTTGAGCATGGCTCCGGTCTGTTCCCCATGATTGCCGGATCCAATGTTGAGGTTGTAGTCCGGTACGGGGATTTCCATTTCCTGGAAAAACACGTCGGACATGTTGGAATCGTAGTGTTGCCCTGTGTGAACCAAAATCTCTGTGTGTTCTTTGCGGAGCTCGCGGGAAAGGACTGCAGCTTTGACGAATTGGGGGCGGGCACCGACGATGGATACTATTTTCATAAGGCGACCGGGGACGGGGGACGGGGGACAGGAAAATAAGACGGGGGACGGAGGACGGAAGACGGGAATCTCATTATCAATTATGTCCTTTTGAATTTAGTGATTTTCGAAATGCTGATAACTTGATGAACAATTTATGACCTTCGTCTCGAATTAATTTTGTTTCTTCTGAATTAAGATAACCAAGTTTTTCGGTTAAATCCAAACATGCAATTGTTTCTAAATAGGATCTCAAAGCCAGCCCGAGAAAACGATTTTGTTCTGCATCTGACTGACCTGTTGATCCTTCAGCAATATTTAAGACTATTGAAGTTGCAGCCCGTTCAACTTGATTTGACAAATTATACCGTTCTCTATCTGGTAAAGTCTTACTAATCGAATAAATTGATTTGACATATTGAATTGCCAAATGATAGATATCTAGTTTTTGGAATTTGTATTGGTTAGACATTGTTTTATGAACAGTTGACAGTTTTTTCCCGGTCACCGGTCTCCGGTCTCCTGTCATTTCAGGTCTTTCCCCGTCTCCCGTCTCCAGTCTCCGGTCATTCCTTCATCACTTTCCTGATAGTCTCAACAACAAACTTTACCTGTTCCTCAGTCAATTCCGAATACAACGGTAACGCTAACAACTCACGGCTTGCTTGCTCAGATACTGGTAATCTAGCAGGTGGAAGTGGTAATCCCACACAGGGTTGACATTGATGCAGAGGCTGCGGGTAGTAGATATCAGAGGCGATGCCGGCATCCTTGAGTGCCTGCTGCACCTGGCTACGATTCTGGAAGCGCACCATGTAAAGGTGGTAGACCGGGGTTTGTTCTGGGGCAAGCACGGGCGGTTGCATGCCGATCTCGGTGAGTGCCTGGTCATACCAGCTTGCCACCTGGCGGCGCTGTTCGTTCCAGCCATCCACATACTTGAGTTTGACGCGTAAAATGGCTGCCTGGATTTCATCCAGCCGGCTGTTGTATCCGAGGATCTCGGGGAAGTACTTCTTCTGCCAGCCGTGCGTGCGCAACATGCGTGCCTGTTTCGCCAGCTCATCATCGTTGGTCACCAGCATTCCGCCATCGCCATAGCCACCCAGATTCTTGCTGGGGAAAAAGCTCAGGCAGCCCAGGTCACCCAGCGAGCCGGTTTTCTTGCCTTTGAATTCCGCGCCAAACGCCTGGGCATTGTCCTCGATCACGATCAGATGGTGCTGGCGGGCAAATGCCAGAATGGCGTCCATATCGGCAGCCTGCCCGTAGAGGTGCACCGGGATGATGGCACGCGTGCGTTCGGTCAGGGCAGCGGGCAGCAGCGCAGGATCCATCAGGTAGGTATCGGGGGTGATATCCACGAAGACCGGGGTGGCGCCCACGTGCAGCACAGCCCCGGCGGTGGCGAAGAAGCTGTAAGCCGGGACGATGACCTCATCGCCGGGGGCGATGCCAGCAGCGCGCAGGGCGATGATGAGCGCATCGGTGCCGGAAGCCAGCCCAATGGCATGGCGCACGCCCAGGTAATCCGCGATTTCCTGTTCGAAGGCTTTCTCTTGTGGTCCCAGGATGAACTTGCCCGAGTTGAGCACATCCTGAATGGCAGCGTCGATCTCAGGTTTGATGGATTGGTATTGGGTCACCAGGTCGAGTAATGGAATCATGTTCACCTTATGGATGGGACGGGTGAGACCACCTGCCCGTGTTTGTGATAGGCATCCCCACAGGCGGAGCAGACAGCCTGCTCGTGATCCTGTTCGGGATGGAAAGTCAGCTTCAGTCCGCATTGGCAGTACCAGCCCTGAATGCGGGCGGGATTGCCATGCACCAGCGCGTAATCGGGCACATCGCGGGTCACCACCGCGCCGGCTCCGATAAAACAGTAACGTCCCAGGGTGACACCACAGATAATGGTGGCATTCGCGCCAATGGAAGCGCCTTTTTTCACCAGGGTGGTTTTATACTCATGCTTGCGGGTCACATGGCTGCGCGGGTTGATGACATTGGTGAAGACCATCGAAGGGCCGAGGAAGACATCGTCCTCGATGATCACGCCGGTGTAGAGCGAGACATTGTTCTGGATCTTGACGTTGTCCCCGATGATGACATCGGCTGCGACAAGCACATTCTGCCCGATCGAGCAGTTTGCGCCGATTTTAGCCGTCGACATGACGTGGGAGAAGTGCCAGATTTTGGTGTTGTCACCGATCTGAGCGCCGGGGTCGACAAAAGAAGATTCATGGATGAATATTGTCATAAGGTCCTTAGCTGATCGCTCAAAGCTGAAAGCTCAAAGCTCAAAGTGACTAGGATTCAGGATCGGAAAAAAATCATAGTCCATCCTGTAATCAAAAAAATCAAAGTTCAAATCTTTTTTTCTTCGTGCTCTTTGTGGTCTTCGTGGTTCATTGTTTCTTTACGAGGGGATGTGCGAGGTCGTTGGCTGGTGTTAGGGCAGTGGTGCGGATGCGGTGGACGAGGGTGATGGAGGGGCGTGCGTCGGCGATGGTGAAGCCGTTGCCTGCCAGGGTTTGCTCGTAGACTCTGGTATGCAGGTCGCCAAAACCTTCGGAAAATTCGATCTCCTGGCCATCGACGGTGATGGAACGGTAGGTCATTTTCCCTTTTTGCAGGGCTTCCTGGGGTAGATCGTTGTGATCCACCGAGAGGAACCAGCGCACCTGCGCATTTTCGAGCTCGATAAAACCGGATATGCGTTTGGGGTCGTCATGGAAGACTTTTACCTCGCCGGCTGTTCCGAAGAGCCACATCAGCAGGTCGAAGAAGTGGATGCCAATGTTGGTGGCCACCCCGCCGGATTTATCCAGATTACCCTTCCAGGAGGTGTGATACCAGGCACCGCGGGAGGTGATATAGGTCAGCACCACATCATGCATGGCTGTTTTGGAAGCGTTTTGGAGATCCGCTTTGAGTTGGACCAATCCCGGGTGAACGCGTAATTGGAGCACATTGTAGATTTTATGCCCGGACTCCTCCTCGATCTGCTCGAGCTGTTCAAGGTTCCAGGGGTTGATGACCAGGGGCTTCTCACAGATCACGTCCGCGCCCACGCGCAACGCCAGGCGGCAGTGGGCATCGTGCAGGTAATTGGGCGAGCAAATGCTGACCCAGTGGGCACGGTTGGCCTCGGCGTCTGGTCCACGGCGGAGTTTCTCCAGGTGGCGATCGAAGCGCTCAATCTCGGTGAAGAAGCGTGTCTCGAAGGAAAATGAGTCGAGCAATCCGACCGAGTCGTGTGGATCCACGGCTGCGATCAACTTGTTGCCGGTGTCACGGATGGCTTTGAGGTGTCTGGGAGCGATGTAGCCGGCTGCTCCGATGAGGGCGAAATTGGTCATGATGTTGTTCCTTGGTTAGGGGATGTGGTCATAGGTGTTAGGGGTTGGGGCTGAAAGCTGAACGCGTTTTTTAAAAAATCAAAGTCCATCATGTAATCATAAAAATCAAAGTTCAAATCTCTTTCTTTCTTTTCTTCTTCGTGCCTTTGCGGTTCGGTTTTTTTGTTTCTTGCTTTGAGCTTTCAGCTTTGAGCTTTGAGCTGATTTTTTCCACGCTCCGCCGTTATGACATCTTGTTAGCTGATACCACTTGACTTCATCTTCGGGTACTTCGTAGCTCATAGCTGATGGCTGATAGGAAAAGATTTTATTGCTTTGAGCTATGAGCCATGAGCCATGAGCCATGAGCTAACTCGTCATTCCGGTAAAAATGTGATTCTATTGTGCGTCTGAGCCAGATGGGTGGGGGTTGGGGATTGGTGGGAGTTTGATCGGTGGTGTCCCGCCTCGAGGTCTGGATCAAACATTTTTGATTATAACTCGGTTAACTGATGGTTGCAAGCTGATAGTGGGGGGATTTGGAAATTTTAAGGTTTGATTAGCTGATAGCTGATGGCTGATGGCTGATGGCTGATGGCTGAAAGCCCAAAGCCCAAAGCTGAAAGCTGAAAGCTGAAAGCAGGTAACAAAACACGAATCTTTCATGGAGAAGGATGAAAATACACCATGACGAACAGGAGATGCTCATTCGTGAATATCATGACCTTTGGTCATTCGTGGGGCTATTCGTGGATGGCACTTCGTGGGTCTATTCGTGGGGCTATTCGTGAATTCGTGGGTCTTCGTGGATGGCACTTCGTGAATATCATGACCTATGGTCATTCGTGGATGGCAATTCGTGAATATCATGACCGTTGGTCATTCGTGGGTCTTCGTGGATGTCAATTCGTGAATATCATGACCGTTGGTCATTCGTGGGTCTATTCGTGGATGGCAATTCGTGGGGCTATTCGTGGATGGCAATTTGTGGGTCTATTCGTGGGGCTTCGTGGATGGCAATTCGTGGGGCTATTCGTGGATGGCAATGCCGGGAAATTCTGTTTTCGTAGCGAGATATTGAGGGGTTGGGGATTGTCCAAGGGCATATTATGGGGGTTACGAAGTCAGTGTCCAACTATCCAAATTGTGATAAAATGAATATGACAATTATTAAGGATGTGACAATTATGGAATCTCGTACAGTATTAACTAAAAATGGCAGATTATTGCTACCAGCCAGGTTTCGCAAAGCACTGGATTTGAAAGCGGGGGATGAGCTGATTTTGCGGCTTGAGAAGGATTCGATTCAGGTGATTCCGTTGCAGCAGGCTGTTTCGCAAGCTCAGAAATTGGTGCGAAAGTATGTTCCGGAGGGAACATCCATGGTGGAGGATTTGTTGGAATCACGGCGTGAGGAAGCAAAAAATGAATGATGTCATTCTGGATGCTTCGGCCATTCTGGCTGTGCTTAATCAGGAACCAGGTGCAGAATTGGTTCAAAAGTATCTGGCACGCGCAAGAATTTCTGCTGTTAATCTGGCAGAGGTCATCACACGATTAAATTTGGTGGGTATGCCAACCGATCAAATACTGGAAGTGATGAGCCTGTTAAGCCTGGATGTGGTGCCTTTTGATGAAGAACAAGCGATCCAGGCTGGGATTTTAGCGCGTGAAACAAAGTCCGCCGGGCTTTCTCTGGGAGATCGAGCCTGTCTTGCGCTGGGGATCCTCACAGGCTCTTCGGTCCTCACCGCCGACCAGGCCTGGCAGCAGATTCCTTTATCGATAGAGGTGATTGGGATTAGGGGTGATTAGCTAGTAGCTGATGGCTGATGGCTCATGGCTGAAAGCTGAAAGTTGAAAGCTGAAAGCTGAAAGTTGAAAGCAGGTAACAAAACACGAATCTTTCATGGAGAAGGATGAAAATTTGCCATTATAAACAGAAGATGCTTATTCGTGAATATCATGCCCCTGTGGTATTCGTGAATTCGTGGGGCTATTCGTGGATGGCTATTCGTGAATATCATGACCTTTGGTCATTCGTGGATCTTCGTGGATGGCAATTCGTGGATGGCAATTCGTGAATATCATGACCTTTGGTCATTCGTGGGGCTATTCGTGGATGGCAATTCGTGGATGGCAACTATTCGGCAACTATTCGGCAACTATTCGGCATTATTCGGCAACTATTCGGCAAAACGGAATTATTTAGTGTAAAAAACGCCTTTTGTGTGCCCTTTTCGGTGGATCATTCCTAATTTTTCAAGGTCGCGTAAATCTTTACGTGCAGTCCTTGCAGGTAAATCTTCAGGATAGTTCTGTACATAATCAGATGTTGAGATACTATCATGGGATTCGAGGTATTCCATGATGAATTTTTGACGGGGGTTGAGGTCGGGTTTGAAAAGTGGTGTTTCTGTTTTTGCAGGGCGATTGAGTTCATAGTACGCCCAGCGTCTGGTACCGATCATTTTTGCAAGGTTATGATCTACCAGGTTTTTGAGGTCTTTGGTAGCGGTGACGGAATCGACATTGTTGAGCCGGCAGTAATCGGCATTGGTCATCTGGTCGTGCTTGCGCAGGTATACCAGCGCTGTTCTCTGGCGGGAATTGATATCAATGTTCGCATACTGGTTGAGCCATTGCATGCTTTCCTGATCCAGAAGTGTTTGATTGGAGAAAATCACTTTGAATGAATGTCTGTGATCTTCGAATTTGGGAGGTTCGAGGTGGGCTTCGCGCATGGCGGCGATCATTGCACGGATACCTGATCCGCGATTTTCGACCAGTCCCACTTCGCTCAGCAATCGAATGAGAAGCTGATTGCGGGAAGCCTGCGAGGTTTCCAGGTTGGATAAACTGACCGGTCCGAATAATCCACCCGGGCTGACCACTTCTACCCGATCCGAGAACATTTCTATTCTAACCTGGCTGCCAATGACAAATGGACTGTAATCGCGGTGTGCGATCGCGTTGATAATCGCTTCCCGGATGGCCTCTTCCGGATATTCAGGAATCATGCGATGCAGAACGCCTTCCACCAGTGTTGATTGTTTCATATTGGTGATCAGTCGATTAACTGCCTGATCAACGATTTCGGGTAATGACCCTTCGAATTGCGCATTATCCATAAAACGCTCGCCACGTGGTCCACGGGTTTCGGAATCAGCCCCGTAATAACGAATAAACGTGATCATTAAAGATGGGAAAAACTTTTGTGGCCAGGTGCCAAATACCAGTAATCCTGCCAGTGTGGGGAAAATTACACCATTTTCCGCCGTGATAACATCCAGTGCGAGCAATTGTTGGGATAAATCTTTTTCGCCCAGACGCAGGCGATTCCAGATATTGTTTCGGGTTTTTTGAATACGATCGAGATAATTTCGGAGGAGATTATGATCCAGATCCTCGATTGTTGCAGATCTGGCATGTTCACGGTCAAAGACAGGTTGTCCGCGGCCATTGATGAAGGAATGAATTTCGTAAGGAGTCATACGGCAATTCTGATTACCAACCCGCAGGTACGCACCGGATTGCATCCCGGCTGGTTTATAGAAACAGGGTTTGTATCGAAAATCGCATTCCGGGACTTCCACAACCATCATTGATCGATTGTTCACATCAACGACCTGAATATCCAGTGATAACGGTGGCTCCATCTTGCTGGCCATATCCGTCAGTTCGGTCATGACAGTTTGGACATTTTCCACGCCAGTCAGGGTGAAGTTTTGGGATTCATCCATGCCTAAAACAATGGTGCCACCATCAGATTGATTGGCGAAGGCAGAAAGAGTCTCATAAATTTGTTTTGGGATTCCTTTATGAGCTCGTTTGACTTCCAGGCGGGAATCTTCAAATTCTCCACGCTGAATCTCTACAATAAACTGGATAATTTCACTCTCTTCCATGTTAAAAGTATAAATGAAATTGTTTGAATTGGGAAATGGGATTAGGTGTTGGGGGTTGGGGGTTGGGGGTTAGCTGATGGCTGATGGCTCATGGCTGAAAGCTGAAAGCTGAAAGCTGAAAGCTGAAAGCAGTTAACAAAACACGAATCTTTCACGGAGAAGGATGAAAATACACCATGACGAACAAGGGGTTTTTATTCGTGAATATCATGACCTTTGGTCATTCGTGGGGCTTCGTGGATGGCA
>ENA-OSEO01003013-OSEO01003013.1-sediment-metagenome-genome-assembly--contig:-NODE-3013-length-21323-cov-4.293844_pt1 | contig 21323 bp, 9 predicted proteins | sample MGYA00237883_ERZ534232 | MGnify/ENA metagenome assembly ERZ534232
TTGCGGGCCACGTCGTGGACTAAAATCTTCACGGGGACGACTCTATCAAGCTTTGATCCAGTATATGGAAGTACACAAACCCAAGGTGGTTGTTGGGGAAAACGTCCCGGGGTTGGCGAATCTGAAAAAGGGGAAAGTTCTGGAGATTATTAAAGAGGACCTCGAGGGGGTGGGTTATAAAGTCAAGATTTGGACCTTGTTCGCCCCAGACTATGGAGTCCCTCAAAGACGAACCAGACTGTTTATCATCGCTGTCCGGAACGATTTGGAAGGATTTCCAAGAAAACCACCGAAGACCCACAAAGAAGACGAGTATCGCACAACCAAATGGGCGATTGAGGATCTCGAGCGTGTTCTCGATGAATCCGTCGCCAACCAATCGCAGTACTTCAAGGCGTCGAGAGCGAAAAACGGTAACGGTCAAGGGGACGAAACATCGCCAGCCAACGCGCCATCCTACACAATCAGAGCGAACGCGAAATCCAGGGTTCAATTCCACTATTCCCTTGAACGGCGCCTCACGGTTCGGGAGTGCGCTCGACTACAAACGTTTCCAGACAGTTTTGTGTTCCCGCACTCGGCCACAACGAACATTATGCAGATCGGAAACGCCGTCCCACCTCTGCTTGGACACGTGGTGGCGAAGTCAATCGCTAAATATCTGGAGAGTGTGAAATGAAGGCGGACTCATCAATTACCCAGGTTGTCGATATTACGCCAACGCCAAGGATACTTAGAACACTTGGCGACATACCTTTCGCCGCTTGGCAATGCCTCGCCGAACTCATGGACAACTCCTTGGACGCGTTTTCAGACGCCGAGGCGAAGGGGTTGGTGATAGACGCGCCAAGGATAGATATCCATTGGTCGAGCGAATCCGTGCCAATTCAAGACCGGGAGATAGTTGTCGAAGACAATGGCCTCGGTATGGAGCTGGAAGTCTTGCAGAAGGCCGCGAAGGCAGGCTATTCGAGTAACGATCCGATTCACAACCTTGGATTGTTTGGTATGGGGTTCAACATAGCGACCGCCAGGTTGGGGGATGAGACCATCTTTCTTTCCGCGACTTCAAAGAGCTCCGAGTGGGTCGGCATTAAAATAAGTTTCGAGCAACTCATTAAAGACCAGACATTCTCCGCCCCTGTGATTCGCGAACCTAAAAAAAACATGGGAGAGTCGGGGACCAAAATTATTGTGCGACGTCTGAAAGAAGGTGTGTTCTCGGAGATCCGCAGGAAGGAGAGCTCCATCAGGCGACGCCTTGAAACCATTTACACGCCAATTTTGAACAAAAAGAAGATAGCGGTGTTTGTGCAAGGCAAACAGCTTTCCCCGCACCCGCATTGTGTTTGGAGCGATTCTCGCTTCGTGGTGAGGAAAGGTGTCAAGGTGGATGCGATTCAGCGAATTAACCGGGACTTGGGCGAAACCTATTTCGACTCTTTCCGCAACAGATATCTATCCGAAGACGAAGCCATTGAACTGGATATCGCCGTGAGCAGAGGAGAGCCCTTTCCTGAACACATCGTCAAGCGCTCAAGGCGTCTCAAGGGCTGGATCGGCATCCAACGTTATTGCGACCCGTCGGACTTCGGGATCGATTTTATTCGCAACGGCAGAAAAATCCTAGTCTCCGACAAAAGCTTGTTTGGATACGAAAACCCTGACACGGGCACCTTCACCTCAGAGTACCCGGTTGAACTTGGCTCCACCGTCGGGGGGCGGATTGTGGGTGAACTCCATGTCGATTACCTCATCCCAACCTATCAAAAGAATGGCTTCGACACTACAGACAGGGCGTGGCGTCTCACCGTCGAGGCTATTCGGGGCGCCGGTCCGATTTTGCCAAAGAAGAGAAAAGCTCTCGGGTATGACGGTGACAACGAGTCACCCCTGGGAAAACTTGTCAACGCTTTTCGTAGAGCCGACCCGGGAACCAAAAATCTGGCGATTCCCAACGCGTTGGCTAAAGAGTTCGCCAGACGTTTCGCCGTAGGCGACTTGGAATACGAGACAGACGAGAAATGGTATAAGGTGGCCCAGGAAGTCGACCGTGAACGGGGTGAGGGAGGTAAAGGGCTGACACCGGTCAACACCGGGGACACACCTTCGGACGACGTGTCATCCTATCTTCCTGGAACGCCTGACACCTCCACCGGCTCGACAGCCACTAAAGCACCGGGATCGAATCAAACGCCGGAGGCTTCACCTCCAGCGCCCGTCACATCGGAAAGGGATCAACTCATCCAGCGGTCTGAGAAAGAGGAAACTCTTTCCGGCAAATACTCCTACGACACGACTCCGGGAATGGAGATAACAGCGTGGCGGTTAAAAGACGGACAAATCAAAATAAATGGAGAAAGAGTCCCTTGTCATTTTTTCCAAGACGGGATTGAGGTCGACTTTTTCTTTGATTTGACCCACCCGATACTCGCCGAGTATCCCATCTCGCCCAAACAGCTCCTTCTACAAGGACTGGCTGAAAAGTTCGCGTTGCGAGACCCCGGTGTGTCGATTCAAGCGGCGTTTCTAGGGCTGGTGGACAATCACCTCGCCGAGGAGCGGATTAACCCACAGGCGTTACAGGAACGGGCGCAAGCGATAGTTTCCGGAGTTCGCGACAGGCTGCCAAGTGTGTTGGGGCACCGTTTTTCGAAGGTGAAAGAAGTTATCCAATCTGTGGAGGCCGAGGAGGAAGACCTCGCGAATCGTCTTTTGGATGAAGCCCCACACTTGTTGGAGGCGTATCAAGAGTCGAACGAAGACGCGATTCAGGCCCTCGCCTTCGTTGGTGAAGCGACGATCAAACGTCTCATCCACGAGTTTCCAGAAGAGTTCCTGGATGGCAAGTTGTTCGCCCAACCCTACACGAATTTGAAAATTGGGAGTGATTCCATGCAGGACAGGCTTAGGAAAAACTCGCTGGAACGAGTGCTTTCCTATTTTTCGGACGTGGTTATGTTGCTACAAGGCGGCCGGGTGCAAAACAAACAGGAGCTTTTACGACACGCAAACACTCTTTCTCTTCTCGAAGGATTACTTGTTTCATGAGCGAGATAGAAAACGCCCACTTTCTTTTACCATCCGTTATGCAAGGTGGTGATTGGCGCGCTTTGGAACACGCCGTATCCAGGCTACTTCTCCACTGTGGATGGAAAAACATCCAGTACGTCGGGGAGAGTGGCGACAAGGGAGCCGACGTGCTCGCGGTTCGTTCCAACCCCGCTATTGGTTGTGACGAGTCTTATCTTATTCAAGTCAAAGCTGTTAATGCATCGTCGTATGTGGGGAAATCCGCGATTGATCAAGCGGTTAAAGGGCAGGCGTATTATAAAGCGAAAATCGTTGTTGTCGCCACAAACGGAGAGTTTACCCGCTCCGCCTATAAGCGGAAAGAAGAGCTTGTGAAACAAGGTTATGACGTGCGGCTATGGAACGGAAAGTTCCTTGTCGACCTTGTCTCGCAATGGCCTGAATACAGCGCTGAAAAACGGGAGCCGAGAGCTTACCAGGAAAAGATTATCGAGTCGGTAATAAGAACATATAAGAATGGTCGACGCAAAGCTCTTTTTATTGTAGCCACTGGTTTGGGGAAAACAGTCATCGCGTCCTCTATCGCGGACAAACTCTACGTCCAGGGGATGAGGAAAATTCTCGTTCTCTGTCACGCCACAGATTTAGCGTTCCAATTGCAAAAGTCGTTTTGGACGCAAATATCCAAACGAGTGCCCACCCGGTTGTTCATGGACGGAGAGCCTCCCGTGCCTATGGACGGCATCAACTTCGGGCTATACCAGACGCTGTTTGGTTATCTGGGTGGGATCGACCCCGAAGCGTTTGATCTAATTATCGTCGACGAAGCCCATCACGCTTTGGCGAACGCATTCGCGTCATGCATAGAGCATCTAAAACCTAAATTGCTTATTGGGATGACGGCAACCCCATGGCGTGGCGATGGAGCCTCTATCGAAACGATATTCGGAGAGCCTATTGAGCAAGTCTCGCTCGTGGACGGCATGCGTATGGGGTACCTCGCGAGAGTGGACTACCGATTGATGTGTGACAATATCGACTGGGAGGAAGTCCCGCGTCTCGCAAAGAAATCTCTCTCGATTCGTGATCTGAACAAAAGACTGTTTTTACCCCAGAGAGACGATGCCGTGATAGACCAACTATTGGCAGTGGCTAAAGAAACGCCAAACCCTAGAATAGCGGTTTTTTCTCCTTCGAAAACCCATGCGGAAACTTTCGCGGCCAAACTTGTTTCGAGCGGGGTGTCCGCCGCGAACATGTCAGTTGACGACAAAGTAAAACGCAGGCAGATCCTTCTCAACTTCTCGTCAGGAAAAATCAAGGCGGTGACGGCTGTCGATGTTTTGAACGAGGGTATCGACGTCCCGGACGTGAACATTCTGGTGTTCCTACGGGCCACCCATTCGCGCCGGATATTTGTCCAGCAACTCGGGCGTGGGCTTCGCATATCAAAAGGCAAGGATAAGGTCATCGTCTTGGATTTTGTAACGGATATCCGTCGGATAGCCGCTGTGCGTGATTTAGACAAGGAGGCCAAATCAGAGCCAAAGCCTGGCGAGGTGGAAACCGTGTTTTTGCGAGATGGAGTTGTGACCTTCAGCAACGAGAAGGCGCAACGATTCGTGGATGCGTGGTTAAACGATGTCGCGAGCCTCCAGGACCGCGACGACGCCGAAAAGCTGGCGTTTCCGGACACGGAGGTTTGAATATGAGCAAGAAAGTGCCTGTCACAATTGCTAAAGAAATTAAAGAACGTGTTTTTGAGGAAGCAGACCAGTTCAATTACCTCGCCCGCTCCAGAACGGACAACGGGACTTTTCTGGATCAGCTTGTCAATATGAAGGATGTCGGTGGACGATTGTCCCAGTACATGCCGAAAGCCGAAATCAGAACCTATATAAAGGACGCGATTCTAAACCGGTATTCTAAAGACAAAACCCAGGAGGAACGTCCTAGCGATTTCGGTCCAATTATTCAGGAAAGACTCGCTGTAAAAGCCCTTTTCGTAGAGCGGGAAAACAAAACCAAGATTTCTCTTTTCAAATCTCCGAACGCCCACTGCTACGTGGTTGTAGCCGACGGCACCTATCTTAAATGGGAAACCGCCCTCCGTAAAGCGTTACTCTACATAGCTTCAAAACCTTTCTCGGCGCAGGACGATATGGAAGTCCACATCATGCTCGCCCTCTTCGCCCGTCATCAAAAAGTGTCCCCCTCGGACTTGAGGCAGTTACAGAAGGCGTTGAAGCCCTGCAACGCCATAGCGTTTATATACGGGGAAGGCTGATGGTGGACAACATAAGCACAGAGGAACGTAGCCGTGTTATGGCCTTGGTCAAACAAAAAGACACAAGACCGGAAATGATGGTGCGATCTTTCCTCCACCGGCGAGGATTGCGATACCGCTTACACGATAAACGGCTGCCAGGCAAACCTGACATGGTGTTCCCTAAGTATAAAACCGTTGTGTTTGTGCACGGGTGCTTTTGGCATGGCCACCCCGACCCGGACTGCAAGCTCGCTCGCACGCCAAAATCAAATGTCAAATTCTGGAAAGACAAGGTTTCTGGTAACCAGGAAAGAGACAAACGCAACATCGAGCAACTTCAAAAGATGGGCTGGCGGGTTTTATTGATCTGGGAATGTCAGATTGGAAACAAAAATCTACTGGAAGATTTGGCAGTGGCAATAAGAAAAGGACAAAGCCGAGACTGCGGATAAACAGGACTCCAGTGAAAGCGAGCTTTCTTGATATGACTCACAACCATGCGAAAGATAACAATCAGTTGCAGGCCTCGTTTGCGACTTTGCTGAGCGGGGCGGCTGAGGCCCTTGCAAGTTATCTTGACCGGTTATTGCCTTCACTCTTCGATAACTGGTGGAAAGATGCTGTGCGTGACAAGTTGTCTTTCCAGCAACAGCGACGAGTCGAACAGAAAGGAATAGTCTCCCTCTCTTCATTGGATCTTGCCGCTTTGCTTCGGGTGTTGGATCAGAATTGGTACCAGATTTCAATGAAGATGAATCTGTCCCCGGAGGCTCGCCATTTTGTTAAAGAGATGCAAACCGTCCGGAACAGATGGGCTCATGCGGGGACGGAGGGGGTCCCGCTGGAGGATGTATACCGAGACTTGGATACGCTGCAGCGGTTCGCCACGGTGATTGAGGCCGAAGAGGCTTTTATTCAGGAGATTCGCGCGACAAAAACATCGTTGCTCGAAAGGCGCTTGACCTCTATTTCCAAAGCCTCTGCAAACGAAGAGCAACCAACTTCTGGGGAAGGAACACAAGCAGCCGAGTTTGAGCCTGGCCAGATTGTCTTTTTGAAGTCGAATCCTGAAATAAAGGGAGCAGTTGTGTCGATTATGCCGGGTAAGCCGGAAAATCGCTACAACGTGTTCATTGATGGTGAGACGCGGATATTCTATGCCTCCCAGATACATGCTGAAGATCGGAAAGACAAGGACTCTATCGTTTTGCCTTGTCATAAGTTCCATTCCTACCTTACCGCTCTCCAAATTCAACATCCAGGATTATCTACGCTTTATTCTCTTAATGCGGCTCGCGTTGATTTCATCCCATACCAATTCAGGCCAGTCCTGAAATTTATTCGATCCGACCGACCGCGATTACTCATTGCCGATGGTGTTGGAGTGGGGAAAACCATTGAGGCGGGGTTGATTCTGCGTGAACTGCAGGCCAGGCGTGATGTCCGCTCTGTTCTTATCGTCTGCCCTCGCCCACTGGTAACTGAACGCAAATGGCAAATTGAGATGAAACGTTTTGAAGAGCGTTTCGCTCATCTTGACGGCAGGACGCTTCGCTTCTGCATCAACGAGATGGACCTGGAGGGTGTTTGGCCCGAGCAATACCAGAAAGCCATTATACCCTATTCCTTGTTTGACGAGGCTCTTCTTTACGGGACAAGCCCGGATGGCAAGCGGAAACGTAAGAAAGGGCTGCTGGACCTGGACCCACCACCCCGGTTTGACTTGGTTATTGTGGATGAGGCTCATCACATCCGGAATTCGGATACGTATAGCCACAAGGCGGTGAGGTTCTTTTGCGACCACGCTGAGGCGGTCGTATTCCTGACTGCCACACCGATACAGATGGGTAATTACGACCTCTTCGTTTTGCTCAATGTGCTTCGCCCTGATCTCATTATCGACCAAGAGAGCTTTGCACACATGGCGGAGCCGAATCCGTTCATAAATCGCGCCGTAGACTTGGCACGCGGTCAGGGGGCGGGATGGGCCGAAAAAGCTGTCGAGGCGCTTGATGAAGCCGCCGCGACATCTTGGGGACGGGTCTTGCTGCGAAACAGCCCGGAATTCTCCCGAATACGCGATCAACTCTCCCGTGGTGACATTCCATCGGGAGAACGCGTGCAACTTATTACTGACCTCGAAGCGCTACATACTTTCGCTGGAATAATTAACAGAACCCGTAGAAGGGATATTGGCGACTTCACGGTAAGGAAACCGGAAACGGTCGTCATTGAATTCACCCCGGCTCAGAAAAAGCTCCACGATGATCTGCTTCAAATTCAAGCGGAAATATTCAGCCAGATTCATGGAGACACCAATGTCAAATTCATGATGACAACAATCAGGCGGCAGGCGGCGAGTTGCTTATATGGCCTTGTCCCCTTCCTCCAGGAGATACTTAATCGTCACGTTGACGAATTGGCATGGGAAGAGGCCGACAATACTGGAGAGGCGCCAACTGCGACAACTGTCGAAGCCATAGAAACAAGAATCAGAATGATTCTTGAACAAGCGCGTAATCTTGATCCCGAAGACCCAAAGCTCGAGGCGCTCAGGAAAATTCTCAAGAACAAACAAGAGCTGCCCAATAACAAAGTCATGCTCTTCAGCAGCTTTCGACATACCCTCCACTATCTTCATCAACACTTGAAGGCGGACGGTTTCCGCATCGGACTTGTCCACGGAGGAACACCTGACGAGGAGCGAATTGAACTTCGCAATCGTTTCGAATTGGATCGAGGACATGATGATGCGTTGGATGTCCTCCTGTTTTCTGAAATTGGCTGCGAAGGACTGGACTATCAGTTTTGTGATTGCATCGTGAACTATGATCTGCCATGGAATCCGATGCGGGTTGAGCAACGGATCGGCCGGATAGACCGAAACGGACAAAAGAGTGAGAGCATCGCGATATTCAATCTGATTACGCCAGGAACGGTTGACGCGGATATTTATGAACGGTGCTTGCTGCGCATAGGAGTTTTCAATAACGCTCTGGGTGGCAGCGAAGAGATACTCGGTGAAATCAGTAGAGAAATCCGAAACATTACTGAGAATTTCACTCTGAGTGATGCGGAACGCCGTGAGAAGCTCCAGCAATTGGCAGATAATCAAATCCGCTTGATGCAAGAGCAGGAAGAGCTCGAACAGAAGCAGGTTGAGCTGTTTGGCATTCGCCTGCCTGAAGATCAGTTGAAGAAGGAGATTAACGAGGCATCGAGCTTTTGGCTTTCTCCCGAAGCGATTCGTAATCTTATTACGAATTACCTACAGAATACCTGCGGCAAAGAGCAAGAATTCATTCTTGGCGAAAAACCGCTCAAGACGCTACGCCTCTCCCAGGAGGCTCGTAATCGGTTATTGAAGGATTTTCAGAAGCTCCCTAGGCAGAACACATCTTCGTACAGGGAATGGGAAAACTGGTTAAAGGGTGGCAATCCTCACTTGCTGATAACCTTTGATGCTGCTTGCGCGTCCCAAAATCCCGACGCGGCGTTCATCATGCCCTTGCACCCTTTGGTAAGGCAGGCTTCCAGAGCATTCGACACCACAAAACGAGTTGTCACAACACTAAAGGTACGGGATCGGTCTGTCCCTGGCGGAGATTACCTGTTTGCTATTTATCAGTGGCAATTTCACGGTATCAGAGAAGACCTGGTCATGTGTCCTGTTGCGAGTTCGGAGCGGATCACCGCCCATTTGGGAAAACTTCTTGAAAAAGCCGAAGAAAATCAAACCAGTGTAGATAATGTTCCTGAATCCTCAGCCTGGGACGCGCTTGATGTTCACCACTATAAGCTCTGGTCGGAGGCGCGCGAAAAACACCAGCGCCGGACCCAGGAACTTGCACAATATCGACGTGAAAGTCTGACAACCAGCCACCGCGCGCGAATCTCACTACTTGAAGAACAACTGGGTCAAGCGAGCAATGACAAAATCAGGCGGATGCGCCAAGCTCAAATTGCAGCGGCTGAAGCGGATTACGCGCGTCGCATTCAAGAATTGGATATTGCTATGGAACGGGCCGATATTACTGCCCAGCCGGTGGCGTACGGGGTAATCCACATCGATGGAGGGTTGTCGGATGCCGAGTGACTACGAACAGATTTGCAAGGATAATATTCGCCGTCGTGGTGAGGAATTTGACGACATAGGTCGGCTCATATCAGAACAACTCTACAGTGATCGCACACATTTTATCTACGAGCTTCTTCAAAACGCTGAAGATGCATTAGGGCGTCGTAAGCGAAACAATCCAGAAAGCGAATTGCCCACCAACGTTAAGTTTCTTCTCTATAAAGATAGACTGGAATTTCGACACTTTGGGGAAAACTTTAACACCAATGATGTGAAAGGTATTTCAGACGTTCTTAAAGGTACCAAGTCCGAAGATAAGGCTCAGATTGGGAAATTTGGCATAGGATTTAAGTCGGTATATGCATTTACTTCAACACCAGAAATTCACTCTGGAGACGAACATTTTATTATCGAACGATATATTCGACCTCGAAGCGCTGATAGAATTCCACAAATAGCCGACGGAGAGACAGTCTTTGTTTTTCCATTCAATCATAAAGACCTTTCAAAAGAACAAGCATTTCAGCTTATAGAAGAGAAACTGAAAAAGATCGGTTCCCGCGTCTTACTTTTCCTGAGAAACATAACGGAAATTGAATGGAAAATTGAAGACCAAGAAGAAGGACTATATCTTAAAGAATCAAAACAGCAAGGCCGGTTTGCCCAAAGGGTTACTGTAATAGGACAGCATGGAAATGAAGATGAAGAAGAGGAGTGGCTTGCTTTTAGACGACAGATTGAGATTGTGAATTCATCTGCTGAGGGTTTTGTTGAAGTAGCCTTTAGGTTGATAGAAAATAAAAAAGAAGAGAAAAAAATAATACGAAGAATCGAATCATCTCCGTTGGTTGTTTATTTCCCCACAAAACTTGAGACGCGTTTTGGCTTTCTTGTTCATGGTCCTTATGATACTACTGCCTCGCGTTCGGACATTGAAGATAACGAATGGAATAGAAGATTAATCATCGAAACGGCAGATCTTTTAACCGAAACAGTCTTACCTTGGTTAAAGAAAAATAGGTTATTAACTACCAGTTTTCTTGAGGCTCTTCCAATCAGACCCGAGGCATTTCCACAAGATAGCTTATTTCGACCAATATATGAAAAGGTGCGGGCTGCCCTAAGGGATCAAGAATTTCTTCCCACAGCAGATGGTAAATATGTTGCCGGGAAGCGCGCTGTACTCGCTCGCGCTGAAGACCTTGTGAACTTAATGAACTCGGAACAACTTTCCTTTCTAATAAAAAAATCGCAAAATTTAGAATGGCTTACAACAGATATAACGGAAACTAAAAAAGATATCCATCGATATTTAGTAGGTTGGGAGCCAAGTTATTACGATACCGGGGAGGAGATAGAATCACTTATTGTTGCTGAGATTCGCCCACAAGATCTAATTGAAAAACTTACGGCTGATTTCCTAAAGAAGCAAAGTATCACGTGGCTACTAAATTTTTATGCCTTTTTTGAAAAACGCCCCGCACTTATTGACAAGTTAAAAAACAAACCTGTTGTTCGTCTCGAAGAAGGTCCTCATGTTATTCCATTCAAGCAAGACGGTTCTCCTAATGCTTACTTGCCACCTGAAAACGATACAGAGTTTCCAGTGGTGTCCAGAAAAATATCTAAAGATGAAAAGGCGCTTGAATTCCTCAAGAAATTAGGGCTCACAGAGCCTGATGCTGTTGCTGAAGTGATAGAACATGTTCTTCCCAAATACAGGCAATCTAATCCTGATATCTCAGATGCTGAACATCGCCAGGACATAAAAAAAATACTAAAGGCTTACGAAACTGACTCTCAAAAAAAGAAGAAAAGGCTTATAGAACAATTACAGGCAACGAAGTTTATTTTTACGGAAACACCCCACATAGAAACGACCAGTTTCAGAAGGCCAATTGACGCGTATTTCTGGAGTAATGAGTTGGAAGCATACTTTTCTGGCAGCAACACAGTTGGCTTCGTTAGGCCAGATTTTTATGACCAGTCCGTCTTGGCGCTCTTCGAAGATCTGGGAGTCACTGATAAGATACGAATACGATGTAAGTCAAAGAATGGTTCAGTGGATTACGTACAGCTTGAATATAAGAATGTGTATAGGCGTGGGCTAAGAGGTTTTGATCCAGATATTCAAATAGACGGAATCCAATATGCCATAATGAATCCATCAGGTGAAAGGAGCAAAATCATTTGGAACGAAATAGCGGTAAAGTACAGTCATTGCATTAAGGGCAAAATTCTAAGATCAAGCCGGCAAGATTTTTCACCGAATGCAAGCGTCTACGAAGAAGAGGAATTAACGTCAAATTTCGGCCGATTATTGATGGACACCCCTTGGCTGCCAGATAAGCAAGGCAACTTTCATAAACCCGCCGAACTCAAGCTCGACGACCTACCGGAATCATTTGTTCGTGATGAAAAACTGGTCAACCAGTTAGGTATGAAGAAAGATGTTGTCGCCAAACTCGCTGAAGAAGCCGGTATATCGCAAGATACAATTAATATTGCCAAAGAACTTGAGAATCATCCCGAGTTGCTCGAAGAGTTTAGAAAAAAAATCCGACCCGTAGCATCAGATAAGGAGAGCACGGAAACGGAAACAGACACAGACAAAATCTGTTACAAAGACGAACTGCAAAAATCTTTTAACAGGCCAGGGGAAACAGAACTTCAAGAGCAGGCTATAGATACTGGCAAAGTAAAGGACCCTGACCGTCGTCGGGAGAAAAGTTATGAGGAACATAAAAAGCGCTTGGATCACGAACCCAAGCCTAATGAGAGACGCAAGGAAACGATGCGCACAATACTTGAAGGACCAGACGAACAAGTGCGAGAGTATTTATTCCAATTTTATGATGGGAAGTGTCAGATTTGCGGCAAGACTTTTCCTGAGAGGAATGGAAATCCATTTTTCATAGCCAACTATATTGTTCCCAAGAAACTAGCTCGGTTTATAGATACTCCAGCCAATGCCCTTTGTCTATGTGCGGATCACTTTGCCAAATGGCAGCATGGGGCTGTTGAGGCAGAAGGCATCATAGGGCAAATCGAAAACTTTAAAACAGAGTCAGAAGGCGGCAATTGCAAACCCGTTTTGAAGATTATTCTATGTGGCGAAGAATGCGAGATTAAGTTTATAGAAAAGCATTTGCTTGATTTACAGGAACTTCTTAGGGCATCTGAAATTGGAAATGATTAACGGAAGTTAGATGGTATCTAAGTTGAGACAGGTATAACTATCATGACTTATCCAATAAAACACATTTCAATCAGGGTGCCTTGGCATGATACGGGGTGGGATGGACGAGTCTGCGCGAAACCTCGTCTCAATGGAGCGTGCCTTAAGCTCAAACGTATTGGTCAAGAGCGGGATGATGCAGCCGAAGAAGCTGTGGCCGGGCAATCCCTGGTGGATCTGCCTCAAGAGAAGTGGCCCTGCTGTGTAACGGAGCGAATGGCCTTCATGGCTCCGTTTGAATATGTACGTACCGCCAATCATCCTTACAAGCGCACATCTGAAGGAAGCCACGGGCATTTCGATGAGACGACATTGCGCCATCCCGCCTATTCGGCTCCTGCGGTACCGTTCGCATGGATGCTCCGTGAGGCCATGGAGGAGCTTGGTGAGGAATACGGGCTGGATGTGCAGGCGGAGCGCGAGCCTGATCTTGGATTTTCCACCCAGTGGATTCAGGATCGGGACAACCAGAAAGCGCTATTGGATTGCTTTTGCGACCATCTCAAACCAGAGCAATCACTGTGCTTTTTTTATGCCAAGCAGGTGCCTTTCGTGGAGGATTCTGGCGCGCGCCGCATTTTGATCGGGGTTGGTCGGGTACTCCATGTATCGCCATGCGTTGAATACCAGTACACCACGAGGAATCTTAAAGGAAAGCTGCGTTCCATGTTGTGGGAACGGATGGTTCAACACTCCATTCGTCCAGACTTCAAAGACGGCTTTATTCTGCCATATCACGCGGCTTTGGAAATGGCGGATGAAAACCCAGAGTTTGATCCGGCATCTATTGCTGCCTTCACTCCTGACGACAGGATGCTTGAGTTCTCACATGCGTCACAACTAGTGACCCACGATGGTGCAATAGCCTGTCTGTTGGCTTGTGCGGAATCCCTTCGAAGGGCGCGCGATGTATTACCCGGCCCATGGGAGCAGTGTCTTACCTGGATCGATCATCGTATCAGTGAACTTTGGAAAGCACGTGGTCCATGCCCAGGGCTGGGATCGGCCCTTTGCGCATTTGGCATCGAGCTGGGCACTTTCGTAGCACGTGCGGTTCTGGACAAAGTCGGGGAAAATTCCGATCCGTGGCCAATGGTCGACAAGGTCCTCACCGAGCCTCAAAAACACCTCCCGAGCGCTCTTGCACAAAGCATAGGAGCGACCTTACAGGCCAAATGGCAGCGGCTTCCAAAAGAACGCAGAGACCTCCTCAAGCTGATCAGTAGATTCGAGATTAACCGCGATCAGGCAACGAATATCTATGTTCAGGAAGTACGGAAAGAGGCCGGTATAGATTGCTCAGACAATGCCATCCTTGCCAATCCTTACTTGCTTTATGAATTGACCCGATTGACGGCGAGTCCTATCAGCGTTTGGACGGTTGACCGCGGCGTTTTCCCCGACGAGATCATACGCAAAACACACCCACTTCCGGAGCCAACGGCGCTGGATGCGGGAACCGACGCGCGACGAGTCCGGGCCCTAACGGTCAAGGTGCTGGAAGACGCAGCCAACTGCGGCAACACACTGATGCCTCAAGATCAGGTCGTTCTTGCCATCCGGAATCTGAATATCAAACCAGGGTGTGATGTCGATGGCGACCTGATCAATGTATCAAAGGATGTGTTTGAAGGTGTCATATCCGAAACACCTTTGGCTGACGGAAATCCAGCGCTCCAACTCAGCCGTTTATCCGAAATGGGAAAGGTCATCCGTAGGGCGATAGACAAACGGATTAAAGGGAAGCGCTTGTCTGTTGACGCAGACTGGCGTGCAATCCTCGACAAATACCTCGATGTCCATGGGGCCGGAAATTGTGATGAGCTCGAAGAGAAAGCTCGGGAAGAGAAGGTCTCTGCCCTGAAGGAGCTCGCTGAATCTCGTCTTAGTGTTCTAATCGGCCCCGCTGGGACGGGAAAAACCACTCTGCTTTCCGTGCTTTGTTCTCACCCACAGATTGCGGAGGGTGACATCTTACTCCTCGCTCCTACCGGAAAGGCGCGGGTTCGAATGGAGCAATCAACCAGCGAAATGAAGCTGAAGGGCTTCACCGTTGCCCAATTCCTCAGCCCGCATCGTTACGATGCTTCAACCGGCCGTTACCAGCTCTCCAACAAAGCTGCAGAGGTTGGAGCGCGGACGGTCATCATCGATGAAGCGTCTATGCTGACAGAAGAAATGTTGGCAGCCTTGATCCAGGCTCTCAAGGGTGTGCATCGATTGATCCTGATCGGTGACCCCAGGCAGCTTCCACCTATTGGGGCGGGCCGCCCATTCGTCGATATTGTCAAACACCTCGCCCCGGAGGGCATTACTGAACGGTTCCCCAGAGTTGGACCAGGGTACGCCGAACTTACCATACGCCGCCGGCAGGCAGGCGAGGAACGTGAGGATCTGCAACTTGCCGAATGGTTCAGCGGTTCTCCTATTGCCCCTGGGGAAGATGATGTATTCGACAAAGTGGTTCGTACGGGAAAAAGCAAGCACGTCCGGTTTGTGCAGTGGGACTCCGCTGATGATCTCCGGGAAAAACTCATCGCCGTTCTTGTCGATGAGTTGCAGTTAAGTGGCCCCGAGGATATTCGGAAATTCGACGAGTCCCTGGGAGGCAAGGACTGGAATGGAATGCGGTTTTTCAACTTGGGAGCTGCAGAGCAGTCCGAAAGCTGGCAGATATTATCGCCAGTCCGCACGGGTTCTCACGGAGTCCCTGACATCAATCGTCAGATACATAAGCAGTTTCGTCAGGAGCTTATCGACGCATCTCGCAAGGAGCGTTGGCGCAAATATCCCAAACCAATGGGACCGGAGGAAATCGTTTACGGGGATAAGGTTATTAACCTAGTCAATACCGATCCCACTTTGCCATGGAATCGGCACCGTAAGGTCTATCCTGATAAAGCCAACCCATACATCGCTAACGGCGAAATCGGCATGGCCATCGGTTTTTTCTGGAAAAAGGGATTGCCAGACCTGCGCTGGAAACTTGAAGTGGAGTTTTCTTCCCAGCCCGGTTTCAAGTATGACTTCACCAGCCGGGACTTCGGTGAAGAAGCTAACCCGGTTCTTGAACTAGCTTATGCGCTCACGGTCCACAAATCCCAAGGGAGTGAATTCGGGACCGTCATCTTGGTCCTTCCGAACCCATGCCGAATGCTATCGAGAGAACTGCTCTATACAGCCCTGACACGGCAAAAGAATCGGGTGGTCATCCTGCATCAAGGGGCACGCAGCGATCTGCGAAAGTATTCCTCGGATGGTCGTTCCGAGACCGCGCGCAGGCTCACCAATCTCTTCGAAGCCCCCTCTCCGATCACTATTGATGGGCGTTTCTTTGAGGAAAATTTGATCCATCGAACCGCGCGCGGCGAGATGGTACGTTCCAAATCTGAAGTAATCATCGCAGATCGCCTTGCCGACTTGGATGTCGAATACACCTACGAACGTCCTCTTACGATTGAAGGCGTCACGAAGTACCCAGATTTCACGATTGAAGATATGGAGACCGGCATAACTTTCTATTGGGAACACTGCGGTATGCTGCATGTTCCTAACTATCGCAAGCGCTGGGAAGAAAAACTCGCTTGGTACGGGAAACACAGCATCCTCCCCCACGAGGATGGTGGTGGAGAGAATGGGACACTGATCATTACCCGCGAATCACCGCAGGGAGGTATATCATCACAGGAAATCGAGCGTATCATTCGTGACGTGATACTGGAATAACAACATTAGCTCGAATTCAAAAGGATAAAGGCAGTCTGAAATGAGCTTTCGTTTTTGGAGAAGAATCAAGATCGCACCAGGGGTGACCTTGAACCTGAGCAAGTCGGGTGGATCGCTCTCGTTCGGACCACGAGGTGCGAAGTTCACCGTTGGTTCCCGAGGCAAACGTGCGACGATGGGTATTCCGGGAACGGGACTCTTTTACACTACAACTCTTCCAAGCGAGGGTTCAGGTGGCAGGAGAAATGCGTCTTCAGCCGCACCGGAGGTCCCTTCAGTCCGCGCGGAAGATCGCCTGACCCTGGGTTTCTTCAAGCGGCTCGTCACACCGGACGACGAGGAAGCTCTGGTGGACGGTTGCCGGGAGTTGGTCCTCTGCAATGAGGACAAGGCCCTCGAATATTTCAAAAATGCGGTTCACCTGGCCGATGGCGCGTATCTTGCCGGCTTCCTGACACTTAAGAAGGAACAGCTGACGGAAGCTGCAGACTACCTGGCCACGGCTGCCGAGAAGCACAACCGCCTGGGCCGTTACTTCTCCAAGTACGGCATCTCCGCCACGATGAGCCTCCCCATCACAGACGAGGTGTCCGCACATGTGGGCCCGGATCTCCGCGGCGTGCTGCTGGGCCTGGTGGAGGTCTACCAGCGTCAGGAGCGTTGGCAGGATGCGATTGCCTGCCTGGAAAAACTGCGGCGGCTTGAACCAAACGACGTGGTGGTGAAGTTGTCTCTTGCGGAGCTGTTGCTGGACGCTCATCCGGGCGATAAGAACGTCTGCCAGAAGGTTGTTCGATTGGTTGAGGGCATTGAGAACGAGACGACTATCCATGCAGCTTTGATGCTTTACAAAGCTAAATCCCTTCGACACCTCGGTCTGGCAACCGCGGCCCGGGACACATTAACAGCCGCCCTGCGCCGCAAGAAAGGCCGGTCCGATGATCTCCTCCGCGCCCTGCGTTACGAACGCGCTCTAGCCTACGAGGATTTGGGGCAGAAGTCTCGCGCCCGTGCCGAGTTCGAGAAGCTCTATGCTGAAACCCCGGATTTCGAGGATGTAGCGGGACGATTGGGTCTGTAGGGAGCACGAATGACATCGACGACACAAATTTGCCATAAAAGAGAGGGTGACTTGATGTGGACAAGGCAAACATGAAGAAACCATCTCCTAAACAAGTCTTCGATGATCCAGCCGCATATTGGGCCTTCCTCACGCAGGAATCCGATGACGATTTCGAGGGGCAACACTTTGACCGTAAAGAGGCTGGTCAAGTTGGGAGTGATGCCGCCACATTGAGCCGTCAAGTGGCCGGAATTAGGAACCATATCAAGGAAACAATCTCCGCTTTTGCCAATAAGAATATCGAAGGTGGTCTGCTTGTACTGGGTATTGCCAGTGATGGGAGTGTGAAGGGGACCGACCATCTAACGGAACAGCAAAAAAATAGCATCACCAATTTCGATAATCTACTTCATCATCAGACTGCTGAGGCCAAATTTCACGATTGCACGGATGAGACGGGCAGCCCAAACAAGGTCTGCCTTATCTATACTCCATACACCGATAATGCGATTTGCGAAACGCCGGGAATGAATCCCAAGGCATGGCTCAGGAGTGGCTCACAAAACATTCCCTTGACACAGGACATGAGGGACCGGATCAGGAATGAGAAGCACATCGTCGATTTCGAGGGAACGAGCTGCTGCCCATTCAATTTAGAGGACGTGGATCAAGAGGTACTGACCGAATTTCGTAAGGTGCTCCATCCCGATACAACAAAGGATTTTACCGACGAGCGATTACTCTACGAGGCAGGTGCTATCATCCAACGGGATGGCAATTATTACTTCACCTATGCAGGGTTGCTGTTTTTTGCTGCCAATCCTCAGCGAATTCTTCCACGATCATATATCCGGTTGCTGCGATTCGGTGTTCCTGCTGCCCGTTTTCAAGAGCGAGGACTACCGACGCTTGAGCAACAATTCACAGGACCGATCACCAAGCAGATTAGAGCAGCGAGAACGTTTTTCCGGGAATCAGCTTTTTTCAAGCGATACCAGAAACGCAAGGAGGGTGGCGGGTTTATTGAGGAGCCAGAATTCCCACCGAATGCGATTGACGAGGCAATAGTTAACGCCGTCGCTCACCGAGATTACCGCACCGGCCTTCCCATCGAATGCGAATCTTATAAGGATGCATTTGTTGTCAAGAATCCGGGGCGCATCCTCCAACGAAGCACAGATCTCCCCAACGAATTTTCACTAGCTGACACTGTGCTGGACTCTATGCCGAGGAACCCGAAACTCCTCGAATGGTTAAAGCTCATGAAAGACCCTGATGGCGTTGCCTATGTCCAAGCCATCAGCGAAGGAACAAAACAGATGTTGAGGGAGATGAAGGCTCTTGGTCTGCCGTCACCATGGTATCGGCTCGGTGAGAACGAAACGCTATTGAAACTGGAAAGCAATGCGGAAGCACGTGAAGCGGCCCTTCTCGCTGCAAGTCAGGTCAAGTCCACTGAATTCGGCAACTTGTACCTTTTTCAAATCCGGCAAGGGCAGAAGCCTGCCACAAGAGATGCGTTCAATGTCCGATACGGTGAGTTCGTACGAACTTTTCGAGATGCTCTGACGGCAAATGATTGGTACATTAACAAGTTTGGATTTAGCAGGATCATCGCTCACCGCCGAGGCAACGATCTTGCTCTGCCCGATAACGTAAAGAATATTCTTCGGTTCTATCCAGCCTACGAGTTCCAAATCCGTGAATACTTTAATCACTTCTATCTATGTGTTGACTATAAATGTCAAGTGTTGAATGTACGCAGACTGAATGAAATCGCGCCGTATTTTTCCGCGGAAGAGCTGACGGGGCGGCGATGCGTAGCCAACAAGGACGGGTGGCGTGAAGGCCGTATTTCCTCCTTCAACAATGAATTTACCAAGGTGTATTTCTTCGAGTCCGAAGTTGAGGAGCAAGTACCCACGAACTCAGTGATCCCCAACTGCTCGTTAGCAATGCTGGAAACACTCATCCAGAAGGATGGACTCACATTTGATCTTTCGGCCACGATCAAGAAACACAGTTTGGCCTCCAAAGCTGGCGCAGCAAGGGAACGGTCTGACAAGATCACGGAAATGGTTCAGTACATTGCCGATACTTTATTTCCGATACAGGTTGGTGAGTTCGAGGTCAGCCTAACGACTGAGCCAATTCAACTTGTTGAACAGACTTCCCCGACTGACAAGAGTTTGCCGCTTTTCAGACTCTCAGAACCCGCAGTCGAATTTCGTCAACACCGTGCTGCTCCAGATGTTCGCAAAGGCATCACCGAGTATGGTGCCTACGATGACGATCCTCACATCATCGAACTCGTTCCGATCTGTGAATCGTCCATGCGCCGCAACATGGTGACACTCATTGAAAGGCTCAAAACAGGAAAGTACAAATATCGTGGCGCAGAAAAGACGTTTGCCACCAAGTTTACATATTCGACTGTCATAACTGTAGATCAGGTTGGGGACACTCAAAGTGAAGTCGAACGACTGCTTCGAGAACATCCCGATTGGGAGGGCGACAAGTCCCTCCAGCGTATATTTCTGGTCCACACTCCAGAGCAGGGATATGCCAGGGATGATGTGTCATCCCCGTATTACGTCGTCAAACGGTTCTTGCTGGAGAAAGGTATCCCATGCCAAATGGTTGATACGCCAACGTTGCTCGATGCCAACTGGAAGGATTTGAATCTTGCATTGAACATCACCGCCAAATGTGGCGTCACACCTTGGGTATTACCAGACGCCATCCCAGATGCTGACTTTTTCGTTGGCCTTTCGTATACAACCTCTCGTGACGGTAAGCGCATTATGGGGTTTGCCAATGTCTTCACCAATTATGGGAAATGGTTGTTCTATTCTGGGAATACAGCATTTGATTACGAACAGAAATCAGAGCGCCTTGCGATCCTTGTCAAAGACACGCTTGCAAAACTTGCAAACAGGCTCTCACCAACACCCCGAATTGTTTTCCATTACTCGGAAAAACTTTCCATAGAAGACCGCAAATCAATACTGACAGCCGCTCGAAAGGTGTGCCCAAAAGGCACATTCGTGTTCGTGTGGGTAAATTCGCACCATAACGTTAGATTCTTTGATAACCGGCCTGAAACTGACGGGAGCCTGCGACGAGGAAGTTATGTTCAAGCGGCAAAGAACAAGATTTACTTGTCCACAACCGGATACAATCCCTTCCGTCGTGCTATGGGTACTCCAAAGCCACTAGAGGTAACGGAATGGGTGTCCCGACCTAAAGGGCTCCCTATGTCCGATCCTGATCTCCGGGTGTTGGCAGTTCAGATTTTGAATCTGACGAAGCTGAATTGGGCATCGACGGATTCGTTTTGCGGAGAGCCAATCACTCTCAAATACGCTGGAGATATCGCCTACCTGACGGCTGCGTTTCTGCGGCAGTCCCAACCATTCACTCTACATCCAGCGTTGGAGATGACACCATGGTTCATCTGACACCCGCCATGAGTCCAAAGAACTGCTTCGGGCACTCAGGTACGAACGGGCGTTGGTCTATGAGGACCTCGGCCAGCACCGGCGGTCACGCGCAGCGAATTCGAGAAACTCTACGCTGAAGACCCGGACTATGAGGACGTGGTAGTTAGGTTAGGGTTGTAGTCGTGGAACTGGAGACTTGGGTTATGATATCACCGCGTTTGATATGGCAGCGGGAATCGAACCCACGTCCATTCTCTGTTTGGGGAAAATGTGGAGAAAAACATTTCCCGCAGCGGGGCGCGGAGAACGGCAATCGGAAGCTCTCAACATATTGTAAATAAAAGATTTTTGATGTGTTGGCGCTGGGGGAGACTGGATTTCTGGAAGACGGCGAGCCCTCCACCATTTAGAAAAGACAAACCCGTCTCTCTGGGGTCATTCTCCGGGGTGACGGGTTTTCTTTTTCCCCTTGT
>ENA-OSEO01003014-OSEO01003014.1-sediment-metagenome-genome-assembly--contig:-NODE-3014-length-21314-cov-3.549560_pt1 | contig 21314 bp, 15 predicted proteins | sample MGYA00237883_ERZ534232 | MGnify/ENA metagenome assembly ERZ534232
TGCTGAGTTTGTTGGGGTGAGATTTTGCAGATTGCTCTGGTACTCTGAGCGCTCTGTGAGAGATAGATAATCATGTGCGGAATTTGCGGAAAAATAACTCACGGCGCTGAACCTATCGACCGTACTTTGATTGAAAAGATGTGTCGTTCGTTTGCCTGCCGCGGACCGGATGATGAGGGCGTCTTCATCAGCGGACTAAAAAACGGCGGGACCCAAAGGGTGCAGGCGGGTTTGGGGCATCGGCGCCTTTCCATTATCGACCTGTCGCCGGCCGGTCACCAGCCCATGTCCAATGAAGCCGATACGCTCTGGCTTACCTACAACGGCGAGATATACAACTTTAAGGAACTCAGAGCGCAGCTTCTTGCAAAAGGGCACCGATTCAAAAGCGATACCGATACCGAAGTCATCCTGCATCTTTATGAAGAAGAAGGCGTTACGGCCGTTCAGAGATTAAGTGGCATGTTTGCCTTTGCACTCTGGGACAGACAAAAGAGACGGCTGTGGGCATGCCGCGACCGCCTGGGAATCAAGCCGCTGGTGTATTATTGGGATGGCGTGCATTTTGCGTTTGCTTCGGAAATCAAGGCACTCTTGTGCGACCCGCTGGTTCCCAGAGAATTGGACTTCAAGGCGCTCGATCTTTACCTGGCGTTCAGTTACATCCCGGCGCCGTATACCATTTTTAAAGGAATCAAAAAATTGACGCCGGGTCATTTTCTGACCCTTCAGGATGGAAAGCTGGCTGTTGAAAAATACTGGGATATTTCTCCGCAAAATGACCTGGCGGAAGCAGGACGATCGTTCAGCGATCAGATGGATATCTTTAAGGACCTGCTCTACCGGACGCTCAGCGAAGCCGTCCGCACCCGTCTCATCGCCGATGTGCCCCTGGGCGCATTTTTAAGCGGCGGGATCGATTCCAGCGTGATAGTGGCCCTGATGTCCCGCCATTCCCCTAAACCGGTTCAAACCTTTTCCATCGGTTTTAAAGACGCCGGACTTTATGATGAAACCCGATACGCCCGGGAGGTGGCCCGTCTTTACGGGACGGATCACCATGAATTTAAGCTGACCTGTCAGGACATGCTAGATGTTTTTCCGGAAGTTCTTTCAACCTTTGACGAGCCCTTTGCCGATTCATCGGCCATTCCCACCTATATCGTTTCGCGCGAGACCCGTAGGCATGTCACCGTGGCCCTTTCCGGGGACGGCGGCGACGAGCTGTTTGCCGGTTATCGGTCCTATTTGGGGGAATTCTGGCGCCGGCGTTATGGCCGGATTCCGTCCCTTATCAGAAACGGACTGATTGAACCGCTCATCCGGAGGCTGCCGGATTCCAGGGACGCGAGAGCGCTTGAGTATGTCCGACGTCTTAAAAAATTTATCAAAAGCACCAGCGGTTCCTATCCCGAACGCGTACTGACGCTGAGAGAAATTTTTCCGCGGGATATGCGATCCATCATATTATCTAACAGTCCGGCCGATGAGAACCTGCCTTTGCAGCACATCCGGAAGCTGTTGGGGCATTTCAACGCCGACCGCCTCAATTCCGTTCTTTACGCCGATGTTAAGGACTCGCTGCCGGGCGACATGCTCACCAAAGTGGACTGGATGAGCATGAAAAATTCCCTCGAAGTGCGGGTTCCGTTTTTGGACCATCAGTTGGTGGAGCTTGCCTTCCTAATACCAGGTAATTTAAAACTCCATAAAGGTGAAACCAAGTATATTCTTAAGGAAACATTTAAAGAGCTTTTGCCTAAAACCCTTCATCATCGCCCCAAGGCCGGCTTTGAAATACCCATCAGCCGTTGGCTGAAAACGGATTTGAAATTTCTGCGGGATCAGTATCTGGATGCCGACAGGGTCAAAAAACAGGGCATTTTTAACTGCGAGGTCATTGCAGATTTGATCCGGACGCATGAAACCGGACGCACCGATACCTCCTGGATGCTCTGGAACCTGATTGTGTTTGAATACTGGCACGATGAGTATTTTAAAAAATGAAAACTAGGCCCAAAGTAATGCACATCATCACCCGTCTGGACATGGGCGGGTCTGCCCAGAACACCCTCTTGACCTGCCGGGAGTTGGCGGGAAAATATAGGATCTTTCTGGTGCATGGGCTGTCGCTTGAATCCGAAATGACCCACCGGGAAAGACAGACCCTGGAATGCCAAAAATCCGAAGCATCTGTCAGCGGCGTCCGGTTTGTTCCGGTTTCGGTGCTGGTTCGACGAATCGATCCATTAAAAGATTTACGAACCTTGATTTTTTTGATCCGGTTGATCCGAAAGGAAAACCCGGCGCTGGTGCATACCCATTCCTCCAAGGCCGGTATCCTGGGACGGCTGGCCGCCAGACTGGCGGGAGCCCCGCTGCTGGTCCATACGCCTCACGGCCATGTCTTTTACGGGCATTTTGGACCGGCGGTGTCCAGATTTTTTGTTATCATCGAAAGGGTCTTCGACAAAATTACCGACCGAATCATTGCCCTGACCGAAGGTGAGAAAAACGATTACGTGGCCCTGTCGGTTTCGCACCCTCAAAAAATTCATACCATTCACAGCGGGGTGGATATCGACCGGTTTACACCCGGCCGTACAGACATTCTCGCCTTAAAAAGGCAGCTCGGCTTAGGTGAAAAAAACCTGGTGGTGGGAACGGTCGGGTGGCTGCTGCCCATCAAGGGGCCCATCTATCTGTTGGATGCCATGACGCGGATCTGGGAAAAGAAAATGGATGCCCTGCTTGTTTACGTGGGCAAAGGAGAATCGGAAGCCTGGTTGAAGGCCGAGGTTTTCAGGCGGGGGGTAGAGGACCGGGTGTTTTTTTTAGGGTGGCGCAGCGATGTCAATGATATCATGCAGCTGCTGGATGTGTTTGCCCTGCCCTCCCTGAATGAGGGCATGGGGAGGGTGCTGGTGGAGGCCATGGCGGCTGCAAAGCCGGTTGTCGCCAGTCGCGTCGGGGGAATTCCGGATCTTGTGAAACACGAATACAATGGTTTTCTGGCCAGACCTGGAGATGCCGCGGCCCTCTCTTTTTATATTGAAAAACTACTCAGGGATGAACCCTTGAGATCCCGAATGGGGAAAAGGGGGCAGGACCTGGCCCGAAACTATGCTATTGAGAACATGATTGCAAAGATCGAACGGCTTTATTTTTCGCTGTTCGGTGGGGATGCGCTCATCCCTGCGTAAAAAATACATAAAAGGGAGGCCGAAAAATGAAAGAAAACGATATCGGCGGTTTATTTCTGAGGCATCTGGTAATGGCAATTCCCTGGGGGATTGTTTTTCTCATCGTCATGTTTATCGCTGCTGTCGGCATCAAGCAGCAGATGAAAGAGGGTATCCAGTATGCTTTCCGGACCGGCATTCAGGAGTCGGCTAATTTTGTCTATAATTATCAAGTGGTCGTTCCGGTCAAAAAAAATGTTAAAGAAGGAATTGAATTTGTGGTAAAGACCGCTGGAAACGAAATAAGAGCCATTTTAAAGGATCCGCAATTCAAAAAGTATTTAAAAGACGTTTTGGAAAGCGACGGCCGGGTACCGCGGTAAGCCGGGCTATCGTGTTTTTGCTTCCGGTGGAAAGTCACATCTGATGAAATTTAAAGACGTCATTACAATTTTATTCCTTCTGATTCTCTGTCCAGGCAGACTGGCGGCGGCTGAATATATTCAGCTGCCGGGGGTTGTGCATGTACATTCAACGGTGAGTTCCGGCCTGTATTCCCTGGATGAACTGGCAACGCTGGCAAAGGAGGCGGGACTGGAAGTTCTGGTCATGACGGACAATGACCTGGCGGTGATGGAATACGGCGTTTTCCCTCTTCGGAATTTGTTAAAAAAAAGGGTGGAGCAGAATTCCGTCATCAGGTTCGGGCCGGAAAGATACCTGTCTTTAATCGCGAAAATCAATCAGCGACAGAAAGATGTCGTGGTTATCCCCGGCGTGCAGTCGTCGCCTTTTTATTATTGGACCGGCAGCGCGCTGAGCGACAATCTAACGGCCCATAACTACCGCAAGAAGCTGCTGCTGATCGGGATGATGAAGGTCGATGATTATCTCGATTTGCCACTGCAGCATCGTGGATTTTCAATCCGGTATGTCAAGGACCTGTTCCCCCAGAGCCTCGTGTTCCTGTTTTCATTCGGCCTGGGCATTTATCTGATTTTTCAGCGCGGATATTTCAAAGCCGCCGGTGTGATCATCGCACTGTTGAGCATGGTGCTGCTGATCAATCACCATCCCTTTCGTAGTTCTCGATTTGATCCCTACCACGGCGACCAGGGAATCACCCCCTATCAGGATCTGATTGATTATGTAAACGCGCATGGCGGCCTTGCCTTCTGGGCGCATCCGGAATCCAATTATTCCAAAAGCGAAACGATGTTCGGTCCCTTTAAAATGATGACCACGCCCTATGCCGACAGCCTGCTGGAGGCAGGGGATTACACCGGATTTTCGGCGATTTATGGCGATGCCATCACCCTTACGGATCCGGGCAAAAAGTGGGATCAACTGTTAAACGAATACTGTTCCGGGCGGCGACGCCATCCGGCCTGGGGTATTGCCGGAGCCAATTATCAGGGCGCGGCCGACGGCGTCCGGCTGGATAGCTTTCAAACGATTTTTGTCACCAGAAGCAAGTCTGTTCTTCACATCATGGATGCCCTGGCAAAAGGCAGAACGTATGCCAAGCTGAAAGATAAAGGCGGGGGCGTGACGCTGAACCACTTTTCGGTTGAAGATGTCGATACAGGAGAAAGGGCTCTGATGGGAGCAGATCTCAATATCTCCTCCTATCCTGTGATAAGGGCTGACATAACATCCGATGATCAGGTTCAGCATGCCGTCAAGGTGTTGCTGATAAAGGGGGGGGCTGTTCTGCATCAGTTTAGCGGTGAGACGCCGCTTGAGTTTGTATATGAGGACAAGGCGCCGTGGGTCAGCAAGAGCTACTATCGGATAGAGGTACAGGGAGGCTCAGCCGGCAAGTTGCTTTCGAATCCGATTTTTGCGGATCGAAAGATCCCATCGAAAGCTGTGGCTGAACATTCCCAGAAACCCCCGGTAAGCATTCCGGATAAAGCGGTGATAACCGAAAAAGCCAAGCTTGAATCGTTCGGTGCAGTCTCAAAACAGGCAAGTTCTCCGGGCGTTCGGATTGATAAAAAGCAGGAGTCACGGTTTCAAACACCGCCGGGTGAAAATACAATTTCAGACAAAAAAAATCAAAAATTACCCAATGGCCAGTTGAGGGTAGCCGCAATGCCCGTCCCCTATTCCATACAGATTGCCAGCATGCCCTCGTTTGAGCTGGCGCAAAAGATTTTGCAGGACCTCCGGCTTGATTTGCCTGTTTATCATGTCAAGGTCAATCTGGGTGACAAAGGGATCTGGTGGCGGGTGTATGTCGGGTATTTCGCGACACAGAAAGAAGCGATGGCGGCGCGCGAAGCCTTTGGGTTGCAGGAATCCATCATACAGAACACGCCCTATGCCAATCAGGTCGGTGTTTATGCGTCGATGCAGGAGATGGCGGCGATTCGTCGGCGTCTGGAAGCCATGGGATACACACCGTATGTCGTCCGAAGATCCGCCGCTGGCTATCATCTTTACGTGGGCGCCTTTGTGACGCTGAAAGGGGCTGAAAATCTCCAGCGCGAGCTGAAAACAAAAGGGATTACCGCCGTGGTGGTAAAGCGGTAAAATTATGAATAGACGTGCTTAGGAAATAATTGGCCATGATCGCAGCCATTCATCAGCCGCAATATCTTCCCTGGATCGGCTATTTCGACAAGATGCTTAAGGCTGATGTCTTCTGCTATCTGGATAATGTGCAGTTCAAAAAAAATGAATGGCAGAATCGCAACCGGATTAAAACAGCTCAGGGCCGGCAGTGGCTGACGGTGCCGGTAACCTACCGCTTTCCGCAGCGCATCCATGAAGTCTCCATCAATCATGCGGTGGATTGGCGCAAAAAACATTTTCAGTCCTTGATTTCAAACTACAACAAGGCCCCTTTTTTCAAGGAGCACCTTCTTTTTTTTGAGCAGGTTTACGCCCGGAATTGGGACTATATTTCCGAACTCAATATTTATTTCATTGAATATATCCGCGCCAAACTGGGATTGGGAGAAAAACCCACGGCTCTGGCCTCCCGTCTCAAACTTGCTGAAGATCCCACCGGCCGATTGATTGATATCTGCCGGGCCGTGGGCGCCGACACGTATCTGGCCGGACCGGGCGGCGCCGGATACATGGACTTGGAAAAGTTCAAAACTGCGGGCATCCGGGTGATAACCCAGGATTTTCAACACCCGACCTATCCGCAGCGCTTCGGTGCATTTGTTTCCCATCTGTCAATTGTTGATCTGCTGTTTAACTGCGGCCCGCATAGTCTGGAAAAGATTCTTGAGATCAATCCCCTGTCAACCGTTCAAACCGAAAGGCGTCAGTATGCGAAAGATGAATATTCTGGCAATCGGGGCTCATCCGGATGATATCGAGTTCGGCTGCGGTGGTTCGTTAATTAAATTTGCGGCAAGGGGCCATGCGGTCTATCTGCTGGTGATGACCCGGGGGGAGATGGGGGCCCCGGCGAAGGTCAGAGCAAAAGAACAGGAAGATGTCCGGTCCATTTTAGGGGTAAGGGAAATTTTCTGGGGAGGCTACGAAGACACTTTTCTGGTTGCAGACAAGGATATGATCGACAAAATCGAAGCGGTGATTCGGAAAGTCAAGCCGGCATTTATCTTCTGTCATTATCCCGACGACACCCATCAGGATCACCGCCACCTTTGCCAGGCGACCGTTTCGGCAACCCGCTATGTGAAAAATGTATTGTTCTATGAAGGGCCGACCACGCAGAATTTTTCACCCCAGGTATTTATCGACATCGGCGATACCCTGGGGCAAAAAGTAGCGGCCTTGAAAGCGCATCGATCCCAGATAAAAAAAACCAATATCGAAGATCTTTCCATCGTCGAGCTGGCCCATTCCAGCGCCAATTTTCGCGGCATTCAGGGGCGCGTAAAGTATGCCGAGGCGTTTCATGCCCTGCGGTTGTTTATAAATATATGAGGGTTCAGGGGTCAAGGTTCACGGTTCAAGGGTCGGGGTTCAGGGGTTTGTTTCCTCAATCTGATTTTTAAGGCGAAACGATGAAGAATAATAACGGACGGGAACTGTCGATCATTCCTCACTCCCGGCCGACTCTCGGGGCCGAGGAGGCGCGAAGGGTTGCTGAAGTGATTCGCTCCGGGCATCTGGCCCAGGGGAGGATGGTTAAGGCTTTCGAGCAGGCGTTTACGGAAAGAATGATGGGAAGGACTACTGCCGCAGTCAGTTCCGGAACGGCGGCGCTTCAGCTTGTCCTGATCGCCATGGGGATCGGAGCGGGCGATGAAGTCATCATTCCCAGTTACGTCTGTTCCGCCCTGCTCAATGCGGTTCACTATGTTGCGGCCAAACCGGTTCTGGCGGATATTGAACCGGAAACCGGCAACATGGACCCGGTGGATGCCAAGAAACGCATCACCCGCCGCACAAAAGCGATCATCGTGCCTCATATGTCCGGTCTTGCCGCCGACCTGGACCGGTTGACCGCTTTGGGTGTTCCCCTCATTGAAGACTGCGCCCAGGCAGTCGGCAGTACCTATTCCGGGAAACCGGTGGGAACTTTCTGCCAGGCCGCGATCTTTTCGTTTTATGCCACCAAGGTGATGACCACCGGCGAGGGCGGCATGGTCGTTTCAAGCCAAAAAAAATTAATCGCGCGAATCAGGGATCTAAGGGAATATGATGAGAAGCGTGAATATAAAATTCGTTATAACTACAAAATGACGGATATACAGGCGGCACTGGGATTGGCTCAACTGGAGAAGCTCGATTCGTTTATCCGGCGCCGGCGGCGCATTGCCCTGAAATATAACCGGTTTCTGGAGGAATTCGACATAAGACCGCCCGGCACGGATCCTGGACACATCTATTTCAGGTATGTAGTCGGCCTGGAATCAAATTCCGCGGCGGTCAACCGGCGCCTCCGGGAAAAAGGGGTCATGGCGGCCCGGCCGGTATATAAGCCCCTGCACCAATATCTAAAGCTTACGGGGTATCCCCATACAACCCGGGTGTGGCGCATTTCGATATCCCTCCCCATTTATCCCGCTTTGACCCGCAGCGATGCGGATCGCGTTTTATCCATTTTTGCGGAATGTTTACAAGGAGCCGGCCGGTGAAAAGCTCGTTCAGGATCAAAGGCGCTTCGGGCATATTTTATCTTTTCATTCTGTTTTTAACGGTCGCTTTGCTGGCGCCTCAAGTCAGGAAAATATTTTTTGATAGCGGCCTGCGATGGCTATATGTTCTACTGTTATCCTTCGGTGTCTCTTTTTTTCTGACGCCGGTATGCGGGTGGGTTGCTCGTCGAACCGGCATCATCGATGCGCCCAACGCGCGCAAGGTTCATTTCGAGGCGACCCCGCTGTTGGGGGGCGCAGCCGTTTTTATCGGGCTCTTAAGCGCCATTCTTTTAAATGGAATCCATACGCCCAAGCTCTGGGCCATCCTGGTTTCCGCAGCGATCCTCTTTACGGTTGGGCTGCTGGACGACATCCTGGATGTTCCGGCCTGGCTGAAGCTGGCGGTACAGCTGCTGTGCACGGTTGGCGTGATGAGTCTGGGCATCACCCTGAGGGTGGTTCCGGACGCCTTCGGTTTTATTGCCATGGCGATCAATATGATTCTGACATTAATGTGGATTGTCGGAATTACCAACGCCATGAATTTTTTTGACGGCATGGACGGCCTGGCCGCCGGCTTAAGCGGCTCCATCGCCCTTTTCCTGGGAGTGATCGCATTCCAGACGGAACAGCCGTTTCTCGGATGGGTTGCCGGCGCCGTTTTGGGGGCCTGCCTGGGGTTTCTGCCCTACAACTTCAGGTTAAAATCCAATGCAACGATTTTTCTGGGGGATGCCGGCAGCACGGTGCTGGGTTTTATGCTGGCATGCGTGGCGGTCTACGGCAAATGGTCCGAAACCGACCCGATCGTGGCGCTGGCTTCACCCCTGCTGATATTCTGGATATTGATCTTTGACATGATCCACATTACTGCTGACCGGGTCTTTACCGGCAGGGTGAGGAGTTTCCGTGAGTGGATCGATTATGTCGGAAAGGATCATTTGCATCATCGCCTGGCGATCGTGCTGGGCGGTCGCAAAAAAAGCGTGTTTTTCATTTATCTGTTGTCGGTCTGCCTGGGAATGAGCGCAGTTGTCCTGCGTTATGCCAGACCTGCGGATGCTGTTTTGCTGATTGTTCAGGCTGCCGTTTTTGTGGGGTTGATAACCATTCTGGAACGACGCGGCCGGAACCATTCCGATGTTCGTAATGACACCGACCGGTCGCATCCCCAATCGATTGGCAGGTGAGCCGCAGGGGAAAAATACAATATATTGCGGTTTTTTTTTCTTGACATACAATTTGTTTTCTTGATAGAGACTAAATTGTCGTAATCTATAAAAAATTTCACTATTTTGTTCAAAAATGCCATCAGGTATTTTTCATGGTAAAGTTTAGCGACCTTGAAAAAGGTAATTTAGATCAGACAAAATCCACTGATAAAGCAGAAGGAGGATGGAACAGGCCGTCCAGCTTGAGTTTTCGCGATCTTGAAAAGGAAACACAGCGGATTGCACCGATTCCACCTCCCCCCGCCGAACCCTTAAACGAAGCCGCCGAAGAGGAAAGAAAGGCTTTATACGATTCGGCAGCGGAGTACCTGACAAGCGCGCTGGATGCCGCTAAAAGGCGCCAGCGCTTCGCACTGGAACCGGGAGAAGAAATCATCGGCCGGATGATGCAATACCCATCTGCAGACGACCCCCTCCTGATGCGCGCCGTCCATCAAGACACTCCCCGTGAATTTTTAGTCAACCACTGTGTCAATGTGACGGTCTTTGCCCTCAAAATGGCGGCGGCCCTGGGGCTCAGCCGGACGGAACAGCAACAGATCGGACTGGCCGCCCTGCTTCACGAGATCGGAATGGGCCTTTTACCCGACAAGCTGAAATATAAGGGAAGTTCACTGGACGAAGGGGAGTTAGCGGCTTTTAAAAAGCGCCCGGAATTTTCATACACGATTCTGAAGGGATTCGGTGATGCGTATGCCTTTCTCGCCGAGACCGCCCTTCAGGTGCATGAATATATGGATGGTTCCGGATACCCCCGGGGGTTAAAGGGCAATGAGATTCACTTGTATGCCCAGATTATCGGACTGGCTGATTTCTATGAGGCCCTGATTCATCCCAGGCCCCAACGGGATAAATTTCTGCATTTTGATGCCCTGAAGCAGGTTATTAAAACCGGAAAACGCCGTTACCCTAGAAAGATGATAAAGGCCCTGCTGAACATCTTTTCGATTTTTCCGGTGCTAAGCCTGGTCAAGCTCAATTCCCATGCGATCGGCAGGGTCATCCAGACCTGTCCGGAACAGCCCATGCGGCCCAAGATAGAGGTGCTGTTCGACTCCCAGGGAAGGCGGGTGCTGGCCAGGCACGTGATCGATCTGTCGGAAAATTCAATTTTATTTATCGTGGAATCGGTCTCGCAAAAAGATATCCCGGGTTTTGCGGAAGGAAAGGCTGCCAGGCAATTTTCCAAAGACCCGGCATCGATTCGCTCTGACCGGGATCCCGTCATTTTTCAAGGTGGAGCGGATGCCGACCTTGTGGAAATAACCGAAGAAGATTTTCTGCCCCAGCCGTCGGCAGCGGATCGGGTTTCAGCGGAGTCAGGTCCGGAACGTTTTACCACGAACGGAAAAGAGGCATTCATCGGCGAAAATTTCAGTCATTATCCTGAACCGGAAAAGGAGCGATGGATTAGCCGTCCCAACCGGATTCGCCGGTACAAATGGGTTCTGATCCTTATCGGTGCTGTGATTCTGGTGGGGATTGTTATCGGGTTGCTGGGCCGGATGGACAGGGAGGCTGAAAATAGGCATCAAACGGGGATGACCACAAAACCGTCAGAAAAAAAAGTTTCAACAGTGCCTCAACAGAAACCCAAAAACCAATCCACTGTCTTGACCGATCCGAAAAAGGAAGTTCGGCAGACGGCCGGTTCCCTCCCTTTAAAAACAGAGAAACCAGTCCCTGAAACAGACGGCAAAAAATTTCCGGCAGAACCCGCGCAATTCTCACCGGACCTGCTAAAGAATCAGGCCCCGCCCGCAAAACAGGTCTCATCACCCCTGCCGCCTCCTGCGGCAGCAGGACCGCCGGCCGATAGCATCAGGACTTCGCCTCCTCGGCAGCAGCCGATTGCCGATAAAGCCCGAACGGAAGCTGCCGCTGTTCTCCCACCGGCGGGAGATGCAGCGGCGGCTGTTAAGGTTCGCACCGGTTTGTATCCCTTTTCCATCAAGGTGGATGCCTTTCGCACGCCCCAAGCGGCTCAAGCGGCCCAAGCGGCCCTGCCGGCATACCGCGCCGAAGGTCTCAACACGTATTGGGTAAAAGTCGATCTGGGAAAATGGGGCGTCTGGTATCGCCTTTTTGTCGGAACCTATTCAACCCGAGCCCAGGCGGAAGCGGCCGCCAGATATTTCGGACTGATAAAGGCCGCTGTCAAAGAGACAAAATATGCCGCTTCTATCGGAATGTTTCCGTCTCAACACCTGCTGGATCAGAAAATCAAATTATTGTCGGATAAAGGCTATTGCCCGTATGTCATACGCGCGGGGGGGCAGGCGCCGCTGCTGCTGGTGGGTGCGTTTTACACCCGCAGAGGCGCCGAAGAACAGGTTGCCGATTTGTTTTCAAAGGGAATCCGGAGCGAAATTATTGAGCGCTAGAATTTTAAGCGCATGGAGACGATGAATGTATCTTGAGTATTGGGGATTGAAACGGCCTCCATTTGGCAACGTACCGGACAGTAATATTTTTTATGAATCTCCGCAACATGAAGAGGCGCTTTTCAGGCTTCTTTTTGCCGTCAAACACCGAAAAGGGGTTGCCATGTTAACGGGAGAAGTCGGTGCGGGAAAGACCACCGTGGGCAGGACCTTTATCGACCGTGTTGCCGTTAAGAACTTTGAAATCCATACCATCACGAACCCGGCCCTGGACCCGATAGACTTGATCCGAGCCGTCTTAATGACGTTGGGGGAAGATGCGCAAAGTGATTCCAAATCCATACTGCTGACCCGGCTTCAAAACCGGTTGGGGCGCAATGCCGAACAGAACCTCAGCACGGTTCTGATTATCGATGAAGCCCATGTGATATCCAATCGGGCCACCTTCGAGGAGCTGCGCATGCTGCTGAACATGCAGATGGAAAACCGGTTTTTGATTACGTTGATTTTAATGGGCCAGCCGCCCCTGCTGGAGAAAATCGCGGCGCTGCAGCCGCTGAATGAACGCATCGGAATCAAATATCATCTGGAGCCGCTCGATTTCGCCAATGCCGTCCGCTACCTGATCTTTCGTTTGCGATATGTCGGCGCCGAGCGCGGAATTTTTACGAAAGACTCGGTTCATGCGCTTTATGATTATTCGGGCGGGATACCGCTCAGAATCAACAACATATGTGACCGCAGCCTGCTGGTCGGCTTTATGCAAAAGGCCAATGTGGTCAGTAGAGCGATTGTTGAAGAAGCCATAGAGGACCTGAAATGACAACCCGAGACTTTTGCACAACGTCCCCTTTTGCCCAATTTCAGCGTCAGGCTCAAATTTTAGTCATCGAAATACTAAGTAATCTAAAAACCATGTGTCGGTTTGGTGTTGTCCTGCTGGCATTTGCCTGGAGCGGGTGCGCCGCAACACCGGAGACATACCGGCCGGAAAACGTCATTTCACCGGCGGCTTTGAAATCCGGCGGCCTTTTTTCTTCGGGTAAATACCGCGCCGTGGCGGTGGCAGATTTTAACAACGACGGGCATCCGGATGTGGCGGGTGGATCCAGCAGCCCCGGCAGCGTGGCGATATGGTTCGGCGACGGCCGCGGAGGGCTTTCAGAGCCGGAATTTTTGCCCTTCAGGGGCGATGTGCGCTCCCTGACCGTTGCGGATGTCGATCTGGATGGCAGAATGGATATCATCTGTGCGGCCCAGCGTGAGTCTGCCGGCATTCTGGTATGGTTGAATCGCGGCGGACAGAACTGGCAGAGAGCCGCCGGCCCCGTCGAGACCGGAAACTATGAAGATCTTGCCGTCGCCGATGTGAATGCCGACGGCTTTCCCGATATTGTGGCAGCCAATGCGACTTCGGACGAGCAGGGCGGCATTCAGGTATGGTTTGGTGACGGGAAGGGAAACTGGCTTGCGGAGTCGGGACCGACCGTCAGAGGCGTTTACATGGATGCGGCTGCGGGCGACTTTGACGGCGACGGTTTTCCGGATATCGTCGGCGCCGGCTGGGGCATTCACGGTGGTCTTCGGCTCTGGTTCGGCGATGGAAGCGGCGGATGGTCGCATGCTTCGGATCTGGAAAAAGGTAGTTTCTATGGCGTAACGGCTACCGATTTTAACGCCGACGGCAGACCGGATATATTGGCGACAACCTATCGCAGCGGCATTCGGGTTTTTTTAAACATAGGAAACGGCGGCTTTTATAAGGAAAAAAGTCCGACAGAGAGCGGCAGTTTCTGGAAGGTGATCCCCCTTGCCGGGGATGGCGGCGGCGACAGGGGGTTGCTGGCCGGTTCTCTGGACGACGCCGGTCTGGCGGTCTGGCATAGAAATGCGGAAACGGGCTGGATGCAGCTTTCCGGACAATTTCCGTCCAACGGAAATTATTATGGAATTGTTGCGGCCGACCTGAATCAGGACGGTCGTGAGGATCTGTGTGCCGCCAGTTATGGCCAGGGCATTAAAGTCCTGCTGGGAAAAGGCGCAGGGGCTGTTCAAACCGGAAAGAAATCAAAGGAAGCGGGCAAGCCCTCGCCGGGCGCCTTTTACGGAGAGCTGGAGCCCGAAGAAAATGCCGTTTATAAGGCCGTATCCGGCATTGCCGAGTATAAGATCGGTCCCGGCGATGTGATTGAAATTACCCTGTGGCGGGGTATTGAAAAGACCACGGAAGAGGTTCTGGTGCGGCCCAACGGAACGATCTCCTTCGGATTTGTGGAGGATTTGAATATTGTCGGCCTGACGGTCAGCCGGCTGGACGAAATTCTCACCCGGCGTCTGGGCGAGTTTATTCGTCAGCCGCGGATTGATATCACCATAAAAAAATTCGACAGTAAATTTGTGACCCTGATAGGCGCCGTTACGGAATCCCCCTATCGCCGTTCCGGTCCCGGAAAATATGAGCTGACCGGCAAAATAACGCTGATGGAGATGATTACCCGGGCCGGCGGACCTACCCAGGAAGCAAACCTGAACGAGGTGATGATTCGTCGCAAAAACGGTCGTTCCCTTACGATAGATTTTTACAAAATCTTTACTCAGAAAGACCTGAGCCAGAATATCGTACTGGATGACGGGGATTTGATTTTTATTCCGATCCTGTCGAAAGAATCAAACCGCGTCTATGTATTCGGCGAGGTTGAAAAACCGGGGGTTTATCCTTTCTCCGGAACGCATCTCTCCGTGTTCGATGCCGTTGCCATGGCCGGCGGCGTAACGGTATTTGCCAAGGAAAACAGCACGAAGGTTGTCAGAGGAGACATTACCCGGCCGGAGGTCCTTCCTGTCAGGCTTGCCAATCTTCTGGAAACGGGGGATCAGTCCCAGAACGTCGCTCTGGTCAATAAAGATCTGGTATACGTGCCGCGCAGCTTTGTGGGCGATATCAACCGGTTTGTCAAACAGATCACGCCGCTGCTGCGGCTGCTGATTTATCCGGCGCAGGTCATCAATGAATATGGTACCGCGGGCGAGTGGCTGGACTTAACCGAGGGGCCTTAAGAGGATTGGATCGATGGTTCAATATGATGTCGATTTAAGAGATTACTGGCGAATCCTGAAAAAAAGAAAGGCCTTCGTCATCCTGATGATCTTACTGGTGGGCCTTTCCAGCTACGGGTTTGCCAAATTAAAAGAGCCTCTGCCGCTATACCAGGCCACCGCATCCGTTAAGATTGAACGGGTCGCCAATATGGCGAGTCTGTTTATGGGGGTAATCTGGAATATCGGCGATAATATGGTTACCCAAGCCTTTATCATTAACAGCTTTCCGGTTCTGGCTCAAACAGCCAAATCCATTGGAATGCTTCCTGCCGCGGTATCCGAGGATGAAATCCGCATCTCCCCGGCGCATCTTTCGGTCATACAGCGTTTGAAATCCATGGTGCAGACCGAGCTGGAGACGGGTACGAACATCGTAAATATATCGGTCATGTCCGGGGATAAGCAGGAGGCTGCCTTCATAGCCAATGCGGTAGCCGCTGCCTATCAGAGTTATAATATCCAGGAACGTAACCGCCAGACTTTTGAAACCCAGGCGTTTATTGAAAATCAGCTTGAATTGACGTCCAAGAGTCTGCGGGCGGCGGAAGAAGCCCTGCGGGAATTTAAAGAAAATTATACCCTGACGGCCCTGGACGCCCAAACGATCGGCACCCTGAACAAACTATCGGCAATGGAGGCGCGATACGAGGAGAACCGGAGAGAAAGAGAATCCGTGAAATTGCGGCTGGACTCGCTGGAAAAAGCAGCGGGCTCATTTCAGAACATCGAAGGAGATGTGCAGGTTGAAAAGGTCGACGCCCAGCTGCAGGGGTACAGTCTCCAGTTGAGCGACCTGGTCTTGAAGCGAAAAACGCTTTTGCTGGATTATACCGAAAAGCATCCCAAGGTCATGGAAATCAATGCCCGGATTCAGAATGTATCCGGCGAGATTAAAAAAAGGCTGTCCGGGCGGCTGGCGGTTTTAAAAAAGCAGGAAAGCGATATCTACAGAAGCCTGATGCAGTTGAAAAGGGAAAACCTGAGTATTCCCGAAAAGGCCCTGCAGCTGGAGCGGCTGCAAAGGGAGGTGCGGCTGCAGGAGTCTTTGAATTCCGAGCTAAAAAAAAAATATCAGGAGGTTCTGATTCAGGCATCCGGCAAGGTGCAGGAAGTAGTCATCGTGCGTCCGGCCCTGGTCCCGGCGGTTCCGATGAATATTCCCTCCAAAGTCATGATTATCGTAACCGGTATTTTTATGGGGCTGGTCATCGGCATTCTGTTTACTTTTGTTGCCGAAACGCTGGATACATCTATCGGCACCATTGAAGATGTAGAAAATCTCTTGGGCGTCCCGGTTTTGGGGTTGATTCCGGTTGGGGAAGCGGATGAGATGAATCTGAGGCATGCCGGCAGGGAGAGCACCGGCAAGAGTATTTCATCACGGTTTCTGATTACGCATTACGATCCCAAGTCGCTGGTCGCTGAGTCTTTTCGTTCCCTGAGGATGAATCTGCAATCGGTTTCCAAGGATCGCAAGGAAAAGTCTATCCTGCTGACCAGTTCGTTCGTGCAGGAAGGCAAGACCTTTAATGTCGTCAATCTCGCCCTTAGCTTCGCCCAGGGCGGTGACCGGGTGCTTCTGGTTGAGACGGACCTGCGCAAGCCCATGATCCATAAAACCTTCGGATTGCCCAATGAGCCGGGAATTACGGATTATGTCCTGGGCAATTATGACTGGCGCGAGGTGGTCAACTCCGTTACCGATATGATGCTGGGTGAATTAGAAATCGAAGACGTAATCAAAACCCCGGGTTTGGACAACCTGCACGTGATCACGGCCGGAACCAATCCCGTTAATCCGTCTGAAATTCTGCGCTATTTAAGATTCCGTCAATTTCTCAAGGAGGCTTACGAGGAATACAGCTTTATCTTCTTTGATGCGCCGCCGATCATGCCGGTGGCGGATGCCATTGAAATTGCCCCGCTCGTGGACGGGGTGGTTCTGGTTTACAAGATCGGCAAAATCAGCCGGGGTGTTCTCAAACGCGCCAAAATGTCGCTTGATAATGTGAACGCCAGGGTTCTGGGCGTTATTTTGAATAACATCCGCCCGGATGTAGGCCCCGATTATTTTAAATACCAGACCCAGTACTACTATAGTCAGGCAACGACAATCAAGAAGGGGTTAATATCCCGGATAAAGGGCGTTGTTCGAAAATTAAAACGGCGGTTTTCTTTCAGAGGCAGGTATTTCGGGCTAATCGTCTTAATGCTTGCCGTCGTCCTGCTGCTGATCAGCATATTCTGGAATGGCATTATCGACGATTTTCTGAAATTGACCTCCGGTGGGTAGTGTCGTCATGGGGTCAGGGGTTCAAGGTTCAGGGTTCAGGGGTTCAAATTTCACAGTTCACGGTTCAAGGATTCAGGGGTTCAAGTGAAATTATGAGACAGTCACCAGAAAACAAACACTTGACCCCTTGACCCCTTGACCCCTGGAATCCTTGAACCCTTCCTCCTTACCAAACTTTCCAAAGACGCATATTTATCAATGGGCAAAATCCTGATCAGTTCAATTGCATGTGTCGCCGTGGCCCTTTTGCTGGGAATGACGGCCGCCCAATATTCTCCCAAGATGCTGATTCTGGCTACTATTGCGTTTGCGATTTTCGTCGGCGCTTTTGTAAACAGCCGCTTCGGACTTTATATTTTAATTTTCTCCATGCTGTTGTCGCCGGAATTTATCGCCAGCCCGACGGCCGGTAAAGAACTGGGAAGAGGGGTGACGCTGCGTCTGGACGATTTTCTTCTCGCCATCATCGGGTTGGGCTGGCTGGCCAAAAGCGCCGTTCACAAGGAGATGGGGCTGTTTTTGAGGACGCCTCTGAACCGGCCGATATTTTTCTATCTGCTTGTTTGCCTGGTGTCGACCGGGATCGGCATCATGACCGGGCGGGCCGACCTGAAGACCGGTTCGTTCTTTGTTTTGAAATATTTTGAATACTTTCTGGTTTACTTCATGGTGGTCAATCACCTTGAAAACAGAGATCAGATGCATCGGTTCCTTTTTTGCATGTTTCTGACATGCTTTATTGTTTGCCTTTACGGCATATTTGAAATTCCTGTGGATGGCCGGGTCAGCGCACCGTTTGAGGGCGAAACCGGCGAACCCAACACCTTTGGCGGTTATCTGGTTTTCATCGGCGCGGTCGCAGCCGGAATGCTGGATAAGATCAGAAGCGCCGGCGCCAAAAGAGCGTTGACAGTCCTGATTCTGGCGATACTCCCGCCGCTGCTCTTTACCCAGTCCCGCTCGTCTTATCTGGCCGTTGTACCGGTCTTGCTGGTCCTGGGATATCTGAGTGAAAAACGGATGATCGTACTAATAGGGATACTTCTGGCATTGGCGCTGAGCCCCATTTTTCTTCCGTCACAGGTCAAAGATCGGATTATGTACACCTTTACCCAGCCTCAGGAAAGCGGCCAGATCGAGATAGGAGGAATAAAACTGGATACATCCACCTCCGCGCGGATAAGCAGCTGGAAAGAAGCCGTCAAAGACTGGACCCACCACCCGTTTCTGGGATACGGGGTTACCGGATACCCGTTTATGGATGCGCAGTTTCCGAGGGTGCTGGTCGAGACCGGTATACTGGGGCTGGCTGCCTTTATCTATCTGTTGTATTCTATTTTTAAAATAGCCCTGTCAAATTTGAAAGTGCTGAAAATTTCCGGTCATAAAGGCCTGGTGATCGGTTTTATCGCCGGTTTTATCGGCCTGCTCTTTCATGCCGTCGGCGCCAATACCTTTATCATTGTTCGCATCATGGAGCCCTTCTGGCTGGTTGCCGGCATTATCGTTATTTTGCCGAAGCTGGAAAGCACCGAAACGGCCGCGCTCGAAACGCTGCCGGCCGGCTCGAGCCGTTTAAGCAGCGCCACTGCCCACCTCTTGAGGCAAGGTCAGAATTAACCGGCTTTACCTTGGATAGTTGGAATTTCATTGGGTGAATGGAATTCCAACTAAGCAAATTCCCACTGGGGATAACCAAAACCGGGCCCTCTATCTAAGGCGATTTACTTCCAGGAGGCTCTTGCAATTTTAATGAGCTGAAGCATTCGCCGCAGGTAGAGCCGGGAAACGCCGGCGCCGGGAGCTTCGGCAAATACCTGTTCCAGGATTTCAGGCCGTGGAAAGAGTGTTTCCAGAATGACCCGCGAACCCTTTGCAAATCCCCTCCCGGCGGAAAACAAGATGAGGGTAGACCATTCCGGCAGGATCTCTTTTTGGGTCCGCAACTTTAATATCTTTTTTTCAATGGGATTCAGAGGCGCCAGTTCGGCGCGGAGTTCTTCGGGCATATGCCACTCCAGCAGACGCCCAACCAGAAAAAACGTATAGGCGATACATTTCGATTGTCCCCGCGCTTGGGCGCGCGCCAGCAGCGCCTCCCAATCCGAAGACTTCCAGTCCGCTACAAGGTTTTGGATGTCCACCAGCCAGATCAGGCGCTGCGCATTGTGCTTCAAGAGGTGAAGTCCCAGATAAATAATCCGGTCATAGGGGTCCAGAGATCGGGCGGTCAACCCTTCCAGGCTTAAAGTCCGGGTGTGATGAAAGATCTGGTCCTGTTCCCCGGACAGCAGGTGTTTCCGGGCCCTGATCCGGTCGGCCCACAGCAGGTGGCAGTGAAGATCCAGCAGGGTCGACGCTTTCCTGAATGTTAAGGGATAGGCCGGATCCTTGCGGTAATCCAGATCCTCCAGGATACTTTCCACTGCCGGCAGATCGTTTTTCCGCACCCACAGATCGATATCCGTTAATGGCCGCAGGCCGATATCGGTATAGATCCCGCAGAGCAGATCCACTCCCTGCAGGAGTACGACATCAATCCGTTGCTGATTAAGGCGCCGGAGTATTTCGGTAAAATCCCGGGTCAATTTGAGGTTGAACCGTACCGTCGCATAGTAATAAGCGCGCAGTTTTTCCTGCTGATGGCCGGTCAGGTTTTCCAAGACACCGGCTTTCAGGAAATTTTTATAAAAGAGGCCGGCCAGGCCCTCCTCAATCGCCAGATGTATCAAGCGGTCCCTGTCCGGCGCCGGCGGCAGGAGTTCCTGAAGCGCTTGTCGGCCCTCGGCGTTGAGATGTGCCATGGTTGCAGAGGCCAGTAATTTGCGGTCGATCATGTCGTCTTTTAAAACATGTCCTTAACGGTTGTCAACTTTTGCGGTTTCAGTGAAAGCGTAAAAATGATAAAACTAGGAACTTAAAAATGAAACCATTTAAAACCATTATGTTATTGTCGCTGCTGGTCTCACTTACCGCTTTGCCGGGAAGCCCGGATGCCGCGCAATGGGACACACAGCTGGAATTAAGCAGCGGCTACCGCCTGGACGATTTTGACTGGAATATCGCCGGAGACGCCGGCGGCAACAACCCGAACGTCATGTCGGAATTGACCTGGAACGATCTGGAAATTTTTGGGGTGCAGGCGTCCGTAAAAACCGTTTTGAACAGGTCCTTATATGTGCGGGCGTCATTGGAATACGGCTGGATTATCGATGGCGAGAACCAGGACTCGGATTATCTGGGCGACAATCGCACCCTGGAATATTCCCGTTCCAATAACCGCTCGGATGACGGCCGGGTGCTGGATGCCTCTGCCGGAATCGGCTATCAATTTAATTTGGCGGCGGACAGGTTCAGGCTTGTCCCCCTGATCGGTTACGCATACAGCCGGCAGTATCTTACGATTACGGACGGATCCCAAACTCTTTCCCTGCCGCCGCAAACTCAGCCGATCGGACCGATCAGCAATCTGGACAGCAGTTACGACACCCTCTGGCACGGCCCCTGGGTCGGCCTGGATATGGCGTGGGATGCAGCTCAAAAATTAACCTTTTTTGCCGGCTTGGAATACCACTGGGCCACCTATGAAGCGGAAGGCAACTGGAACCTGAGCCCCGTACTGGCTCATCCCAAGAGTTTTAGGCATGATGCCGACGGCAGAGGCATCCGGATATCCGGCGGCGCTGAGTATGTCATTTCATCTCCCTGGGCCCTGGGCCTGGAAGTCAATTACCGCAACTGGTCGACGGATTCCGGCATCGATCGGGCCTATCTGGCCAACGGGTCCACGACGGTGACGCGCCTCAATGAGGTCAACTGGAATTCAGTTGCGGTCATGCTCAAGGTGACGTATCGATGGACCTTCGGCAGCGGAGCGAAAGAATTACATTGATAAGTATGTAAAAAGTCCCATTCCCCCTCCACTTGGATGTGTCATGGACTTGAAAGTATCCAGAAGCCAGGAGTCAGGAGTTAGAATCCAGCGGTGCCGCCGGGCGCAAAAAGCCCGGATTGAACGAAAATGAAACTTTTTACTTGTGTTGACATGCTGC
>ENA-OSEO01003015-OSEO01003015.1-sediment-metagenome-genome-assembly--contig:-NODE-3015-length-21311-cov-7.672271_pt1 | contig 21311 bp, 9 predicted proteins | sample MGYA00237883_ERZ534232 | MGnify/ENA metagenome assembly ERZ534232
ATCGCCTCTTTCACCGGCTTCGACGTGATCCTGGTGGACACCGGCGGCCGCGACAACAAGATCTTCCGCTCCGCCGTGCTGCCGGCCGACCTGGTGCTCGTCCCCCTGTGCCCGTCCCAGTACGACTTCTGGGGCTCGGCCGACACCTTCGACGCCCTGAAGGAGATCCGCCTGAGCCGCCCGGAGCTCCAGGTCCTGGCCTGCTTCAACATGGTCATCCCCAACACCCGCATCGCCCAGGAGGTCCTCTCCGCTAAGGCCGAGTTCGAGGCCGGCTACGAGGTCCGCTTCATGGACACCCACCTCTGCGGCCGTGTCGCCTACAAGTACTCCGCCGGCGACGGCCGGGCCGTCACCGAGGCGGAGGGCCGCTCCCGCGACCTCCAGGCCATCGGTGAGATGACGGCGTTTTATCGCGAACTTAAAGGAGCCCTCGATGGAGCTACGCCGAAAAAATAAGCCCGTCCCGGCCGACATCAAGCCTCCCGCGGACCCCGAGGAGTGGATCGCCCGGGCCAACGCGGATGGTGAGCCGCTCCAATCGGAGGCCATCCCTGACAAACCAGCCAGGCGCTCCACTACCAAAGCCAAAAGGCAGCAACCTGAGCCCCAGACGAAACAAGAGAAGCAAGAGCAGCGAGAGCAGATCCTCCCCCCCACGCCAACTCCTTCCACCGGGTCCCGCTACATCAGCTTCGCCATCGACTCGATCACCCTGAGTCTGTTTCGGGATCTCTCTTTCACCCTGGACAAAGGCAACACGGCCACCCTGGCCCACGTCATCGAGTCCTGTGCCCGGATGGGGGACGAGGAGTTCAAACGGTTTCCCGAGTCCCAAGTCGTCATCGGAACCACGAAGCGCACCATGTCCTTCCTGATGCCCCAGACAACTCTTGACATCCTGTCATCGTTGGCACAACGACTCCGCGTCCGGAATAAATCTGCTCTGTATCGCTACTTGATTCAACTGATGGCTCGACGAGGGAGTATTTAGAACGAACTCCACTTGAAGTTGAACATTCTTTGAGAAACCGGGCGATACAGGTGGATTATGATTCAGATTTATAGGCCTTTCATTAGAAGGCAGAATAAATAGGCCAATTTTTATTAATGTGGGATACTTTTAAAACAGAAAAACATTGATGGTTACGGAGGCAACGTGGCTGTTGACATCAATGCGCTGGCGCCGGGGGCGCGGGTTCTGATCCGGGATGCCGAGTGGATCGTCAAGCGCAAGGACCGCACCTCCGTGGGCGATTACTCGCTGCAGGTGGTGGGTGTCTCCGAAATCGTGCGCGGACAGGAAGCCCGGTTTCTCACCAGCCTGGAGGACAAGAGCATCGTCCCCCTGGATCCGGCCCAGACCGACCTGGTGGCGGACACCTCGCCCCAGTACCGGCACAGCCGGCTCTACCTGGAAAGCCTGCTGCGGCAGTCGCCGCCCACCGATTCCGATCTCTGGATCGGCCACCAGGCCGCCATCGACGATCTGCCCTACCAGCTGGATCCAGCCATCCAGGCCTTGGAGCAATCCCGGCAGCGCATCCTCATGGCCGATGCGACCGGGCTCGGCAAAACCATCGAGATCGGGATTCTTCTCAGCGAACTGATCCGGCGGGGCAAGGGACGACGCATCCTGGTGGTGGCCACCAAGAGCATGCTGGCCCAGTTCCAGAAGGAGATGTGGGCGCGGTTCACCATCCCCCTGGTCCGCCTCGATTCGCTCGGCCTGGACCGGATCCGAACCCGCATCCCCACCAACGCCAACCCGTTCCACTATTACGACAAAGCCATCATTTCCATCGACACCCTCAAGCAAAACAACGAGTACCGGGTTTACCTGGAGAAGAGCTACTGGGACATCATCGTCATCGACGAGGCCCAGAACGTGGCCATCCGCGGCGCCGGCAAGTCTCTCCGGGCCCGTCTCGCGGAGCTGCTCTCCACCCACTCCGACACCCTGATCATGGCGTCCGCCACTCCCCATGACGGCAGGCCCGAGTCTTTCGCCAGCCTGATGAACATGCTGAATCCCACGGCGATCGCCAATCCCAAAGACTACGGCCCGGACGACATCCGCGGCTTGTTTCTGCGCCGGTTCAAGCGACATGTTTTGGAGCATCTCACCAACTCTTTCCAGGATCGCCGAACCACCCGGCATCAGGAGGCTGCATCTGCCGCTGAAGAGCGGGCCTATGGCCTGCTGGCTGGAGCTCAATTTCATTCCTTCGACCGCGCCCGTCGGCCCGGACAGTTGCTCTTCAAGACGGTCCTGGAAAAATCCATCTTCTCCTCACCCGCGGCTTGTCTGGCCACGGTGAAGCAGCGATTGAAAAAGCTGGAAAATACCGATTCGGCAGAAGCCACCGCCGACCGCCGCACGCTCCTCGAGCTCCAGGCTGCGTTGGAAGCCATCACCCCCGACCAGTTCTCGAAATACCAGACGCTGCTCCGGCTGCTGAGAAAGGGCGGAGAAATGGGTTGGAATCCGCGGGCCAGCGATGACCGGCTGGTCATCTTCACCGAGCGCATCGAAACGCTCAACTTTCTCCGGGAGCATCTGCCGGCGGACCTGAATCTGAAGGACAAGCAGGTCCAGTCCATCCAAGGCACGGCCATGAGCGATACGGACATCCAGGAGATCGTCGAGAATTTCGGCCGTGACGCCGCGCCCATCCGCCTGCTGCTCGCTTCCGACATCGCCTCCGAGGGGCTCAACCTGCACTACCTCAGCCACAAGCTGATCCATTTCGACATCCCCTGGTCCCTGATGATCTTCCAGCAGCGCAACGGCCGGATCGACCGCTACGGCCAGGAGCGGGAACCACACATCGCCTATCTCCTGACCCAGCCCGAGCACCCGGACATCCGCGGCGACCTGCGCATCCTGGAGCGGCTCATGGAGAAAGACGCCCAGGCCGCAAAGAACATCGGAGACCCCTCCGTCTTCCTGGGCATCTTCGACTCGCACGACGAGGAGGTCATGACCGGCAAGGCCATCGAAGAGAACATGGACCCCGACGTATTTGAACGCCGGATGGATGAAACCGCCAGGAATGAGCTGCTCACCATCCTCACCGAGGACACCGCCGTGGCCGACGGCAGCCAGACCCGCCGGCGCTGCCAGACGCCTGCTTCTCTCTTCGACAGCGACTTCGACTTTCTCCGCGAGGCGCTGGCCAGCCTGGAATCCCAAAACGGACTCCAAGCGGCCTTTGACCCTTCCCGGCAGTTGATCAGCCTGAACCTCGGCAACGATCTGAAACGCACGTTCGATTGCTTGCCCCGCGAAGCATACCCCGATCACGACCGCCTCCATTTGACCAGCGACCGCCAGTTGGTGAAGGACGCGATCCGTCGCGCCCGAGCCGAAGAGAATAGCTGGCCGGACGTGCAGCTCCTCTGGGACCTGCACCCGGTGGTGGAGTGGCTCACCTTCAAGCTTCTCGTCCTGTACCAGCGCCGCCAGGCGCCGGTTCTGCGTTTGGCGGGCGTTCTCGATCCCGGGGAAGCGTGGTTCCTGATCCAGGCCGAGATCCCCAACCGGAAAGGCCAGCCGGTGATCCACGACTGGTTCGCCGTGGGATTCAACAAATCGGAACATCCGTCGGTTCTATCACTCAACGACTTTCTGGATCGCACGCAATTCCATCGCCGCCTGTATCCGAACGCCGGCCAGGTCGAACTCCCCGTCAGCTTGGCCGGGCTGCTGCCCGAAGCGGTCCGGCGGGCCCGCGATCACATGGCCCAGCGGCGACAGGCGTTCAAGCAGGCCATGGATCGAAGGCTCGCCGCCGAAATCGACACGCTCCGGCGCTTGCGTGAAAGCCATGTGATGCAACTGGAACTGGACTTTCCTGAGGGGCCCGGATTGGGGGGCGTGCAGCGCAACCGGCGGGAACAGCGCCGCCGCCGCATCGAAGATGTGTTCCGCAGCTACCAGGCTTGGGTGGAGGATACCATGACCACCGAAGACCGCCCGTTCATCCGCGTGGCCGCCGTGTTCATCGGGTGACATCATGCCCATCGATCTCACCGGCATCCATAACGAAAACCAGTTCTACAGCGACCACTACCTGTCCGCCATCCTGGAGGGGGACCTGCGATCCCTGTTCGAGGGCTGGGCGACCCGGGAACAGGACACAGGCATCGTCCCGCCACCGGAGCGGCTCAGGAAGTTGGCGAGTTCCAGCGTGCGGCTGCGACGGGACTACTACGACTCCCGGGACATCGCGGAACGGATCGCCCTCCAGCGCGAGTGGAGCCGCCTATTGCTGGAGGCGCTGGATTATCCGTGGGCGCCGGTTGCCCGCACGTTGGACGATGGCTGCTGCGTCCCGCTGCTGGCCGAGATCACGCGCTCCGGCGGGGAACCCGATTTATGGATTCTGGAAGCGGCCAACGCCACCGACGCCCCCGCCGATTCCCTCGAACTCCATCCGCTGGCCGAACAGTTGGCGGACACCGAAGTCTTGCCCAATCCCGAGGACGGACCGACTTGGGAAGACATCATCTCCCAGTCCGTGTTCGGAGCCGAGGAGCCCCCGCGCTGGGTGCTCCTGTGCGGCGAGAGCCAGCTGCTGCTCCTTGACCGGACCAAGTGGCCGCAGAAGCGCCTGCTCCGCTTCGAGTGGGACGCCATCCTGGGCCGGCATGAGGCATCCACCCTGCGGGCGGCGGCGGCCCTCCTCCACCGCGACAGCCTGTGCCCGCCCGACCGGGTCAGCCTTCTCGATACGCTGGACGAGAACTCCCACCGCCACGCCTACGCCGTTTCCGAGGACCTGAAATACAGCGCCCGCGAAGCCGTGGAGCTGATCGGCAACGAGGCGGTGTGGTACCTTCGCGAGGTCCTCCACGAAAAGATCTACGGGCAGGAGCTGGCCGACCAGCTCACCCGCGAGTGCCTCACCTACCTGTACCGGCTGCTCTTCCTCTTCTTCGTCGAAGCCCGGGAGGAGCTGGGTTACGCGCCCTTCAAGAGCGAAGAGTACCGGACCGGGTACAGCCTGGAGAGCCTGCGAGCGCTGGCCGAGGTGTCGCTCAGCACCGAGGAATCGACGGAAGGGTATTTTCTGCATGAATCCCTCCAGCGCCTGTTCCACCTGGTGTTCGCAGGATTCCAGCACGAGCTGCCCGCCGAGGCGGCCGACACCCGCACGTTCCGCATGGCGCCGCTGCGCGCCGACCTGTTCGATCCCGACAAGATCCCCTGTCTCGGCCGGGTCCGCCTGCGCAACAAGGTCCTGCAGCAGGTCCTGAACCTGCTGTCGCTGTCGCGGCCCCGCCGGGGGGCGCGCCGGGGACGGATCAGCTATGCCCAACTGGGGATCAACCAGCTCGGGGCGGTCTATGAAGGCCTGCTCTCCTACACCGGCTTCTTTGCCGAGGAGGACCTGTACGAGGTCAAGCGGGCGGGCGACCCCTACGACCCGCTGGCCCAGGCTTTCTTCATCCCGGCCGCGGAATTGCCCCAATACACCGCGGAGGAGAAGTGCCTGGATGACGAAGGCCGGCTGATCCAGCATCCTAAGGGGAGCTTCATCTACCGCCTGGCCGGCCGCAACCGGCAGAAGTCGGCCTCTTACTACACCCCCGAGTCCCTCACCCGCTGCGTGGTGAAATATGCCCTGAAGGAACTGCTCAAGGACAAGAAGGCGGATGACATTCTGGAACTGACCGTCTGCGAGCCGGCACTGGGGAGCGGCGCGTTTCTCAACGAGGCGGTGAACCAGCTGGCCGAGGCCTACCTGGAGAAGAAGCAACACGAGACCGGCCGTGCCATTCGCCACGAGGATTACCTCCTGGAGAAGCAGAAGGTGAAGGCCTACCTGGCGGATAACCAGGTCTTCGGGGTGGACCGCAATCCCGTGGCCATCGGCCTGGCCGAGGTGTCGCTGTGGCTCAACACCATCTACGCCGGCCACACCATTCCGTGGTTCGGCGGGCAGCTGGCCGTGGGCAACAGCATCATCGGCGCCCGCCGACAGGTGTTCACCCGCGGGCAGCTGGAAAGTGCCGGTCGGGAGTGGCTCGACGCCGTGCCGGCGCGGGTTCCGCTGGGTACGGAACTGGGCGAGGATCAGATCTGGCACTTTTTGGTGCCCGATGCGGATATGGCCAACTATGGCGACCGCGACATCCGCCGCCTGGTGGAGGAGGAACATGCCGCCATCCGGCGGTGGCGGAGTGATTTCACCAAGCGTTTCGAACCGCGAGACGCTCAAGCCCTGCTTCGCCTGTCGGTGGCGGTGGATGCCCTCTGGCGGCGTCACGTGGAGGACCTGCGGCGAGTCCGCCAGCAGACCGGCCATCTCTTCCCCATCTTCGGACATGAATACGATCCGGCCTTCGCCGAACAGGGCCACCGCCTGACCACGGCGGAGCGGCGGGCGATTTTCGAGCGCGAGATCCTGGGCGTCGGATCGCCGACCGCAACCCCCTACCAGCGCTTGAAGCTGGCCATGGACTACTGGTGCGCCCTCTGGTTCTGGCCCTTCGAGGCGGCCGATTTGTTGCCCACCCGCGACGAGCACCTGCTGGAGCTGCAAGCCATCCTGGAGGGCACCCAATCGGGCAGGGGCCAATCTCTGTTGCCGGAGCGGCAGAAGGAACTTTTCCCATCTGTTGAACCGAAGCAACGGGTCCTGTTGCTGCAGGACGAGCTGGGCACCGTGGACTTGGAGGACCTCTGCGCCCGACTCCCCCGCATGGCCCTAGTAAGAAGGCTGTCAGAGCGGCACCGATTTTTTCACTGGGAGCTGGAGTTCGCCGACCTGTTCCACGACCGTGGCGGCTTCGACATCATCTTGGGAAACCCGCCATGGATCAAGCTAGAATGGTTCGAGGGCGGCGTGTTGGGGGATGCCGAACCCCGATATGTTTTGCACGATATTTCAGCGCCGGAACTGGCCCGGCTTCGCGACGAGACCCTGGACCGCCATGCCGGTCTGAAGGGCGTCCTGTTGGACGAGTACGTCGGATTTGCGGCCAGCCAAAACTATCTCAACGCCCGACAGAACTATCCTCTGCTAATGGGATCCCAATCCAACACGTTCAAGTGCTTCCTGACCCGTGCGTGGGAGTTTGCTAAACCGAAAGGCTCACAGGGATTTCTCCACCCGGAAGGGGTGTACGATGATCCCAATGGGGGTTCCTTACGCAAGGAAATATATTCAAGGCTTCGATTCCATTTCCAATTTCAGAATGAAAAAAAATTGTTTGCCGATCTTGGAAATCGGGAAAAATTTGGAATCAATATTTTTGGTCCGAAAGGATCGGTTGAGTTTTCCAACATCTCCAATCTCTTTCTGCCAACCACCGTCGATGCATGTTTTGAGCACGACGGCAAAGGCTTTTGTGAAGGCATTAAGAACGATCAAGATGATTGGAATATTGCCGGACATTTACATCGAATTCTCGATGTTGACGATTCTGGACTGGCTCTCTTCGCCCGGCTTTATGATCCTCCGGGCACGCCAGCCCTGGCGGCGCGACTGCCCAGCCTTCACGCCCGGGAGCTGGTGGCAGTTCTTCGCAAGTTCGCCGAATACTCCCGCCGCCTGGGGGATCTGGAGGGGCAATATCAAACCACTGAAATGTGGCATGAGACAAATGCAGTGAAGGACGGTACGATCCGCCGCGATACTCGTTTCCCCATGAACACCGGCGAATGGATCCTCTCCGGCCCCCACATTGGAGTGGCAAACCCGTTTTTCCAGACCCCCAGACAGATATGTAATACGCATCGTGCCTACGACCTCCTCGACCTGACCGACCTCCCCGTAGACTACTTCCCTCGTACGAATTATGTTCCCAATTGCGAGAGTTCGATTTATCGAAACAAAATTCCCTCATTACCTTGGGAAACAGATAAGGAAATGACGAGTTGTTTCAGAATAATTGCACGACGTCGTTTAAGTCAGGCAGGAGAACGGACGCTTCTTGCCGCAATATTTCCGAAAGAAGTTGGGCACATCAATACATGTTTCAGTATAGCTTTCAGAGAAATCGAACATCTGCTTTCTTTTGCAGCATTAGCAGCCTCACTTCCTGCTGATTATTTTATTAAATCGACCGGAAAAGGAGATTTCAGAAGCGATCTTGCACGTACACTTCCTCTGTTTGCTGGGAATATCCGATCAACCGAACTCTATTCGAGGATTTTGTTACTCAATTGCCTTACAAGAAATTACCAAACGCTCTGGGAGATGGCTTTTCGCCAAGATTTCAGGAATTGCAGATGGGCAAAAACTGATCCTCGTTTAGATAGCACTTTATTTGATCTTTTAGAGCCGGAATGGGCTACATCAGTACTTCTTCGATCTGATTTCGAACGCCGTCAATCATTATTGGAGATAGATGTTCTTGTTGCACAAGTATTAGATTTGACCCTTCAAGACCTGATTACAATCTATCGGATCCAATTCCCTGTACTACGTCAATACGAACGGGAAACCTACTACGACCGAAACGGGCGGATCGTCTTCTTAGCCGGGGACCGGATGTACGGCCTGTCCCGCCCCGAGTGGCAGCAGGTGAAGGACATGAAGGATGGGACTGTGGAGCGGCGGTTCATGGACGACACCCTGCCGGGCGGCCCACGGGAAAAGATCGTCACCTACGTAGCGCCCTTTGATTGCCCCGACCGCGAGGTCGACTACGCCGAGGCCTGGGCCTACTTCGAACGGGGTGGGAAATGATACCGTCGGTCATCAGCGAGCAGGTTCGCCGCGGCGTGGAGGAATTCCTACGCACCACGTTCCCCATCTCCACTCCGTTCTTCGCCGACGCCCTGGAGAAACTCCTGAGCCGCCCCGATTCCATCTTCCGGGGTCCTTACCTTTCCATCAAGCTGCCGTTTCAGCCCGCCGAGGGCGGCGCGGAGTGGTTCCCCCACCTGCTGCCAATCGCCTTCCGGCCCTACCGCCACCAGGAGCAGGCCTGGGCCCGGCTGGAGCGGCTCTCGGGCCGTTCCACGCTGGTGGCCACCGGGACCGGTTCGGGCAAGACCGAGTGCTTCCTCTATCCCATCCTGGACTACTGCCACGCCTTGCGCGGATGTCCAGGCATCAAGGCCATCCTGATCTATCCCATGAACGCCCTGGCCACCGACCAGGCCCGGCGCCTGGCCGGCCTGATCCACCGGAATCCGGATCTGCGGGGCCGCGTCACCGCCGGCCTCTACATCGGCGAGCAAGCGGAACACCCCGCCGCGGAGATGGGTGAAACCGAGATCATCACCGACAAGGACGTGCTGCGGCAGGCGCCGCCCGACATCCTGCTCACCAACTACAAGATGCTGGACTACCTGCTGATTCGGCCGCGGGACTTCCGGCTGTGGCAGGACAACAGTCCGGAAGCGCTGAAGTACCTGGTGGTGGACGAGCTGCACACCTTCGACGGGGCGCAGGGCGCCGACCTGGCCTGCCTGATCCGGCGGATCAAGGAGCGGCTGAAGACGCCGCCGGGGCATCTCTGCTGCGTCGGGACCTCGGCCACCCTGGGAGGCGACGCAGGCGGTCCGGTACCGGCGGAGCTGCTGGATTTCGCCCGCCGCGTGTTCGGGGAGCCTTTCGACGAGGAGGCCGTCATCGGCGAGTCGGTGATGATGGCGGCGGAGTTTCTCCGCGACCATCCCGTGACCCGCTTGAGTCCTCCAGGATCGGATTCGGCGGCCCGGCTGGCCCCGCTTGCTTATGCGACAGGCGAAGAGTACCTCCGGACCCAGTTCCAAATCTGGTTTGGTGAGGATCTCGCGGATTTCGGCACCCCCGCGTGGCAGACACGGCTGGGGGATCTGCTGCTGGAGCACGCCTATTTCCGCGACCTGCTGTCGCGGGTGGGCAATCGGGCCGTGCCGTTCAGCCAGCTGCTGGAAGCAACCGCCAAGCGGCTGGAGGGAAACGGAACGGAACCTTCATACGTTTCTGATCTCCTGATCAGCTGCCTGTCGCTGGCGTCGGCGGCAAAACGGCTCGATGGCAAACTGCTGCAACCGCTGGTCCAGATCCGGCACCAGCTCTGGCTGCGCGAGCTGCGCCGCATGGTGGCGCCGGTGGCTCAGGAACCGTCCATCACCTTCGCCGATGATCTGAAGCCCGAGGAGCTGGCCCTGAGCCTGCCACTGGTGCATTGCCGCGAATGCGGGCTGACCGGCTGGGCCGGTACGACGCGAGACGTGGACGGCCAGGTCAAATCCGATCTGCGGTCGTTTTACACCGCCTTCTTCGCCTTCTCACCCCAGGTGGTCTATCTCATCCCCGACTCTTCCAAAGACCCGGCCGACACCACCTTGTTCAGGACCTACCTCTGCAGCAGTTGCCTGGAGTTGCAGCCCGCCGCGGAGCCGCACCCCTGCGAGCGGTGCGCGGCCCCCTTCGATCGGCTCATCCGGGTGTGGCAGCCGGAGATGACCTACACTCGCGAGAGGGATGGCCAAAGCCGGCGGTACGGCTCCCACGACTGTCCGGCTTGCAACGGGCGCAACAGCTTGACCATCCTGGGCTCCCGCGCCGCCAGCCTGACCAGCGTCATCATCGCCCAGCTCTTCGCATCGCCCTTCAACGCCGACAAGAAGATGCTGGCCTTTTCCGATTCGGTCCAGGACGCCTCGCACCGGGCGGGTTTCTTCGGCGCCCGGACGTACGCCTTCAACCTCCGCTCGGCCATCCAGAAGGTGGCCCAGAAGGAAGGCGGCGACGTGCCCTTCGCGGCGATGCACGACCGGTTCCTCAACCACTGGCACGGCCAGTTGTCGGATCCCGACTTCATCGCCACGTTCCTGCCCCCGGACATGAATTGGCTGCAGGACTATGAGCGCCTCCATCAGACCGGCGCGCTGCCGGCGGGGTCCAACCTCATGGAACTCGTGGAGAGACGCCTGTCGTGGGAAATCTGGAGCGAGTACACCTTCAACTCCCGCATCGGCCGGACACTGGAGAAAACCGGCGCCTCGACCCTGGAGATCGAGCCTGATCGCTGGCTGGATGTGCGCGAAGCCGGACTGACGTCCCTGCGAGAGCACACCGGATTGCAGAACCTGAACCCGGCCACCCTGGAGCGGTTCCTGACCGGTTTCTTGTTGACCCTTAAGAATCGCGGCGGCGTGCTGCACGCCGACCTGACCGGCTATCTGGATTCTCTGGGGAGCGCCTGGCATCTGGGCAAGCAAAAGGGCCGGGCGGTCCACCGGCCCCATTTCGGGCGGGAATCCCGGGCGCCCATGTTCCTTGCGGCGCGTTCCGGCGAACGGTTCTCGACGCTGTGCCGGTCGGCGGTGCGCCAGACGCCCACCTGGTTCGAGGATTGGCTGGCCAAGTGCCTGGGCTCCGTGGACTCGAACGTGACGGAATACGCCCGGGAAGTGTATGAGATCCTCATTCCGCTGTTGGTGGAAAAGGATTTCCTCTTTGAGAAAACCGCCAAGGGAACCCGCGTCTGGGGCCTCCGGCCCGAGATCTTCCGGATCATCCTGGACGTGGTTCAACTCCGTTGCCGGAACTGCAGCTTCTCGGTGTCGGCCGGGCCGGCGGACGTGCCGAAACTCGAGGGCGGACCGTGCCTCCGGTACCGCTGCCGGGGCACGTTGGAAGCGGTGCCCCTTCGGGATGACTACTACCGCCGGCTGTATGAGGCGGGCGACGTCCAACGGATTTTCACCAAGGAGCACACCGGCCTGCTCGGTCGTGACACCCGGGAGCACATCGAAGAGGGATTCCGCCATCAGCACCGGCCCGGAGACCCCAACCTGCTGAGCTGCACACCGACGCTAGAGATGGGCATCAACATCGGCGACCTGAGCGCCCTGGCCCTCTGCTCGGTGCCCCCCAAACCCAGCAATTACCTCCAGCGCGTGGGACGCACCGGCCGGGTGAACGGGAACTCCTTCCTCTTCACCGTGGCCAACGCCCGCCCCCACGACTTGTTCTTCTTCTACGAACCCACCGAAATGCTGGAAGGCCTGGTGGAGCCGCCCGGTTGCTTCCTCAACGCCCCGGCGGTGCTGGAGCGGCAGTTCACGGCATTCGTGTTCGATCGCTGGGTGGAGACCGGACTCGCGGCGGAGGCCCTGCCCGCCCAACTGCGGCCGGTCCTCGACGCGTTGGAAGCTGGGAGAACGGATCAGGGATTTCCGGCCAACCTGCTGCATTTTTTCAGTGAGCGGCGAGGCTGGCTCGAAGACGAGTTTCTGGCCATGTTCGGCGCCGAGGTCGAGCCCTACACACGGGAGCATATCCGGGCGTTCTGCCGGGGGGGAGACCCCGATATCGTGGGGATGGAAGATTCCCTCTGGCGGGGACTACGTGAGGTGCTGGAGGAGCGGCGGGTGTTCCTGAAACGGATCGAAGCGCTGCGCCGCAAAATTCGGCAGATGCAGCAAGATCCCGCCGCCAGCCCCAGAACCGAAGAGGATTTGCAGCAGCTTCAACTGGAGCGCTCGGCGTTGACAGCCATCGTCAAGGAGATCAACAGCCGCTCCGTGCTGAACTTCTTCACCGACGAGGGGCTTCTGCCCAACTATGCGTTCCCGGAAGCGGGGGTGCAACTCCGGTCCATCATCAAGCGGTACGAGCCGAAGGCGCCGAACGAGGAGCAGAAGTACAAGGCCACGATACTTGAATATGAGCGGCCGGCCGCATCGGCCATCCTGGAGTTGGCGCCGGCTAACCATTTTTTCGCAGAGGGCCGGAAGCTGGAGATCGACCAGATCAGCCTGCAGCATTCGAAATTCGAGGTCTGGCGCTTCTGTGACACCTGCTCCCACATGGCCTTGGCGGAAAACCTCCAACAGCAGGAGCAGTGCCCCAAGTGCGGCAGCACCATGTGGTCCGACGAGGGGCAGCGGCGCACCATCCTACGGCTGCGGCAGGTGGTCTCCAATACGAATGAAATCGACAGCCGCTCGTATGACGAGAGCGACGATCGGGAGCCACGGTTCTACCAGAAGAACATGTTCGTGCTGGTGGATCCTGCGGCCATCACCGAAGCCTATTTCATCGACCGGGAAGAGGTCCCTTTCGGCTTCGAGTTTTTTCGCAAAATCACCCTGCGCGAGGTGAATTTCGGTCCGAGCGATGCCGCCGGGGGACGGATCCGATTTGCCGGGCGAGAGTTCTTCGACTCCCCCTTCGAGATCTGCCGCGGGTGCGGCAAAGTGAAGAAGGACGGCCGGCTGGATCACGCGATCTCTTGCCAGTACTGGGGAAAGCCGGAAAACGAGAAGGTGATCGAGGGTTGCTATCTCTATCGGGAGTTCTCGTCGGAAGCCATCCGGATGCTGTTGCCGGTGGCCAGCTTCAACGTGGAACAGAACCTGCATTCGTTCGTGGCTGCCCTCGACCTCGGCCTGCGCCGGCGTTATCGGGGCGATCCCGGCCACCTGCTCACCACGCTCATGGATGAGCCGGTGCCGGGCTCGGATGTCCGCAAGCGGTATCTGGTCCTCTACGACGGGGTGCCTGGCGGCACGGGCTACCTCAAGGACCTGATGCGGGACAAGCAAAACCTCATTAATGTGTTCACCGAGGCCTACCGGGTGATGCACGATTGCAGCTGCCAGCGCGATTCCGATAAGGATGGCTGCTACCGCTGTCTGCTGGCGTACCGCGGCCGGCACGACTATCAGAACACGTCGCGCCGGGCGGCTATGGAACTGCTGGCGCTGATCCTGGAAAACAAGGAACACCTCAAGCCCACCGCGCGGCTGGAAACCATCCGCTTGAACCGCCTCCTGGAGAGCGAGCTGGAGGGGCAGTTCATCGAGGCGCTCCGGCGCCACGCCGAGAGCCAGCAGAAGCAGAACCTGACGGCCCAGGTGGTCAACGGCAAGCCGGGCTACTTCCTGCGTCTGCCGACGGGGAATTACCTCATCGAACCCCAGGTGGAGCTGGGAAAAAACCAGGGCGTCGTCGTGCCCAGCCGGGCCGATTTCATCATCTATCCGGAGCGCCCAAACGCGGGTGAACGGCCGGTGGCGGTCTTCACCGATGGCTATGAATATCACGCCGATCCGCGCGCCACTCTCCGGACCGGCATCGACACGGCGCAACGCCTAGCCATCTTGCGGTCGGGGAAATTATGGGTATGGTCACTGACTTGGGATGATGTTCAGGATTATTTGAAGCTCAAACCACCCGATTATCGTTCAACGCTATTTCAACCCGGACGGGCGATCAATCAACTGCTTACAAAATTGAGCGGCGCGGTGCCGGTGGACTGGAACAAAATTGCCAGACAATCGTCTCTTGGCTTGTTACTTCTTTTGTTGGGCGACGGGCGCGGATGGAATTGGCGCGCTTTTACTGCCAGTTATCTGCTGAGCCTTATGGGAAATAGGCAAATTGGGAAAGGCGATGCCTTTTCGCTACGTGACTGGTTGTTGGATGCGGACAACTTCACCGACTGGCCGGAGGCGGTTAATCCCCCGCCACCCGGCAGCCCTCCGTGGCTGGTGGGACTCTTGTCGCACCGTGTTGCGGAGATTACCTGGGGACGGGCCTGGGTCGGCGCGTCACTGAGTTATCTCAACAAGCAGCGAACGGGGGATTTGGTCGCCTGCTTCCGTTTGGAGGATGCCTCCGCCGACAAGGATCCGGCAACCTGGAAGGGCGTCTGGCGGGAGTACCTGCGGCTCATGAACCTGCTGCAGTTCGTGGCCCCCGTTGATTTTGTCAGTGGCATGGGGCTGAAGGAACAACGCTATGGCACGCTGCTGGACGAGACGGTGGACACACAGTCAGAGCGCACCATCCCCGAACAGGCGGCCCGGCTGGCGGAGCTGGTGCATCCTGCGCTGAGAGCGTTGGTGCTCGAACTGGCTGAGCGGGGACGGCCGCTGCCGGAACCCGGGTATGAATTGGCCAATCCAGCCGGTGAGATCGTCGCCGTGGCCGAACTGGCGTGGACGGATGCACGGATCGGTGTCCTGCTGGAGTCGCAAATCACGTACGGGACATTGTTCGAGCAAAGCGGTTGGCACGTCTTTGCCGCAGAGGCCGTGATCCATGATATTCAGATCTTATTTAATGCCCTGGATGGTAAGGAGCCCGCATGACCATCGCCATTTCCAACGATTTCTTGCTGGCGTTTTCCAACGTCCAGAGAAACCAGCAAAAGCAGGTCCGGGAATTCATCGAGCGTTTTCGGGCTCAGCCCGAGGCACAGGGTATTCACTATGAGCGGATCCAGTCCGCCAAAGGAAAAGGACTGTTCTCGGTCCGGATCAATCAAGCCTATCGCGCCATCGTCTACCACCCCCCGGACTCCGGCGTCTATGTTCTGCTCTGGGTGGACCACCACGACGAGGCCTACCGCTGGGCGGAACGAACTGTGGTGGAAATTAATCCAGCGACGGGTGCGCTCCAGGTGGTGCCGGTGGAGGTGGCGGCCCAGGCGGCACCGGTTCAACCGGTGGAAGACAAGGCGGGGATCGGCCTGTTCGAGGATATCAAAGACAAGCATCTGCTCCGGCTCGGGATTCCGGATTCCCTAATCCCGGCGGTTCGGCGGATTCAAAGTGATTTAGAACTGGAGGCGTCCGAGGAGTGGTTGCCGCAGGAAGCCTACGAAGCCCTGTTCATGCTGGCCTCCGGGTTCACGCTGGACGAGGTCTTCGATGAGGTGGGCAAGCGGGATGAGGAAGTGTCCGTGGACACCGCCGATGTCGAAACCGCCCTGGCCAACGACGACTCTCGCCGCCGGTTCTATGTGGTGGAAGAGGCAAAAGAGCTGGTGGAGATCCTTCAGGCGCCGCTGGAGCAGTGGCGGGTGTTTCTCCACCCGTTGCAGCGGAAATTGGTGTCGTGGCAGGTGAACGGGCCCATCCGGGTGCTCGGCGGGGCGGGGACTGGCAAGACCGTTGTGGCCATGCACCGGGCCCGGTTCCTGGCCGAAGAGGTGTTCTCAGGAAAAACGGACCGGATCCTGTTCACTACGTTCACTCGTAACCTGGCCGTGGACATCCAGGAAAACCTGCGCAAAATCTGTTCGGTCGAAGGCCTGGCTCGCATCGATGTGGTGAACCTGGATGCGTGGGTTTCCAACTTCCTGCGGACTCAGGGCTATCGTCCTCAGGTGATTTTTGACGAGGAAGGGAACAGCGCATGGCAGGAAGCCTTGGTGCTGGCTCCGCCGGAGCTGGGGTTGTCCGACGCGTTCTATCGGAGCGAATGGGAGCAGGTCATCCAGGCGCAGAACATTGCCGGCCTGGATCAGTACCTGGGCGCAGCTCGAATCGGCCGTGGCACGAAGCTGACCCGTGACGCCAAGAAAAAGATCTGGCCGGTGTTTCAGGAGTACCGGGCCACGCTCAATGAACAGGGGATGAAAGAATTCATCGACCTGATGAGGGACGCTCGAAGCCTCATCGAATCGAGGGGATTGGGACCGCAATACCGGGCTGTGGTGGTGGACGAAGCACAGGACATGAGCGCGGAGGCATTCTGGCTGCTGCGGGCGCTGGCGCCTGAAGGGCCCAATGATTTATTCATCGTGGGCGACAGCCATCAGCGGATCTATCGTCATCGGGCATCGTTGGGGCAGTGCGGGATCAACATCAAGGGGCGCGGCCGCAAGTTGAAGATCAATTACCGCACGACCCATGAGATCCGCCGCTTGGCGGTGGGTGTGTTGGAAGGCCGCTCGTTCGACGACCTGGATGGCGGTGAGGACAACCAGCGCGGCTACATGTCCCTCACCCACGGCCAGCCGCCGGATATTCATTCGTGCAAAACGTTCGCCCAGGAAGTCGCCTACCTGAAATCGCGCATCGAGCAGCTGGTTCAGGATGGCGCTCCGGAAAACACGATCTGCGTGGTGGCCCGGACCAATAAGATAATGGAGAGCTATGCTGAGGCGTTGCGGAAACACGGCGTATCAACGTATGAGATCAAGCGGGACAAAGCGGAGCAACGCAGTCAGCCCGGAGTTCGCGTGGCCACGATGCACCGGGTGAAGGGGCTGGAGTTCGACCATGTCTTTGTGGTTTCGGCAAACGCCGGCATCATCCCGCTGGAGCAGGCGGTCCAGAACGCCGAGGATGCTGTGGCCCAGCGAAACAGCGAAACCGGCGAGAAGTGCCTGCTCTACGTCGCCCTCACTCGAGCGAAGCAATCGGCGACGATCACCGGATACGGTACGCTGAGCCCGTTTATCCAGAATGTGGGTGGGTGAAGTCTCAGCTTTAGGCGGGAGTGTTCCTTTTCACCGCGGCCAGCCGGCCTCCGGCGGCCGGGGCGCCGCCCCCGGACCCCGCCGAGGGAATGCAACACCCTTGAGAAATAGTATAATTATATTCGGATTCAACAACAGACTTCGGGCTGAATTTCTGGAGGCAGAATACCAATGCATAAACCAACGTTTCTCTTTATCGTGTTTGTGTGCCTTTCTTTCGCCGCAATCGCGTCGGATGATCCGGCAAAATTATTAGAGGCAGCAAGAAATGGAGATCCGGAAGCAATGTTCAATCTGGGCCAGATGTATTTCAACGGGGATGGAGCACCACAAGATTATCGAACAGCTTTGATGTTTATTCGTGGGGCAGCGGAGAAAGGGCATGTAAAAGCCCTGAGGTTTTTGGCGATATCCTATATTGGTGGAATAGGCGTGCCGGTTGACATGAAGGAATCAACAAAATGGATGCTCAAAGCGGCGGAGCAAGGGGATGCCTTTGCTCAAAGCATAATAGGGGGATATTATTCTCTCGGTGATTATTTGCCCAAGGACTTGGAAGAAGCGGCAAAGTGGTATAGGAAGGCAGCGGAGCAAGGGGACAGGGACGCTCAATTCTATTTGGGAGAAATGTACTTTGATGGTAAGGGAGTGCTTAAAAATAAATCCGAGGCCATCAAGTGGTTTCGCAAAGCTGGAGAGTTGGGTCACTCTAATGCCCAATTCCGGCTAGGTTGGATATATTCATTTGGAGAAAGTGCGGATCTGAATTTTAAAGAATCAGCCTTTTGGTTTCAAAAAGCAGCAGATCAAGGACATGCTGGAGCACAATACTATCTTGGGATGCTCTACGCTTTCGGAAAAGGCGTTGTTCAGAATCGTACTGAAGCAGTGAAGTGGTTTAGGAAATCGGCTGAACAAGGTAATTCCGATGCCCAATATAGCATTGGATTAGCCTACAGTACAGGAGAGGGAGTCGAAAAGAATTTATATGAAGCATTAAATTGGTATAAACAAGCAGCAGCAAAAGAGAATCCTGATGCTCAATTCAATTTAGCTGTAGTCTATGCCAACGGAGAAGGCGTCTTAAAGAGCGGAGCTGCAGCTGCCGATTGGTACTATCGTGCAGGGCATAACTATCTAATAATAGGAAGAAGGGATGATGCTCTCAGATGTGTTGAAAGGATCAGAGGATTAAGTCAGACGCTTCATCTTGTTGTCCCAAACGCGCAACTCGCGGATCTTCTGCTTATGGAAATTTATAAGAAATAGAATGAATTATTGAGCAATTCAGCCACTCAAAAAAATGATCGAACACAAGGAAGCTATCATGCAAACCAAATCCATCATTCTTGCTTTAGGATTCACGTTACTCTTGACTGCTTGCGTTAAACCAAGGGTTGACACCTCTTCCGACGAGACCATGAAAAGATCGATCAAAGCGGCACGAGAATCATTGCCGGAAAATGAAAGAGCAAAGTTTGATGAGTCTCTGAAGATAGTGGCACTGAGTCAGATTGACTTTTCAGATATGATCGCCACCGGATCGTCGGGTGTGAACTTAACTGAAACGAAAGTGAAAGAAGCCCTGGCCGGTAAAACCGCGGAAGAGATTATTGCGTCTGCTGATCGCATCATCACGGAGCGTCAACAGCAGGAGCGGGAGCAGGCATTGACCGAGATCAAAGAGTTGGAGGAAAAGCGGACCAAAACACAAAAGGCGAAGATTGAACTAGCCAAGTTTCAAGTAACACGATCAAGATTTTATATGGTCAAGCAGATGTATATCGGAGATCAACCCGTGATCGAGATTAGCGTAAAAAACGGAACCGCCCATCCCGTATCGCGAGCCTATTTCGTGGGTACTCTGGCCAGTCCGGGGCGGGCTGTGCCCTGGTTAAAAGAAGAATTCAACTATCAAATCTCTGGCGGGCTTGAGCCGGGCGAAACGGCTAATTGGCGGTTGTCACCCAATATGTTCCTTGGTGGGTGGAGCCAAGTTGAAGCACCGAAAGACGCTGTGTTTACGGTTGAAGTGGTGGAGCTGGAAGGAGTCGATGGTAAACCCTTGTTCTCCTCTCGTGAGTTCACAACCGTTGACGCGGAGAGACTCGCAGAGTTGAAAACAAAATATCGTCCTTGAGTGCTTGGCGAATTCCCGGCCAAGGAAATGGTGGAAATCCACTTCGGATTTCCACGGTTTCTATAAAGACGCCATTTTCACGACCCGAATTCTCATCTTGCGCTCCCCCTGAGAATCTGGGCGAATCCGTTTTACAAATTATTCTGTATTAAGCAATTCAGCCACAGAGGCGGCGCAACAGGTTTTTCTTGTTGGTGTGCCGATTTAAACGCTAGAAATAAATTATCTCATTTTTTTAAAATCATCTTCGCCCGTCTTTGACTGAATCCAAATTAGAAAAGAATTATAGTGCTCTATCCCTTTTTGAATGAGAGCAAGATCAGAGTTGTTCAATCCATCAGCCCACATATCCATCGCAACCACGAAGTGATCTCGAAAATATTTGGGAAGTTCGGGATTGCTTTCTGCTAAAAATTCCGTCGGTATTTCATTTGAAAGTTCAAATGCTCGCCGGGCCGTGGCCGCCAATCTCTTTCTGAGTTTGTCCGATTTAGGGTCATTGACCAATTCGGGGCCCTGCTCAATCAAGTGTTGAGCGACTCGATCGCTGAGATCGGCTGCGTCCTGCCAATTGTTTAACGAATTAGAGTGAAAAGATCTACTGATCACCGATCCGATACTTCTTCCAAATAATAAAGATTCTAAATAGCTATAGCTGTTTTTACCGTCAGAAACGCGGCAGAAGCTGATCGAAATAATCAACAGTCCGAAAATAGCATAAAAAAAGTATTTCACTATTTGAGCTATTTTTTCAACGATCATATCAACCTCCACAACTCTACTCACTGATCCAAAAGAAGTATGCGGTAATGCCTATACCAAAGAGTATCGAAAAAACATCCCAAACGACCCAGTAGTTTGAGCCCTCGAATGCTGGAAAAAGCAATAAACCAGCAGCTACCAACCCAACGCCTGCCAGCACACAAGCAACAATCTTGTGATGTGCCGGTGCCACCCTGGTTCCTACATAGATAAACGCTACCCCCATTGCGGTGTGGGAGATAAATTCGATGAAAACGCGGGCAAGAAAAGAATCTGGGTCTACCAATAGCGTAATCCCAAAAGTGAACCTGTTCAGGACGACAACAAGGAGACGCGCTATCAACGCGGCAAGAAGCGCTGCGGGTATAAAGCAGACCCATCTCAAGACCATTTTGGCCAGACGCCTTCCCCTCCCAACTGGCTGATTGGGCTGACTTGGTGGCTGCTCACCGTCCCCCGTAATCGGGTCCTCCGGTGGATTATTTGGCTTTTCCTGGCTGCGTTTGGGCGGTGGTATGTCGTTCGGGTTGGTCAAGATTCTGCAGTCCGGGGGCAGATTCAGCTTGTTCTCCAATTCCTCCAGGACGTTGAGGTTCTCTATAAGTTTGAAAAAGTCCTGGATCTCCGATTCATCCAATTTTTCATACACACGTTGATTTTTCATTGTACACAGCCTCCACTATTTTCGCGAACCCCCGTGACCAAATCCTTCAATCAGCCTGAATGCATATGAGTGACTGCCGGTCTTGGGTCCGGCTGTCACAACCCTCTTTGATCAGGGCCTTCAGTCGTTAGATACAATATGTATATCACACACCGCTGAACATATTCAACGTCGCGATACCCCGATGACCCGGGGCGCCGCCCCTGGACCCCGCCGAGGGAATGGTGATCCCCTCGGGCTCCCCTTGCTCAGCTTACAGCTATCAGCCGTCAGCTTTCAGCCGCATCAGCCGCGTCATCTGCGGACAGTCCTCTCCTGTCCTGGCGTCCTGGCATTGGATTCCCTGCGTTGTCTGCGTTCCCTGCGGCTGAAATTCCCAGCCTTCAGCGGTAGCCCGGACGGGCTGGCCGGGTCGGGAGACGGCGGCCCGCAAGCCGCCCGCCACCGCTTTCGCGTCCCTCCGGGCTCGGCCGAGCATAAACGGCCGCCGCCCCCAATCGGGGTCCCCTCCAATTATCCCTCGGCCTCGCCGCTGCGTGACGCGGCGGTGTCAGGTCCGTTCCCACCGGCTTG